>Ga0247774_1000016_pt1 | contig 75939 bp, 82 predicted proteins | sample UWRJL001104B6_FD_179933 | JGI IMG/M metagenome (GOLD analysis project Ga0247774, IMG submission 179933) | Plant litter microbial communities from Arlington Agricultural Research Station in Wisconsin, United States - UWRJ-L001-104B-6 | ecosystem: Environmental > Terrestrial > Plant litter >...
CAACCCGTATTGCGTCTCGCCCTAGTGAGTGCGCAAACGCCAACTTGCTGCCCTACCGGACGTAAAGTAGAAGCGACGCCCTCTCAGATCGAAATGTCCATTTAGCGTGCCAGCCGGAGACAATACATTGAAGCTGGATCGAAGCTGTCGTGCTGCGAGAGCCGCGGTCAGATGCGGCGGCGTCTTGACCATGCCCAAAATAGCCATCATTTCCCTTGCATCCGTTCGATTGGTACTTTTGTCAGTGCATCACCTGGCTGGCATCGCGTTGGACATGTCATTTTCGGAAAGTCCCCTCAAGCAAAGGAAGAATCAGAGCGGGCAAAATTCGCTGCACGTCCTGGCGACCTGCCGCCGCGGATCGGCCTCTCTCCCACCCGCGGACATTTTTAGCATCGGTCCTTGTGCGACGTGAAGCGAGGGGGAAGCATCCAAGGAAGGTGGGTGGTCGGCCATGGCGTGGTGGATGACTTGCACATTGCTCCTGTTGCCTTTGCGTTTGCGGCACATGCGTCTGCTCATGTCCGGGTGCGGCGCGGACACCCTCCTTCGTTTCTTTTCGAGCCTTGCTAGGCGCTGTTGCCTTCTTAGTGGCCCGCCTACGAAGGAAAATTAGGGATAGATCCTTCTGCGGCGGAGGCAGGTAACACCAAGCAATCCAGGGTTGTCGCAGTATCTGCCTATTGCTGTCGCCAAATGGCGGGCCGTGGGCCAATGGCGGCTGGAACGCGACGACAGGAAGCGTCGAAACAGTCATCGTCAAGCGCATGCCGACTCCCGTTTTCTTGGGACCAGCATGATTATCCCGAGACAGCCAAGTGCAGGATCTAGGAAGGTTGAGAGCAGCCTCTCCGAGAGCCTTGTCCCTAGAGTAGACATGCTAGCCATCGGCTAAGATCAACTTCTGTCCAGCCAGGGCGGATACTGTTGATAGAAGAGAGCAGGTCGAATTGCTCTTGGCGACAGACATCCACGCTGCCAAAGAGGCAACGCAGGACCTCAACAAAACTCCTCGAAGTGGGGTAGATCGGCACTGGTCTGGGCAGGGCAAGCAAGTGATGGAAAAGGCAAACTGATCAGCAGGTCAAAAGAAGCAAGCGATCTACTCCTGGAAGCCAATACAAACTTTTGAGTAGCGGCCAGTCTCATTTGTCCATAGCTAAGCAAGGGCGGGGGGCAGCTCCGGGAGGGCTGCCATTGTGGGTAAACCGCTACAGTAACCTCAGCGTGGGCTGGCGTTTCGATTCTGGATGCCCTCCTTGATCGAGAGAGGGCTTTGTTGAGCTGGGGTTCTCTCGTCAACATCTATGATCCATCTCCCGAATGGATTTTTGGTGGATTGTGGATTAGGAATTCCAACTCCAATAATCCCAGAATGACTTTCCTACCTAGCGTTTCCAGAAAAACCCGCCACATCCTTAGACTTCCCTGCTCGTTGGGTGCAGGCTAGAGCTGTGTCTTTTACAAGTAGCCTCGCTTTCGGGGGAAGCAACGGGTCAGCGGTATTCGGCCCCAGCAATGTATCGCGATTGCGCCGGGCCATATTTGAATATATTAAAGATGCCGCACCAACACTCAGGACTCGTCCCTAGCTCATCCGAAGCTCGCCCGCACGATTTTGACGAGTCGCAATGCCCTGATTGCTGACAAGGAATCGGCCCAGTTGCTAAGACATACAGGAGAGCTGGTTGGAATGGAGTTGACTTTGCGCAATGTGATTGATTCCCAGCCACCCGTGTTCCATTCTTTCATTGGTAGCGAATGTGCAGTTGTCTCCCAAATTGGGGTAATTTGTCTCATTCGTCGCAGCAGAGTCGGCCGGCCGTTTCTGCCCACATAAGGCCATCACGGGGGCCCGCGTCCTCACCTCGTCAAGTAACGAAGCAGGGCTGCGCAGGATCCAAACTTGTCATGATCCCGTCACCTTCTGTGGGATACATTACACGAAGTACAGGTAATTTGGAACACACAAAGGGTACGCGGACGGGGAGACGGGCAACCAGCCAGCCATCCAGATCAACGCAAAGATTTCTCCGCAAAGTATAGTCCTGGCTCTGGTGAAATGGAGCAAATGGCTCGGAAACTTGACGAGGCCCGTGACAATAATAGGCCCCCCTTTCTAACTTGTATTCATGGCCTATTTGCGGTGGAGTTTCTTCATCTTCCCACCTCGCGATTGGCAAACTCAAGAGAGCGCCGGCGGCGCGAGATCAAATTACGCAACCACGACGCCACAAGCGCCAGGTCTACGGAATTGAAAAGTGGAAACGAAATTTCGCCAGGCCTCCTGCACTTGCCCGTCCTCGTCGCGACGACGAGACGCCGGTCTTGAACGGCTAGTTATCGCTATCGGCGGGGCATGGCCCAAGACGCAAAAAGCCACACAGGTGTTGCGACGGACTGTGCTTGCCAAAAAGAGTGATCAGAGAGAGATCGAAATGTATTTTAGTACCCATCATCTCCTAGTCGACTAGGCACTCCGATTTTCAAGGCGTAAGACGCCAGAGGTAGCAGGGGGCTCACCATCCCTTTTAGTACATCCCTTACGCTCTGCCGCAGGGTTCGGGTGCGCGGTTGTCGAAGTAGCCGTCCTTCCCACCTTAGGGAAATGGTCGATGCTCGTGGTTGAGATGATGTCACCATGGCTGGGCGCTGCAGAAAGTACAGAGGGCGAGAGGTATTTATTCTACCAAGTCATCACGATCACAGTGTTGCTCCAGGGCTTAAGGGCATACCGACCGCTGCCGCCGTTACTTACCGCAGGGGCCAGGGATAGCGGATGCGTTCCCTCTGCAGATTTCTTCATCACTGCGGCCATTTACGTTAAAGAAAAACAGGCAGCTGGGAATTTGGTGTCTGGTCATAGTGATTCTCCCTTTAGGGGAATAGCTTGGGGCGCCACAGCGGTCGAGAGTGTATCAGCCTCCACATACCGGGGACCGTCTTGCTGCAGCTTGCCTAACTGGGCAGTCCGTTGCCAGTTTGCGAGATTGGCTTGCCACCGACTTTTGGTTCAGCCCTGTAGGGTTGAGGGACAAGTTGACTTTGTAACCAGTGAAACGGACAGTGCCATGTACTAATTACACTGTATTACCTAACCATCAGTCGCCATGGTGGCCAGGTGCCCGGCAATGTTCTAGCGCTCGTGTTTCGGTGGAATTGGTGAGTCCAGGGGTTCAGTGGGGTACTTACCAGAGTGGATACGGCTTGTGAGATGGTACCCGAGCCACCCGGCTCTCTCGGGTTTTTTACGAGATACAGTTGTCCTGCTGGATGGCTTCAGTGGGTGTTCCGGCTCCGTTCTCGTCATCAGGCGGGCGTGATTACAATGTCTATTTTCTAATGCCTGTCTGCATGGTAGGCCTATCCCTGGTTGTTTTTCATGTGAAGCGTCAGCCGTCTCTTCGGAGACATCAAATCGGCGGAACTTCGTTCTCGTCTTACGTCGGCGCGCAAGTGAATGTGGAGCATGACGGATTTCTGGTGACACAGAACCGTGGACCGATCGAACGTGCAGACGCTTCTCGGTCTCGCTCGATACTGTTTTGGCCCGTCCGGAAATCGAAGTTTGTTGGAGCTGGAGTCAGCGGCGCGCAAATCCCCCCCAGTCTGACCCAGAGTTAGCCGAAAAAGAAGCGAGTGGTCGACCATTTCTCGGCAGATTTCATTCAAGTGAAACTTTCGCCAGCCGTTGGTGTTGCGAGCTTGTTGAGAATGTTATGATAATTATCCAACTTGAGGTCCGCGGTCACCAGCCAGCCCTGCGTCGGCCCGTTGAGCAGCATCCTTGTGGCACCGCAGCGTCTGCAGTCGGCTGGATCTGAACAAGGACAAAAAGGTGCCGCCTGCCAGGCCACTCCAGCCTGGGGTCGTACAATGCACTCCATGTGTCTGTACCACAGCCAGTGATAGCACAAGATGCAAGTTGCAACGGCTTGAAACGCGGCCAGCTTTGCGCCTTGTGCTACTCTGCTGAGTACGCTAACGAGACTGGTCTCGGGAGTCCCTTACGCGGCTGGATAGTGCTGAGCGAGGGACATTGGGCTGACGGCGTTGGCGTAAAAGGCGTTGCATTTCAGCTTGCACCTAGCCCTTACAAGAGCTTGTGAACAATCTACTCTCGTAGGCACCTGGAAAGACTCGTTATTGCTCGGCAGATGTCGGTTTCCTTGGCCGAAAAGCTCCGACAGCAGTCCAAGGGAGTCATTGTCATCAAGGATACTGGCTAGAGGTAATTGATGGTCAGCTCCAACTCGCACAAAGCCTATCCTCTAGTTATTAGGAATGCCGAGAATTCCAGCAACGTAATTAGGGAGCCCAGTCCAGAGATATTTTAGGCCCGGAAGCGCTCGGCACGCTCAGAATCCGGGCCAAGTTAATACCGCGGCAACCTGCAGGGTCTTCAAAACAGGCTGAATAGCTGCCCCCAGCTTGCCCCAGACACGCAAATAGCTGGCTGCAGCGGAAGCCCATCAGCCCTACAGCGCGACGGCCCAGGCCCCGGCCGGCACGCAAAGGCGGGGTTTTTCAGCAGGTGGTGATCGGCAACAGGGCTCGCCGAGTTGCTGTTGTTTGCATCGCAGGGAGTCGTCTGGCAAAAGTCTTTCCGCCCCCAAATTTGGCCGCAGGTGTGCATTATCCGATCGACAGGTGTTCGCCGTAGTAGCTGTTTCTAGGGAATCAGCCGCATCCGGGAGGGTCTGGGCCGAAATCTGCTATGGAATAACATCGCGAAGGTTGCTGATGGCTTTTATTCTTGGATATTAGCTGTCTAGAGCACGCTTCGAGCTACAATGGCGGCACGAGCTGCGTTCTTGTCACGGACGCCCCTCGACTCTCCTTGCGCTCCGCAAAGAACGATTCCACACTCCATCGCATAGAGACACGCCTCCGGACCAGGTTCCTTTGAAGCCGTTGCTACCTGGTGGTGGTAGTACCCTCTCATGTCCTACTCCAATGCGGATCGAAACGGCGACCCTGGCTCTCCGTTTCCTTTAATGTTGTGGCCCCCAACCGCGTCTCCACGCCTGGAGAGTCACCGAATTCTTGTCCTCCGATATTGGCAAAACATCCCAAAGCAACCTAGCCACCGAAATTCCATACGAACCTCCCAATCGCCTGGAACCGCGAACCGAGATGTCATCATCTTTAGCTATCCAACTAGGTCGTGGTTACCCAATCAATGCGCCAAGAACAAGAGTTGGCCAGCAAGGCCACCAGTCCGTCCCATGGTTTCCCGAGAAGACGGCGATGGGGGGGGGGCTGGAAGCAGATGAAATTTCGATAGCGCGTGATGAGGGCCCGGCGAGGCGGCGAATGGCGCACCTGAAAAATCCGGGGACTATCCGACTCTTGCCTAGTTTGGCTCCTGGCACCTAGCTGGCGTCCATGGTCGGCGTCTTCGTACGGATGAATCGGGCAAGTGAAGCGAAAAATCTGGCTTCGTGCGACTTGAACTCCACAAGAATTGTCAGCCTTGCCTCGCGGGCTCACTCGGGGTTCTGACGAACTGGTTCAAGGGCAGCGGCATCCCTGGTATTATCCAAGCCTGGACCGTCGTGGCTGCATGCGCTTAATTCCATTGTTGGGGACCCACACTTCACATACTCTCCTTCTGCACGCAAGGCCGTATTTGCGGACCTCCAACTTAACAGCAGATTCTGAACACACCCCCGCGGGTGTTATTCTTATGTACTGATAATACGAACCATGTATTATTTGCTGTATGTCATGCTCTACAAAGGAGGTTGTCCGTCTCCTTGGTCGTCATTATGATGTTTACCGAGCAGTGATGTCCAAAATATAACATAAAAAAAGATCTGATGCAAGTCCGGGAGCAAGTCCATTCGAGATGGGCTTTTCGGGTGCTGTCCCACAGCTGTATCAAGCCGCCCGGTGTTCTGCACGCTAGATAGAAGGCGAGACCAGAGGGCCGAACCGTGAAGTGAAGATGAAGGGCAGTAAACAGACAGGAAAAGATCAGAGAAAAAAAGCCTTGCTCTCTGCCATGACGTTTCGAAAACGCTATGACGCCGCTTGTCCAGGTACCCCGGGTTCTGTGGCGTCTGAGTTGGGGCAGTCGCCAGGAACCTTATTACCGGTCAACCGGTGAAGAGAGAAAACTAAGGTGACGCCAGTGATTGAAAAGGCTGAGACGAAATCCGTGCTTCACGATGGGATGAGCAGCCTAGTCGCAGTTTGACTCAGGACGGACTGGGATCCGCTAGGGGGTATTGAACGCTTTGTTCGAGTGGCGTACGTTTGACGCGTTATTTTATACTATTTAGGCTCCTTGGCTTCGAGTCTCTTGGTTTTCTCACGGTGAAGCTTCGGTGCGAGGAAGTAGTACTATTAGAAACAATGGGGAATACCTCTCAAACGGTGTGTGTGTGTGTGTGTGTGTGTGTCTCCCTGCACAGCGTGGGGTTGTGAACCCCCCGACGATCCACGCTTCCCTGCAGCAGAGTACATGATCACCGGTAGCCAGGCGAAGCTTAGTGAGGTTACAGGAATTTTAGGGGCTAACAGAGGATTGCGATCTAGCATGTGGCTTTCCATGGCCTGATATAGAATGCGGACATGGGAGTCCAGAGTCTGGGACAAGCCACACGGCCCTGCATTGAATGACGGTTGGTTTGACCTTCTCTTTCTGCAAGGAAACCTGCAAATCCTCACAGGACCAGGCCGCTAGCTTATTGCTCCCTCTCCCAGAATGGCGGGACGAAAAAAGATCCCTCCTTTCGGTTCTGGACACCTGCCGAATCTATTGGCTGATGGTGTTAGAGACTCATGGTTTGACATTTCCGGTCGACTCCATCCGATGTCTCCTTCATCGCATGCATGCTTTTATTTTCCTTTCCTTCGCCGCCGGCTGGGACAACGGCGATACGTACTTGGGAAGTTCAGTAATAAGGACATTAAAAACATCGGTATGCATGGAGTAAAAAAAAATTAAAAAAAATTCTCTGGTCTCTGGACTTGTCTCACCGATGATACGGTTCTGTCATCAGACCATCTCAAGGTCTCCCAATTACCCCAATGGCTTGCGCATTCCGCGCACGATGATACTGGCGATGCCAAGTAGCCGCTTCCGCAACCTCGTGGCGGTGTAGGCGGATAATAAATTTTCTCACCAGCTGCCATGCCGAAGATGATGTTTTGAATGCCACACCGTCAACGCCATTCCCCTTTCTCCAAAACTGCCCGTTTGCCCCCAAGACTCTGTGGGCCGAGGTTCGCCTTGCGGGGGAGTGAGAACGATGCCCGGCCTCTGCAAGGTTCGCCGTGACGCACTTTCAAGATCCACACACACCTTCCATAGTCGGCGATTGAAAAAAAAAATTGCCTTGATGAATTTCCCGAGTCTGCTAACAATCTCAGGTTGGTTGCGCTTGAGAGACTTCATTCCCATGACACATGGTTAATGCCTCGCGTGCAGCGTAGACGGAACTAGCGCATATTGGCAAACACCAGAATATCAGCAAAAAAAAGCAAGAAGACGACGAAGGTCCAGACTCGACTCCACCACCCCTATTCCGGGCAGGTGGAAACCCTGCTTTGTACCAGCGGCCGACGATCGATCCATAAAGGCGCTCCGTTCGGCCGCGAAGCTGCGGCGGTCACAGACCGTGGGCGCACATACCAGTTCCCAAGCCCCAGGCCACCCGCTGGCCTGTGATCCCGGCAGTCTCCACCACTACAACTCGCCGCCGCCGCCGCCGTGGCCGCGGCCGAGTCTTGAAGCCCCATATGGGTGGACCGTGGACAGGGTGTTATCACCAAGCGAGTACATGCCAGCTCGATTTTGCTCCGTTGAGGGTTGATGTGTTGAGACGCGGGACTTGATTACAAGGTACACGCTACTTGCATACGTTAGACAGAATGTTTCGGCTGCTGTCACCGGATTCGTTTCACCCGAACGCTCGTGTCACCGACCTCTTTATCAGGGCCAAGCATACAGCACAACCACGCACAGAGCGAGGCTTGGAAATTACCTTGGTGGACCTCTTAACTGTGCAGGGAAATTTTATATATGCATGCTATTGTGGTGGGTGTGATCTCGATGGCGTGTCTGGCGGTCAACGATGTGGCCTCAGATTTGCAATTGGCCAGCGGGCTTCGTGAGATGGTAACAGAGGTTGATCCGAATCAACATTGTCTATCCATGGCCGATAACGGGCATCCGAGTTGATGAAGATGCTGTTTCGAGGCTGCGAGGAGGTGTCACGGCAGAAATGTTAGCAACCTCTAGCAAGTGGCAAGTGTAGATGATGTGATCATCCTTCGGCATCGAATACGAAATGTTAGGCATGTTTCGACTGGGCTTGTTGCAAAAGATTGCAAGCCACTCATCGACTCTACCAGTTATATAGTACTCTAGACGCCTTGCAGTGCCATTTGGCATGGCGAAAACCTTGTTTTCTGTCCAATTGAACCTATCTTATAACCATAATCATGGAGACATAATTTTGATGTGACCAAACGAGCTGACGACACCAAGGACTCTGTCATTTTCACGTACTTTGCCCAATGAATTCTAACTTGTCGCGCATATTCGACTAAATGAATATGTGCATCATCCAGACGACCATCATGACGGGTTCAAAAAGAAATCATTGACACTATACCGACTTTTGCTTCGCATATTGATCGATGCCGTTGGTTGGCGAACATTTCAAGTTGCAATTCGACAGAACCCACAAAAAGTTTCAGGGTCCTTCATTGGACGTCATCGAGCAGAGGAAAAAGAAAATTGTCCTCCTTGCCTGCCGAGATGTCATGCAAGATCTTGAACGACACCTGCTTCATCCAGTCAGCCTACCCGTTCAGGCAGATACGAGAGGTGTAGCGCATTGGTCACCGCCAGGATGGCAAATTTTTTGATATGGCCAAGGGAACAAACAGTACTGCAGATTGAGGGGAATGGACGTCCATTTTCTGCATGGAAAGCTTGGCGTCTTTTTACTGCTCAGCACTACATCGGTATAATTGTGCAACGACCGAGGAAACGGGACGGGACTCCACACCACCGATTTCACTCTGCGTCCGCGTGGCCCTGCAGGGCAAATCCATCCATCCATCTCTGCGGACTTGTTACAGGAGGCATCCGCAATCCTCGCCACTGATACACCAAAATTTCCTGTTTTGCGTTCGAAAACGAGCATAGTTTTGGGTACACAGGGGACACGACAAGACGACGTCGGTCCATCCTAGCTTTGGGTCGAAAGAGGTGTGGGAATCACCGTCCCATCTTTCGGAGCTTCGCGTGCGAGGGGAAAGGACAGGCGAGGAAGAGAAGATTGAACCGTCGCCAAGCTAGCCGCAGTAGTTTGGGTGCATCAAGAGTCTCTTAAGAGATATAACTGGAGGGAAACAAGAAGCTTGGCTTATATTCGCTGCATGCCGTATGCACGTAATTCCGAGTTCGTGGAATCGATTCCACCGACGTATTCCGCCCCCTTGCCTTCGTCACTTCATCAAAAAAGCGGCAATCCAGCTGACTGGCACTGGGTGCTGGGAGTGGCTTGACTCATGTGATGCTCGGCATATGGCACCTATGCTGCCGTGGATAGAGAATCACCTCACTGGCTTGGCATGATGCCTGGTGATGAGTACGCAGGAAGACCATGGAGGCCGCCTTCTCATTGAAGGTCCTTCGCCCAATAGAAAAATGGCGTTGCTAAGAGAGCCTTGCATGTACCGCATCTTTCTTCAAATCGCCACAGCGGAGAGTGGACATGGTCTGCAGGTCAAGGCCACATTCTGCCATCAATGTAGCGAATCCATAATGAGGCCAGATTGACGCAAGGACACTAGTTGATCGTCTCGAGACGGTGGCATGGTGGCATGACTCCATCCATGACCGTAAACGTAATCGCCCGTCATGGAGCAACCCTCGAGTTCGCCCGCTCAACACGTCCGCATCAGGACCCTGAAGGAGGACTAAGTCAAGCTCTGACGGGTTCTCAGGCTAAGATGCGGTGTCGCTGTCATCGGTGCCCGGGCCGGGGCGCTCGGTGTCAGAAAATTGCGGGGTAGTTAGCTATTTACTGACTCGCTGGAGCCGGCCAAACCAGCAAAGTCGAGCACGATCGCGACTAGAAGATGGTCCCACCTGTCGCCGCAAAGATCAGGGCAACTAAGCCTCGAGGGTGACGACACGTCCCGATTTAGGAAGTCAGAACGAGGACGATATCAATCCGACATTGTCAAAGCGTGGCAGGGTGTGTCGGGGGGAGGGCAATGTTGGTTATTGATTCCGCCGCTGGCTTGACCTATGATGCTATAGTCTTCTCTGACCGAAGAATAAAACAATGCCCTTCAAAAAAAAACCTGGATAATGTTACTCACGTTTGCGGACAGTTTGGCAACTTGCGCAAGAAAGACCAAATTAGATACGGAAGGCAGGATTCCCGCTCGGGGTCTCTCACTGCTTGACCCGGGCTGTCGCCAGGTGCAAGTGGTCGTGTGCCGCCTCCATTTTTAGCAGTCCGCGCTTGTTTGTCAGCCGCCGACTTGATTACTTGAGACAGCCAAACAGCCCGTGATCCAATTAATTGGCGCTTCTTCAAGGAAATGCGTGACAGCGATGGGATTTCGCTACGCGGTACATGACAAGCGCGGAATCCGTTTGCAAGATGGGAAGAATTGTCAGTGACAAAAGCAATATATTCTTCAAATGCTAGTCCTAGGGATAACATCTAGCAGTAGCGACCTTTCCAGCCAGCCAAGGGAGGGGGTTTTTTTTTATTCCATGCTTGCCTGCTTCCTACCACCAACACGACACCGAGAATCAGTGACATTCGGCGTGCCTGCCAGTCATGTCACTAGTGGCCTAGCCTTGTAGGGATACGAAGCCAATATTGTCCTGCAAGGCGACAAAGATGGTGTGTAAGTGGATGTATGGGGACGACGTGATCAACTTTCTCGACAAATTTCCAAGTCCCAAGCCTGGACCTCTCTGGCTTGGAGGCTGCAGACTGGCTCGGACTTGAGCCTTCGACGGAGCCTAAGCTCGGCTCCGCGTCGAGTGTAGATTATACACATTTCTTAGGGCAGGGATGGGGGATCCCACCACCACCCTTCCGGAGTTGTGCTTTCCTAGCAGACCCTCTCTCCAGCGAATTCGTGCGATGTAGCCCTATGAACTACAGCAACACCCCTTAATCTCGTTGGGCTATTACCGGCTGGTGACTTTGCTCTTTTGGAAACGCACCGCGACAAGACTTGACGGTGGCTGCGCGTCGCTTGCCTGGCCGGTGCAAAAGTGTGGAGCCATATTAGCCTCGCTCCACATTCACCGATGGTGGGGCATGTGGTTTCCTTTCACTACCCTCTGATCGGCGTCTACATACCTTGAGGAAGGGGTCCGCTCGGGTCCTCGCTGCCAAGGTACTCAATTTGAAGGGAACGGGTCGGTCATGACTTCCTCGTTAGTCGAAATTGTCAATTGACCCTCCCCCCGTGCGCCTTCTTTCGGTCCGTAAATGTGGTGGAACGATGCTGAACAAAGTTTCATGTGCAAGTACGAAAGATAAACGCCGAGAAATTCAGGGATCATACTTCCCTTTGCCTGCGCCATGTGCTTCTGCGGGGTCGATTCTGTCGGTTGATGCCCGTGGCAGTTCTGGACGTCGATCACTCTGTCGGAACATTGGAACTTTGATAAGGCGGTCGACCTGTTGGCTTTGCTGTCGTGGACTGTAGATTCGCGGGACGCGTGGTTGGGTGAGGCTCAGTTGGTTTAGAAATTGCAGCGAAATGCGTATTTCAGCTCGGCGTGCCTTGGCAGGTCAAACGATAGGTGATTGTCAACTCGGTTTAACCCTGTGGCGAACCATGTGGCGAACCACTGCCAGCCACAAGCCTGGCCTCACGAGGTGCGGGATTGCTGATCGAGCCCGAGTACTGAGAGGGGCAAACCTGGACGCTGCAGCCAAAAAAAAAAGGGACATAATAGCCTGTGGCTCCTTGTACGCCTGGAACTGATCGCTGTCCCAGAAGCTTCTTTCAGCTCGAGTTGGCAGTTCAAGAGCCGAGGTAGACAAACGATTGGGAAGGAAGCGTCCAATCTTGCCGCCGATCTGGCAAGAAAACAAGATTGCGCGGCAGTCGCCTTCTCCAGTGTGGGCCCATGGAGCCTTCTGCCCATACCATGAAATTTGCATTGGCCATGGAGACACCTCCCGAGAAAGCAAAGTTGGCAAAAGCCAGGCGAGTTGGAAGCAAGTCTCGGCCCTGTAGGGTCCGTCATTGGAGCCCTGGAAATGTTCTGGAATTTCGAAGCAGTGGAGTGGCCTCACATTTTCGGCGGTGTCACGGTGCCATGACCCCCCCTGCCACTTCTGCCTATTCCACAGCCGTATGGTACTTCCCCAGATAGGAAAATGACCAGTCTCCGAGAGGCAGGAGAAGCTGAGATTGAGTCCGCCGCTGCAAGCTCCTCGAAACGCCGGCCTAAGTGCCGAATGTTGGTTCGTGCGACAATTAAACAGCCATGTACTGTGACCTCGGCCGACACCCGCGGAATGGGGGAATCGATAAAATGCACCGAATGATTTCATTCGATCCGCAAGGCTTGCCCTGTCAGGACAAATCCACCGAGGCTCACATCTCCATCAAAACTCCACTTCGTGACTCTATCAGCACTCCCAATCGGGTACGCAGTGAGGAGAACGGTCCCGTCGGGGGATAATGCACTGGAGGTGAAAGGAACGACTAGGAGTGAGGCACGAAAAAGCGTAGAAGGAAGCGGCCCAGCTCCAATGCCGAACACTGTTCCATGTTCGAGTCGCGAGATGCAGGAAAGCGGCCCCTTTATTGGTCTCTCGTTTTCAGGTTCATCGCAGAGTCCAGTTGGGCCGATTACGATGAACCGTGTTATTTCATTGGCTGGTTTGCGTGCAAAGTCTCGTTCAAGATGGATATGTCTGCGTTCGACTCCGCCGCTGACAGAAGATCAAAACGCTTACGGTGAATTCAGAGGAGCAGAGAGAGATCCTATTACTAAACGCCGAAGGATTGCGACTGAACCAATTCAAGAGACTAGCGATATGCAAATCCTGATCCGGGATTCCCAACAAGGGACGCTGACGGTCTCCTCGTTAGCCCTTGCGTTATCTGCCATGCAGGGCTCAACAGCGGTCCGCCGTTGGGAGACATGGTACAGAGAATTATGAAGCGAGCCCTATGAGGCCTCGCCATCCGAAAACGCACCACCATGCAGTACCACGCATATCTTGACCCGTTTAGGCGTAGTACTTACTGCTTTTATGAACGACCAAGCGACGCCTCCGGTCACGGTACGCGACTTTAGTGACTGCTTACGTATTCGTGTGTCCCTTCGGCGATTGGGCAAAAGAAACGAGCAAATGATACTAGAAGAAAATCACCTAACGCCGATAAAACTTTTTGGGGAGCAACGGGGAGTTCGAAGGAATGAAAGTTCAAAGCGGTCAGCCACTCGGCAAGGACGAAACCATCGTCAGCATGTAGGATCCTGTCTCCTTTTCTAGGTCTGGTTCGAAATTCGAACAGCATACTTGTGGCCTCTCTTATTTCATGCACGGGCAGTAAGCTAGGATGGATGGCCGCACGGGTGTTTTCACGGGCGGAACAAACGTCCACTCACCCTAGCAGTGTCGGACAATTACAACCCCGATTGAAGAGAGGTTACTACTCCCGGATCCGAGGATCTTCGGAGGCAGTCGGGTAGTCCTCATCATCAGGGATGAATTGAAGCTCTTCTTGACCTTGGGGCAGTAGCCCACGATATGGCAGGTATTTGAAGGAACGGGAGCTCGTTAGCTTGATGGCCAGCGATGCTCACCGATGAATTTTGACTGCCTTCTCATCAATACCGACCCTCTCTGTGGGCCACGTAGCTTGCGTCGCCCTTGGTGAACGTCGTCCAGTGCTTTAATTAGTGCGAGAAGGCCTGGCCAGCAGGCTGGCTGGGGGTTGGGAGATTTTGACTAGGATTGTGCTGAGTACCAGCTATTCCTTTCTTGCGGGTACTCTTACCGGTACATTTTTTGGGGCATCTGGCCCTGTGTGCCCAATCACCCGGATCCCGAACGACGCCACTTCCGTTTCGTTGTCTCACCTCGAGGAATAACAGCCTGGCACCATAGGGCTGAAGAGGCAGCCATAGGGCTCGAGATGACGGGAAGTCCGCTAGCCTCAAGTTGCGATGGAAGCATAGGACTGCTGAGGAATGTAGTGACTATGTCGTTTGAATGTCTTGTATTTCTCGCGGAACCTCCAATATTGGTATGAGTCCAAAAAGGCCTGTACGAATAGTGCACCGGAGTTCTAGATTGCGCCCCCACGATTCTGCGACGCATTCTGGCAAAGAGCCTGACTTGTGTTTGCTGAACAGGCTACTAAAGTTTGGCAGCAAATCCCGGCTTGGCCATGAACACCTGCCCGCTCGATCCGTTTCCTTCGCCGACGAAGGTCATCATTGGAGACCAAATCACCGTCAGATCTTCGTCGCCTTCATCGTGCATCCCTTTCGCCCTTTCGGCACCGAGTTTTGTGGCACTTTGCAGACCGATTGCCGCGCACTTTTGTAAACGTCGCGCCTGGGGGGCTTTTGTCCTCCAGAGCCCGCGCTAGAATTCGGTGCCAACGGGTCTCCAGCAACCCGGTCGTCCAGGGTCTTCTCCCAGCATTTGCCCTTCTCTGGTATCTATTCACTTCGTGCGAAAGGGCATGGAAAAGAAGCCCATGACTACGACGGCCTAATCTTCATCTTGGTAATAATCATGTCATCCCCGAAGTCCCTGGCCCATTTGCCTTCAACCGAAGCTTGGGGAGGGGGCAGCTGCTCGCAAACAGGCTGATCAGATTTTCGACGGGGGGAGCCTATGAAACCCCGGTCGGCTGCGGCGCTTTCTGGACGTAAATAATGCGCGCTTGCCAGCAGCTGTGCCTCGCAAAAGTCGCAACATGGTAGCACGGCACAGTCCAGGAGAGAGGAGTGGAAAGGCAAACTAGGGCCTGTGCAATAAAGAAAGCGGTTCGAAACGACACGGGCCCGCCCCTGGCCCTATGGACGAGCTCACAAGAGTGGCCGGCGGGCCGGCACGGCTGCTGAGAGACGCGCGCCGAGGAAATTACGGGCATATTTAGAGGCCATGGGGGCCGGGAACTCGCAGAATGACGAAACTGTCGTGCGTGTTGCCTCTGCCATGGCCATGCCCTGCAATGGCCGAGACGGCTGAGATTGAGTGCAACTTGGAGCGGAAAGAGTGCCCTCATCCGTGGTTTCAGACGCGCTGCCGATGCTGCCGTTGTCCCCGAGTGCCCTAGTTGGTGCCCAGTGCCTAGTTAGTATTATTGCAAAATGGCGGGGGCGGGCTGTCCCCAGTCCCCACCATCAGCCGAGGAGGGCGGCAGGTTTGTGGAGCTCCAGAGGACGAAGGTATTGTTCTCGAGAATGATTCTTGAAGAGCTGCCGGTTAATCATGCAGTTACTTCGCCGGAAATGGTTCATTGGTGAGTGTCTCGGAGGCAACTTGGCCAAGAGGATGGTTGAAGAAATTGGTGCCAGACCAGATTGCCAAGACCCACAAATAGGGCGGGGCGTCAAAGTTGGAAGAGTATTCTACAATTGGTGCCACTTCCGACAACTTCGAATGCTTCTGCTGATGCCGGCGAAATGGGAAATCGTAATGTTCATCTTCGCGGCTGCCTTTTCCCCCGCAACGTCTTCAGCCAGATTCGCCCCGAAAGAGTGTATGTCCAGGCTGGCATTTCAGCCCTGTCGTGTGTGGTGCCTGGTGGGCCCAAGGGCTGTGCCGTCTTGATCTTCCCCGGAGACAAAGACACAAGCCAGCGTGGTTAGGCACCTGGCCGCTGGCATGAATCCTGCACGATTTTCATCTGCTCGAGGGCGTCGTGCTTCTCTCTACACTTTGTCCATCAAACATCGCCCCCACGCCCAAAGCATGTAATATCAAACCGACAACTTTGAAGATAACTTGGCTATGGGGAAGGTTTCTGTACTAGTAGGAACGGCTTCGTGTAAGGGCAGGCAAAGAATAATAGAACACAAAACACCTGGGATCGTATCCAGGGGTCCTCGTGCCTGTGGAGAAGAACTAAACTAGGTGCTGCCCGTGGAGATCCTGCACTGCCTCTCGCAGTGAAACGTCGAGCGGATCTGAAGATATTGCGTACAAGGGGATGAAATAGCTTTGCAATGGAGAGATTCTTTCTTCGTAAAACAGATTTTGCCGGCGCCGCGTGTAAGTATTCATTCCCCTGCCGAAGATTGCAGGTGGACGTGTGGAATAATCAGGTGCCAATTCAGGCCTGGGTTCAGCACTGGAGCTTGTCTCAGGATGGCTAGGCTAACCACTCCCACCGTCCGTTATTGTATCTTCGCTTGCCTGCGACCTTGCTGCGTCGTTTGAAGCTTTTTTAAAATAAAATAAAAAAAATCGGAAATTTTGAATGCTTCTGAATGCTTCTGAATGCATTCTGGCGTTAGTTTCTTACTAGGAAGCTACCGAGTCCATTGCCAGCGAGACTTGTTGCCCCTCCCTCGCTTCCTTCATTCTCGCCGGGCCATCTTCGGAGCATATGACAGTCCTACCCTCAAAGAGCAACCCTTTCTGCTGAGTATGCCAGATATCTGGATGGCGCTAGTAGTCAAAGATTCGCCGCAATCCCGATTCCTCTCTGGGACCGAAGCATTTGTATGATTAGTCGTAAAAAGGCACCAACGATCATGATGCTGCTTCCTTCGAATTGGTCTCGGCCGAGAGTCATGCAGGTCCCGTCAGCGGCCCTTCATGATGAGCGGGTGCAGAGCGAAACGGACGAAAGAAGGGAAACGGGCCTTGGCATCAAGGAACCGTTTTCCAAGCTCGAGGTACTTACTTTTGGCAAAGTACCTAACGGTTCTCTAGGGGGTTGACACGCCCCTGCACAGCAGGGAACCGTCTTCAGTGGATGGGGGGTAGGCTTAGTCTAGCGGCATGCTAAGGGTGGGGTCAACGGAGAGAAGTTTGAACTACACCCGACAAGGGGGTCCCCAGAGCGCACTACCACTACGGAATGCTAAGCGGGTTATCCCACCTTGGATTTCCAGGCGTTAAGCCATTGCCCCCCCCAGCCCTACCTGCTGCCAGTACCCATTGAATTCAAGTACAATTGAGAATTCAAAACATGGTGTCCCTGTACTCATCGATTGTACCTGGTTCGTTCTTTGAACTTGGGTAATGGTCGTACTAAAATCGAATTGCCCGCCCTCGCCTGGCTTTCTCATCTGCATTGGAGCTCCCGTTCGTTCTACCTCTGCTTCCAGACAACTATTCGACCACAGAGGGAAGCATCACGGACTAAAGTCGACGGCGTGGCTTTCTTGGACATCGACTGGGCAGTTATGAAATTGCTTTGAACGAGGAGGACGCTGCCCACTCCGTACAACGGCTCGACGCATCCCTCTTCGGTCTCGGCCACATTAAACTCGCCCGCCGCAGCACAGTCTCCGGGGCCAGGTCGTCATCTTTGACAACGACGTTGTGCGGGCAAGAGGTCGTTTGGTGGGAGGCGCTTCTTTCGAAGGACTTCACTTTGCGGTTCTCATACCGGAAGGCCGCATCGGCGGAGATCACTGCTGCTGCTGCTGCTGAGCCGTCTCGACGCCGCAAGCCTGCCGTGCTTGGCTAGCATTTCCAAATTATCTAGCAAATCCTGCCAACACTCTCATCCCTGCCTACTACCTCTTTGCTCGTCGGGGCGACTGACGCAGGATTGGGACCGAGTCTCATCATTCTTCTTCATTTTTTTTTAAATACACATTTCTATTCTTCTTTTCCCCGTTCCCAAGTAATTCGCCGCCGCCGCTTCTTGGTTCTGCGAGGATCAAACTGTCGAGGCCAACATAGGCCCTTGAGGCGAGACTCCACAGTGACGGACGGGGACGCAACAGGCAGCATTTTGGAGAGAAAAACGGCGTGCCCGGAATCATCGCCACTGACGTCCGCACAAGGCTTTAATCCTTTTCCTCCTCGGCTTCGCTCCCCTTTCAGTCTACGGCGGAAAGGAATTGGGTCATTGGTTTTTGTTTTTCTCGGAATATTACACGACCACAACCACTCTAATGATAACCTTGACCCCGGACCAGCTATCCTCGCAAGCCCGTTCGCCACCTCGCATAGTATTCTCGGCTTCAGCTGGCTAGTCCATACCCTTTGAGACAACTTCCCAAGGCATCATAGAGACACAGCTAGTCCACGCCATGGATTATCCCTCAGTTAGCCGCCCGGCGGCCCGCCCTCAGCTTCCCTCCATCAATATAGTCAAAGGCCCCCCCATGGCCTTCGATCCTCAAAGTCCGGGCATGCCCCGTTCCCCCAACTACATGTCGCCGTCTTCAGAATTTCCAACACCCATCATGATCCAAGGCAAAGAAGACGACTACCACCAGGCACCGCCGCCCCTGCCGCCGCCGAAACTACCGTTCGATGATCCACTACCGCACGAGTATCGGGGCCCCAGATACGGCTCATCGTCTGCTGGAAGTAGAGTTGGGAGTATTGGAGACGAGCGTCCGCACTACGCCCAGCGTGGGCTGCACCGCGATGAGGGATATGAGAGCTTCGGCTCCAACAATAGGTACGTCCGGCTCGGCCAAGTTCCTGCGGCGCCTCGTCCCAGGGGCGGCGTGGTGTGTTGCGACCGTACACTCGAGACATCGCAAACGCCGGGTAGTGTCACTGACAGCGCGACCCATGCAGGTCACTTCCGGGCTTCGGCTCGTTCCACGACAACTTTCGGCCTAGCACCGACGATTACTGCGACAAGTTTATGAAGAGCAAGCTCAATCCCATCCGAACCATTGATACCTCGTCGTCACGCCGCCCAATGCTCGACAATCGCCTGCCCCGCCTTACAATGGGTCGACCGATCCTTGAGGAAGACGACCGCTTTACACAGACGCCTACCCACTCGGCCGTCTCCCCGCGTGGACTTGGACTATTCCACTCTTTCAGGGGAGACTATAGGTCGCCCGAGTCCGACTACTCTCCCCGGCAGCGATCGCGTCGGACAAACAGTGGCTCTTTCCCAGACGATGCGACCGTCTCGACACAGGGCAGCTTTGATAATATGCACGATTTTGACGAGATGGATATGGACGACTCCTCAACGACGTCTATGCGTCGACTGCGGATAGACGACGCCACCGGATACCCGGGCATCCCCCAGAAAAGACGGGCTTCATCCCCTCCCGTGGACGACCCGGCGTTGCATGCACCGGCGAGCCAAAGCGACCTTTTTCGCCGGCGCGAACCGCGCTCGCGCGGGTCGCCCACGCCACGGCTGGTGACACTTTCGAAGGCATCCCTTTCCTCGCACGGGTCCATGGTGTCGAGCTTCTCAACTGGTGGCGCAAGTAGCGTCACCAGCTATACGTCGTACGGACGGCGGTCACCTGGCGCCATGTCGCCGGGAGGAATGTCACCAATCAAGTCCGAAGCCAGTTGCAGCTCACCTTTCCAAACACCCATCTCGCTCAATCCGTCGCCGCGCGGCTCCCTATCGCGGCCTTCTCACCAGCGGAACGACAGCCGGCCTTTGGTATCCCCCCGAAAACTTACCGACCTGGCAAAGGCCACGACGGTGGTGAACGGCCATAAGATTCAGGATTTCTACATGTGCGAATGCTGCCCCAAAAAGCCCAAGAAGTTCGATTCGGTCGACGAGCTGAGGTAAGAGTTTATCCGATGCCTTGTCAGCAAGCCTTGCTCGCTCTTGGCTTGCGAGATCCCCGATCTGATCTGTCTCGCTAACATTGTCATGTTACACAGGGCGCACGAGGCGGAAAAGCAATACGGGTGCTCCTTCTGCGGCAACCGGTTCAAGAACAAGAACGAGGCTGAACGGCACCAAAACAGCCTGCATGTGCGACGGCATAGTTGGAGCTGCAAAGCAATGACCTGCTACAACCAGGCCTACCACGAAAGCACCGTCCGTCCGGGGGAAGCTGACACGTGCGGCTACTGCGGCAAGGACTTTGAGCGTACCGGACCTGCGGACCCCGTGAATGGTCGCATGGCAACCGAGAGCGACTGGGCCGATCGTGTCCAGCACCTTACCGACACGCACAAGTTCAGGGAATGCAACAGCAGCAAAAAGTTCTTCAGAGCCGATCATTTCCGCCAGCATCTAAAACACAGCCACGCCGGCAGCAGCGGCAAGTGGACAAACATGCTGGAGAATGCCTGCATGATTGAAGAGGAACCGCCAGTACAGAGATAAATCATCCTGGCTTGCGGCATCTGCGACTGGATTTCTACAACCCCTGCGAGCAAATTCGAGGAGGAAGGGCACAGAATTGTCCAACCCAAAGCGGGGTACCGAACGCAATCTTCAGTGGGCATTTGGTGGCCATTGCCTTCCCAGCGCTTGGCTGCGGGGGCGGGAAGGGAGACTGGCACTGGACAGCACAGCACAGCACACCGCACCCACAAACGCCCAACAGGACAGAAGTGTCGTTTCCGGCCTCGTCGAGTTGTGGCATTGATTATTCCTTTTCTCATGCATCATTTTTAGCGACGGTCTCCCGCGCCAGCAGATGGAAACACGAACGCCACATGGACATGGAGGGGTCGACTCGCAGGGCTGTTCGAGCCCGCCCTCGACCACACCAATACATGCATCGCAATGCGAGCCGATTTTCGCGGTGTCCCGTCGGGCCAATTCGCCTAATGCAACCATCCCACCACTCTTACCAAGTTCGACTTATGACGTTGGTTGGAGACTTGCTTCGTGGGAATGTGGATTGGCGTCACCACCATCATCGAATGCAATGGACATGCAACAAGTTGCGGGCATGCCTTGGTCGAAGTTGTGAAGGTGCTTGGCAACTTTGTGCTTTTGGAGCGCCTAGCATTGGCGGAAGTGGACCGACTGAGGAAGCGGCACGGGAAGCGCCCGCCGATCTCCCGCAGGTGTAAATCAGGAAGCTCGCACTGCGACCCACGGTCGGACCAGAGCGCACACCCTTTTTTTCCCAGATTTCCCGCTTGCCGGGACCAGGTCTCGATCGGAGAACAGCAAAAAAAAAAAAAACCGTCACTTAGCGCCAGCCAACACAGGTGCCCGAACTCGGATGGGTTGACGAAATTGGGGGTGCCAGCGAAGCCTACAGCTGCGAGGGCTGGCGAACGTCTAAAAAGGGCAAAGGAAGGGGAAAAAAGACTCTTGAGCACGACGAGGTGTCACAGCAGGACGTTTCCTTTGGGTGCAGCACCGGAGGGCCATTCCCCACGGAGGTGCTTGGAACTTGCATGAACATGCACGTCTTGCAAATAGTACCGCCGAAGCTAATCTGTCGCCCATCTGCTCACCACGACTACATCGCCAATCGATTTTACTTTGTTTGAGCTTCGGCCTTTCGCGGTCCGGACCTGGCCGCGGACGCATGGTTGTTCCGCATGCCAATTCCACGCTAGGAAGATGTCTTGCTGAACCCAATTACCAATATTGGGTATCAACGCCTGCACTTAGGTTAATCGTGTTGCAGTATTTTTTACGAGTAGGGAGGAGATATTGTATGGGGGTTGAAAATTGTACGACGCATACGTTGCCGATGAACATACATATGGGAAAGGGGTGGCACACTTATTTTTTGCATTGGGTTGGCCAAAAAAATCAAATGGGAGGCTTTGGAATTCTTTTTTGCGATCGATTCATACCCTTTGTCTCAGGGACCACTCGAGAGTGCGCGGCAGACGACCGCTGTCGCAGTTTTATGTTTGGAGGACATGTATTTATTCGATGCCGCTTTCTTTCTATCTCTATTATTTTACTTATATCTTTATTGGCAGGTATCGCTGGTAGCACCGAGGAGCAAAATTGGGGAACGGGAAATACCCGTCTTTAATCTCAACTAAGACCGATGCTGGCAACATCGTCCGCCGGCTCCAGGGCCTTTGCTTCACATCGTGACCTCGGGGGGCATAAGAACCCCCGGATTGGACCCAACAGCGATGGCTTTGCAGGATCGCAAGTAGGGACTGTGGTGGAAGGCTTCAGTCATTTGCGTCTGGGATACGAGGAAATGACCTGGACTGCAAGAGGGCGTGTTTATAGACAGCAAGCGTTCAGGCGAACGCCGCCGGATAAGGCGGGCTTCCAGCTGGATTTTTGGAGATGGAGAGAAGAACTCTTCGAATGTCCGCGAGCCTTTCCTCCTACGCTTTTGCGAATGACCGAGTCTTGATCCTGCCGGGTCGGCATGAGTATATGAGCTACATGACACAGCTTCGCAGCCGAGATGCTCCTGCAAAAGAAGTCCGAAAAAAAAAGAGTGCGCTTGTCCTATGGCCACGAGAGACCAAAATGAGGGTCGGTTTCCTCAGACCTCAGCTCGCCAGGCCGGCGCCTCTCAGCTTGCACTCCAATAGCGGCTGATAGCTTTTAGCAGTTTGTCCAAGCCTAGCCTGGGCGCGAGCGTCTCTACACACGCTGATTCAATTGCGTGCCGGCGCAATTTAAGTGGGGGTGCCAGCCTCCAGTCGAGCCCTCGATTCCCAATCGATAGACTCGTAAACAAGGCAATATATGGCTTGCGCACTAGAAAAAGTCGCCGACCTGCGAAGACGGGCATAGTCGATGGGTTCTTCGGATGCGCAGGAACGGGGCACCGAATGCCATGGGGGGCGGATGACACTGTGACCTCGAGAAATGGCGCTCCCTTTCAGCACTTGTCACCCAGCCAGCTGGCAGAGTACCCCCCTCCCCATTCCTCCCCGAATACGTACCTTCATACCTAATCATTCTCTGGTTCACAATCTACTCTCCATCCCACATTTGTCCGCTCACTGGTAGCCACCGGCAGTTTTCCGCGATGACCTCATTGCCTATGGTTTGGGCTGGCTGGAAATGGTAGTTATATGACGGCAACGCTGTAGAAGCCCTTGGCGGAATAACCGTGACTCGCCGCGCGAAGCGTTACGGAAAGCGCAATACGATATTCTTCTATCTTATTTGCCGCAAACTGCTTTGCTGTATCCCGTACAATTGTTTCCGTCGAGGCGACGAGAGCGGGGGGTTAGTCAGGTGATTCTCAGCCCTACGAGGAAAATGCAGGGACCACCGAATTGCCGTGGTTCGGCCGAGAATTGTGTGATTGCGACGAATCTGTCCGTACCGTTTCTCTCCCCCGCACCAAACAGGCAGCAGCACAGTGCTAGAGTACAGATGGCAACATCTGAATGAAAAAAATGAAAAAAGTCGCCAGCGTCAGCCTGCACTGACTCAATTGAGCCCGGGCCCTGCACTTGAATGTTCTCGGCATCTTCGGGATTTTTGATCGAATGACGAGCCGCACAGATTCAGCTAGTAGAGTAACAAACACACAACAAGATCGGCAGCATCTGGAAAGCGCGGGCGAGGCTGCGATCGAAGGCAAACGGGAAAAGGAAAACGACTGCGAGAGCGAGAGCGGGAGCGAGAGCAGCCACGAAGGCGGGGAGCAGGTCGAAGAACGGACACTAGAACTCCTGAGGCATTCGGTGCTGGAAATGTCGTTCAACCGGATCGACGGTCCAGAGGACCTTTACCTTGGAGGGTAAGAACGCAAACCCGAGGCTTCACTCCATCTCCCCCTAAAAATATCCGGGTTATCCGGAGCCATGCAGGCAGGAAACATGCTCCCGAGGCCTTCTATCACAATTTAGGACCTGCTGACCGTGCAATGAAACAAAGGATATGGGCACTAAGAAGGCCGAAGGCGCTGGATGAGAGGCGAATCACGCACATCCTATCTGTCGTCAATTTCCGGCCCGACGAGATCAAAAGCGATGGCGGCGTCCGGAGCAAAGAAGGGACGGCGAGCACGTGGGAGCAGTACGGCAAAAAGTACAAGCACATGATCATCGACATTGATGACATGGATGACGAGGACATCCTGGTTCACCTGCCAAAGGCCGTGCGGTTCATCGAGGAGGGTTTGTATCCTAAGGATAACCTAGCGCCACCCGACGCGAGTCTTTTGCCACCACCGCTGGCGGACGAGGCATCAGCAACGCCTTCGCCGGAGGGCAGCAGGACCGAGGAGGCCGACGACGAGCGGTCGGACGAGGGGCTGGGAACTTCCGTGCCAAAGTTTGCGAGGCTCAAACTCAAGCCCGCGTCTGCGAGACCGGATGGCAAGTCGTCGGGTGCAGTCTACGTCCACTGCGCCATGGGCAAGTCGAGGTCTGTCACCGTCGTGGTTGCCTACCTGCTCTGGAAGTACCCTCGACGATTTGGCCGAGGCTCGCACGCCGCCGTCGCCACCGGGTCCGACGACGACGCGAATCAGCTGGGGGAGCTGGCGCCAAACCCAGGCAGCAAGAAGAACGCGGCGAGAGCGGCCATCAACGCGGCCATCAAGTGGGTGCAGAGATCGCGGCCGATGGCGGATCCCAACTGGGGATTTCGCTCGCAGCTCCAGTTGTGGTGGGAGATGGGATGTCCCGACGATGTAGAGAGACATCCCGTCTACAGGAGGTGGTCGTACCAGAGAGAGGTCGAGCGCAGTGTCGAGTGCGGCATGGCCCCGACAACCTTGCGATTCGAAGACGAAGAGCCCCGGGTCGAGGATCAGGCAGCTTCCGAGTCAAAAGCCGCGGAGCTTGTCACGAAAAGGCCACGGGAGCTCAAGTGTCGCAAGTGCAGAAGGAGCCTTGCCACCGAGGCGTTCATCGTCGCCGTCAACCACGATTCGCTTGAGCGCGACCTCAAGACTGGAATGGAAGTACCGTGCCAGCACTACTTCATCGAGCCTCTGTCGTGGATGAGAAGCACCCTCGAGCAGGCCGAGTTGGAGGGGAGGCTGGTTTGCCCTAACGGGCGGTGCGGCGCCTCAGTCGGGAGGTATTCGTGGAAAGGCTTTAAATGTTCTTGTGGGGAATGGGTCACGCCGGCCTTCTCGCTACAGAAGGCTCGCGTGGATGAGAGCCTGCCGACGGTGTCGAGATCTGTCTTGCCTCCTGCGAGTATAGGCGTTCACACGCCCCAGGGGTCGAATCTATAGGTGCGGGACTTGGGGAGTGACTGTAGCCCTGCCCTAGCTAGGAGCTAGTTCGATATGCCTTCCCGGGCTTTACAGGTTCCGGCAAGGCTTTGTTGGCTTCCGCGTCATACGATGAACACCCTTCGTCTTTCTCACCTGGTAAGAATCATGACTGCCGCTGGGAAGTTCCACGACAGGTCTTGCCATGGAGAGAAGACCGACATCGCTGTGCTAGTTGTGTGCTTTTTTTTCTTCTGCAGGTCACTCTCCAAGATGGTCTCAGATCCAAGGCTTCATGACAGGGAATTTTGATTCTGAGTGACAAATCTCCACATCTCAAAATATTACCCTTCGGCCGTCACGGCAATATAATTTTTATATTCGAAGCCGGCTGTCGACCGATTCGAGGGATCTCGACTAACCCCGACCGTCTGCAAGTACCGGGTGTCGGTTTTGAGAGGCATCAATCTGTCTGGCCCCATGGCGGTACAACTGCTTATTCAAACATTCACATCCCGCCCGATTGACCGGCATCGAAGGATTCAACCTACATCAAGGTACATGGGGGAGGGGTGGATGCATCACTCAGCAATGGTGGATGCACGGACAGAGGATTGCTAGGAAAGTTGTGCTATGACCCAAAGTCCTTTTATATTTAGGTTACGGCTAGAATTGGAGCGTGAGAAATCTGGTCCAAGAACTCGTCACCTGAATCTCGGATCCGACCTGCCATGTTGGGGGGCGTGAGAATGACCAACATATCGGCAGCCAGTGGGGGTGATCAACTTCTGATGAGGGACAAATACCATGTCGTAACGCTATGGCCATGCGAGTCACTGACTAACACATCCCCGACAAGCGCAATCGGTCATGGCCCATAAGTTATTGCAATACTTCGGGGTGGCTTGCATGATTGACTCAGAACGAGGCTGCATCAGGTGCTTGCGATAGGACCGAAGCCCTATTGCCCAGGTGGAAATTTCCGGCTGCCGCACCGCCCGCTAGATCTCTAACCCTGTTGAAGTCAACCTAGCGTCGGCTGAATCAGCCCAAAAAACGAGGCATCTCGCCAGTATTCCATGCCTTGCCGAATTATCCTTCCATTGGGCCGCCGTAACTGTTCAAAACAGACGTTCCGCTTGCCACTATGTACCGTCCGATCCGTTGGCTTTCTCCTTGGCTTTCCCTCTACCACTACATCGGCTCCGCAAATGTTACGAGGTGAGACAGCAACGCCAGAGGGGAGCCGATGGTTCCATCCTTCATCCCAAAATAAAAATGGTGCCATCTCTTGGGCGTTCTAGAACTCTGGTCTCACCGAGGGATGATTGCTTACTCGCTCAACGTGCTGACTCCGAGTCTACGAAATTGGCACTGCTGCATGTGGCCGAACGCTTGATGAGCGGATAACAGGACCTAAACCGGTACCGGCCAGTTAGGCCTCGGACGAACCTGCTGTGGCGCTCGGCTTGCTGCTATGGTCGAGGTTGGGAGAGAGGACGTGAAGACATTTGTACATTTTCTTTTTTCGTCTTCTCTAGATTCAACAACTGATAAAGCGGCAACGTCATTTTCCAATAAAGATTAACGTTTACTCATAATGGGGCGCGATCAAGACTCTGGCTGGAGCGTGTTGCTTCCGGGAGCGGATGTGAAACTAGGCCGTTTCTCCGACCGTTTCTCCCCCGCTTCCCGCTTCTCCGAGCCGGAAAGAGGGTGTGGAACGGGCGTCCCCCGGCCGGCACAATAAACGAACAATGGAGTCCGATGCAAAATGAAAAGCCTTAGGTGTCCTTCTATTTACACGGCCTCCCATGTTTGCAAGGCAGCCCGCTCATGTTTTCACATCCACTCCATTCCACTCCTTTCCAAAATGCCGTTCTGCATCACATCCGAGCGTTGGCAGACCACGAGCGCCGTCTACAGAAATGCACGAAGACGCGGGATACAGGGACACGGGATACAGAGACATAGGTTTTTGAAAGGAGTTTACGAACGCACTTGATCGGCCGGCTACTCCGTATACTTGCCCCGTCCTCTAAGTTAAGCCCTTCGTATAAGTACTCGTGCCACAGCACATCTTTGAATTTCGGTTTCCTCCATCCATCAGAGAGACGGAGAGGACTTGACAGAAAACCACCGAACAGATTCGCTGTAATATCCTCTACGTACACCCTACTGCTGCCCAAGAGAAGTTTTTATGATTTTCCTGACACACTGAGCAAATACGTACCCTGTCGGCCTTGCGAGGAAGCCATTCCGCCGTGGGGGAGGGGTCGGACCTGGGATCGGCTCACGTACTCTAGACCGGCGCAAAACTCGGCGACGAAAAAGAAAGCGGCCGCCTTCGCATCTGGACTCTTCGCGGTTTGTCCTAGACCATCAGGGGCGGTGCCACCAAAGAAAACGTGTATAAGAAACGACAATCCATTATCGGAGAATTTCTTTTCAAATTAGTGGAACAGGACTGCCCCGTATGCCGAGAACCAAGCACAAAAAGCACTGCAAATTCCCAGACGACGATACCACATTCCATTGATTCCGGGTGTGAACAAACCGATTGGAGAGATCTGCTTGAGGGGGGGAGGAGCCAGAGAGGAGAGAGCCCGGCTGTTGCAGGGTCGCAGCGGCGACTCCGTTGGAGACACGGGCCGTTGCTGATTGTGCGCCAATAGGGAATAGAGGAAGTTGGTTTTATCGAATATCTATAAGAGGGGTGTGATGCCTGCATGTTGGTGGTCTCGACGTTTACGAATGCCTGGAAGTGGCCCATCGAGTGCGGTCCGCACATTTAGGGTTCCGGTTCTTGAAAAGTGTGGCTTCTGCGCAGTGTCAGCACTCCAGTCGGGTCACCACTGTATCAATTGCCTACTACTTGGGTAGGCTGATACAGATGACTGTGGCTGGTGTTATGTGCTGACTTTCTTGTTCTTTTTCGTTGAATCTAACTGTGGGGGCATCTCCGAAGGTGCAGAGTTTTACGTGTCCCACGAAACCCTAACCCTATACGGAGTGGTACCGTGCGGAACCACAAAAGCCTAGAAGCGAAACCCTAACCTCACAGCACGAAGTGGTGGGTGAGCGTCACTGCTTCTGTTCCGTTTCCGTAGCTAAGCCTATTTCCGATTCTCCCACCGACCTCATCGAGACTGCAGGGTAAAGTGCTCGCGTCCCTTTTATAGATTCTTTGCCATATGAGAGAACCTCGGTATCAAGCACAAGTCTACCTTCGACGTGAAAGCTAGGATTGGGACTGGGCAGTCTAGTAAGATGAATCTCACTCGTGCCAAACGATGGCAAACCTGCTACTTCCAAACACTACTTGCTTTCCGCAACTCTGGTGATATGGAATTTGTGAACTCGCGTCGCACACCGCTAGCCATCTCGATTTGTAGTGAAATACGATTGCGAATCGCCCCGTCGGCGATCGGCAAGAACTACCCATCCAAGAGAGCGCCCCACTTTTATCTGCGACAGGCAAGCCGATTACGACCCCGCGGAATCGAGGGTCACCGCAGACAACGACGACGACCAGATTCTTGTTTGCTTCAACTTCATTACGCCTCTTCCCGGAGGAGTACCCCCACGTGACCATCTTCAAATTCTTGGGCTGATATTGATTGTGCTCTCTCCCTTTGTTGCCACCCCATTGTCTTATCATGGTGGACGAAAAGATCCGGTGCACAACGGGCCAGCCGCCGCGCAGCATCGATTGCCATGACGACAGCAGGCTCAGGACACGCCGTTCGGGGTGGTGGCTGGTATCGGTGCTTGCCATATTAGTGCTGTTTACCTATCCCCATGTCCCGATCGTCTGCCATCATTTTCCTGGAACGTTGGGCGTGAAGACTTCCCAAGTCTCGAAATGCCCCCAGGTGGAACCGATGAAGCCGGGCCAGAAAAGTGAGGCCCTCGATCGCATGGACGCCTTTCTCCTCTCCGAAAAGTTCAAGAACGCATCAGTCGGCAGACTAGCTGGAGCTATACGTATCCCGTCAGAATCATTTGATGATCTGGGGCCCATCGGAAAGGATAAGCGCTGGAACATAATGTACAAGGTCGCCAAGTATCTGAAGCAGACATTTCCCCTTGTCCACACGACCCTACACCTGGAGAAGGTCAACACCCATGGATTGCTGTACACGTGGGAGGGTTCCGACTCGTCCCTGAAACCGACGGTTCTCATGGCCCACCAGGATGTCGTCCCGGTCGCCAAGTCAACAGTCAGCCAGTGGACGCACCCTCCCTTCAGCGGGACGTTCGACGGCAAGTATGTCTGGGGTAGGGGCGCTGGAGACTGCAAAAACACGCTCATCGGTATTCTGGAAGCCGTCGAGTTGCTCGTCGAAGCAGGTTTCAAGCCGAAGAGGACGCTCATTCTGTCTTTTGGGTTCGACGAGGAAATCTCTGGAAAGGAAGGTGCCGGTCACCTCGCCCCATTCCTCCTTGAGCGGTACGGCAAAGGCGGTGTTGCCGTGATCATTGACGAAGGGGCCGGTATTGCCAGCACTTGGGGAACGCACTTTGCATACCCTGGCGTGGCCGAGAAGGGCTACATCGACGTCGAAATCGTCGTGCGCATGCCGGGAGGACACTCGTCCATCCCGCCGGCCCACAGCGGCATAGGCGTCATGTCGGAGCTCATCACCCTGATCGAAGCTCATCCGTACAAGCCACGGCTGCACGACAAGAATCCCTACCTCGGGCTCATGGAGTGCGGCGCCGAGCACAGTCCCGACTTCCCGGAAAATCTTAAAAAGCTCCTCTCGCGACGCGGCAAGGGCAAGCGAGGTAGCGAGGACAAGCTCGCCGAGGAGGCGGCCAAGGAGAGCCCGTTCATCAAGTACCTCTTCACCACGTCCATCGCCGTCGACGTCATTGGCGGCGGCGTCAAAGTCAACGCCCTGCCGGAACGGACCCGCGCCATCGTCAACCACCGCGTCAACGTCGGCGATAGCTCCAAAGTGGTGGAGGAGAAGATCACTAAGCTCGCCGCCACCGTGGCTCAAAAGTACAACCTGACGCTCAACGCTTTCGACGGCGAGGCCGAGACGACGTCGTCCATCACCCTCGCGGCCAATGCCAACACCCTCGAGCCCGCGCCTGTGACGCCAACGACAATCGACAAGAGCCCGTACGCCGTGCTGTCGGGGACTACGCGGGCTCTGTACGGCGAGGAAATCATCACGGCGCCGGGCATGATGACGGGGAACACGGACACACGCTACTACTGGGACCTGACGCCGCACATCTTCCGCTTCGTTCCCGGGTGGGATCCCGACGAGGATATGTGGTCGGGGATCCACACGGTCGACGAAAAGATCAGCATGCTAACCCACGTGCGGGCCGTGCAGTGGTTCACCATGTTTGTCAGGAACATGGACGAAGCCGACTTGAACTAGATGAGTTGGATATTCTTCATTCTCCACGCCATGCATAGACATATTGGCGTAGGTTTGTACAGAAGAGAAAAGTATTAGTTTTTCAGCTGAAAAATATAATCTGCTTACCAACCTAGCCTCGTTTGTCGAGCGGCCGACCTTGGTACCCAACTTTGATTCTCGCGTGTGAACTGTTATCGTGTTCAGCCCGACGTTGGTCAGCTCCTCGACAGGACACCCGGTCGCGGCACGGAGACATGATAAATTCGAGCTAACTACCGCGGAGGCGGGCAAGCATGCAACCTGAAGCTTCTATGGCATTTGCCCTGCTCTCCCCAGGCCGCGGCCTCCACGGCGCGTCCGGAGGATCACGAAGCTAATGCAAGCCAAGTCACTCGAGAATCAGGCACCTTACCGAAGTCGAAACTCTAAAATACCACCAGCCATCCATCCCTTGTTCACTAACCACGTTTTGGGGGCTAAAAATTGCAGATTTCCTGACCATTTTGATCCTTACGAGGCCAGCCCTTGTTTCGACCTGCCTTTCCTGGACTAATGTTTTCGAGGTGACGGATGGTTGCGGTCGCCTGGCTCCGACAGAGAGTTTCAGCTCCTGGGCACACGAATTTCTCCTTCCCCTCACCGAGGCGACAGGGTCTGGCTATGAACCGGCCCGGCTTTTTCTCTTGCAGCAAGCTGTTGCACGAATCTGCTCCCGTTCTTCCACAATCGTCGAGTTTTTAAACCGTTCCTGCGTTTTGAGCGGGTTCAACAAAAAATGCCGTCGTTGGACCGATGCCGCAAGATTTCAATGCGCCTGGTGAACGCCACGCAAAATTCGCATGTAACGTTTCCCTGCATCAAAGCTTTAAGGCGGCCAAAACCTGAGCACTGCGCTGGAAATTTTTATCAAACACACAAGTCGGGCCGTTGATGGCTTCAAGTTTTCGGCGCAATGGGAATCCTCGCAGAGACAGTCCAAGGGTCTTGCTGGGTATGCAACCCACTTTGCAAAATAACATGATGATGCATGCGAACAAACCGGCATCGGCGTCGCGATGTCTTTGTTGAGTAAGTCGTAAAGGCCGCCGAGATGTAGGCCACGGGATCTCCAACCAACCATCAACAGCACAATAAAACGGAATGAACACACTCGCTGCTTTCCGAAACTTCGGATCCGAAGCTTGGTTGGCCTTCCTACTGCTTACCCCAGATTTTGTGACGAGAGTTCGGGCTTTCTTTGTGACAGAGGCGCCAGCAGCCTGTGCGTTCCCTCCCGTCACCCCCCGTGCCGTCACCGATCCTTCTGACGGAGGAGAGCGAGGGAGAAAACGGAAAACTCACAGACGCTCAGATCACGTACAGGGACTCGGAAAAGGCGGTCGCACAGGAAAGGATTCAAGAGTCTTCTAAAGAACCCCCCCCCCCCCTCCCCGTGCTGACCGTTTCCGCCTCGATACGTTTGCGCCCCCTCCCATCCGCTCTCCGTCCTCTCGATAATGTAGCCAAGGAAGCAGCAGCATCGACAATAGATAGGGAGGGGAGTGAAAGATCTTCAAAATCCTTCCCGGCCGGCTTTCGCGCGTGTTCTATCCTGGGATGCATTCGAGCGGAAGAGAGCTTTGGCCAGCAACCGTGCTGCCGGAGATGAATCATAATCGCACCCGACTTGTCAAAGTTCGTAATGGCAAGTAGGTGAATGATTACCCACTAGGCCTTGCCCCCCATCCCTGAGCAAGATGTCCTCTGCTCATTACGTACAGAGCACCGGTTCATGCTCGCTAGATTTATTCCTGACTTCCGCGCGTTTCTAGGGCGAGCGGATGGGACTTGGGAGGGTGGAAATGTCGTCAAGGTTTGTCAATCTAGAGGGAGGAATGGGTAGAGAAGAGCTTGAAGCCAAGATGCCTTTAGAAAAGGAAGGCATGCACATGGCCGAGCCTTCTAGGGTCTAGAGGGACGAAGAGGTGAACATCCTGTCAGCACAAAAAGGCGGTCCTGCCAACCAGACAGTGCGTGGACTGGGGGAGGGCCATTTTATGGCGACTTCCAATGAGAATTTAGTGATTAGTTATACTGGCATCTTGTTTCATCTGCGAGTGTTTAGGTGCAGGTTTGGTGCCTGGCGCCTTCAAAGGGCCTAAAATCTTTCTCGCGAACCGTACCTGCTTACGGAGGTACTCCAGCGACCAAGACGCACAATTGCGGCGTCAGGCTCACAAGGAGGGTATTCATGAAACCAAAACATTCGATGAACCACTCGGTAATTAACTCAACAGTATTATTATAGATCTACATATGCCGAGATGACTGTTTCCGCGTGTCAAACCCTCCTTTTTAACTCCCATACCCCACGAACCACAGCTTTGCAATCCTTATTCGGTGCGGAAACAGATGCGAAAAGTAACGGATATTGTAGGTCCGCTAGGGCATGATAAAGAAGGACTCATCCTTGTATAGGGTTTCCGCATGGCAAAATGAGGACTGTACGGATTGTCTCTCGGCTGGACGACCTGGCAGATGTGAAATTTCGCTCTTGGGAGATATCTGGAAAAGCCGCAACACGAGCACGGGGATTCTTCTGCTGCAGCCATCTCGCGTTGAGCGATAGGGTTGAAAGCATTAGAAGACAGGTAGCTTCCCGCCATGTCCACCGAAGAAAGGGGGCAACATTGATGATTGTTCTGCTACTAAACATTTCCTCAAGAGAGACGAAGACGATCTGCTACTTGTCTTTTCTGACGACGTAAAAAGGCGCCTATTATGGGCATTCTGCCCGTTTACGAGGAGCACTACTGGAAGACAGAGCCCCAAACTCTTCTTTCCCGAATCCAGAGGAAACGCAAATCGCAGAATCACCGAAAAACGGCGCCTCGTTCCTTTGACCACCACAAGGTAAAAATTTCAACGCACTTGCTCACAGAGAGCGGTCTAAGAGAGGTGTCATGGGATGGACCATCATACTTTGCACATCTCCTTTCGCTACCGACTTTGGCGGAAGACGGATTGGATTCCGCTTCTAGCTCTCTTTTACACCTCCTAACGCTCGGTCCTGTACTTGGATGAGCAGCAACCTGGCAGGTGATTATAGCATTGCTATTACGTACTTCCATTTGTAACAAACTTTCACTGGTTTTGACGCCAGAGCCATGTGAGACTATTCATGCTTCTCATTCACCAAGAACTTCCACCGACAATATTCCAAGTCGCCGGTCGCGAGAAGGACTGAAACTCGGGCCCTCGCTGACAAAAAGGCCAAACCAGACAACCATCACGCTGAATCATGATAACAGGTAATACTACCTCTCTAACACCCGCCCTGGCACGGTACTTCGGCCACAAGGTTGCCCCGCTGATGGTACGTACAGGGCTAGCATTGGAAAAATTGAAAAAAACAAGGTACTAACCATTCTAATATGAACAGAGAGAACCAATGCCCTGATTGGCTTCCTCGCCAGGCCTGTTCCCAAACCAAACCCCCCCATCCCCGTCCGTGCCGCAATCCGGGGAACCGATGGGCGCCGTCAGCCCTAGAGGGCGACGCTAGCGAGGAATAGGCAACCGCGCCTTTGGGCCGCTGCGGTAGAATTACAGAGAGAAAAAAGTCGGACAAGAAAGTGGGCAATGAGACCCCAGTCCCAAGCAAATTGCGCTGGTTGCTCCTCTACTCCTCCCTCAGGGGATGACGCAATGGGGCCGCATCGAGGATGGGATTTTCTCGTTCAGTAATCCCTGAGACGGGAAACTCACGTCAAGAATCGTGTCAGGTCGGGATCGGGGCAACTCAAGAAGGCTGCAGGGCGAATCCTCCTGCGACCCATCATCAGCATCGGGATTACCCCTGCTACTAACTATTACTGCAATAGATATACTGGTGGGAAACTGAGATGGCCTGATATTAGAAGCGAAGCGGACAAGACGCACCTCTCCCACGTAATGGTATTAGCTCTCCCGCCCAGCCAAGATTGTCTCTCCCAACTCCCCTCATCCTCCGCGACCGGAATGTCGTGACACCCGAATTCGTCTTATTTCCTTCGCTGGCCTCTGCTGCCTGCGTCTGATGAAACCAGCGGAGAGAAATGACGTGTCATTCTGTCCCACCACCTTTGTCAATTCGGTGTGCTGCTTCGGCCGACCAAGATCTGGCTGCGCGAGCTATTTTCGAGCCGCTCCTCACATGGTCTCTGCATCGACAAGGCTGCTAGTAGGGCAGGCTTATGCAGGATATTTTGGTCGGTCACATCTCTCGAAATCAATGATGCGCGCCGCATTCGAGCCAAGTGCTTACCATCCGGGTACGGCATCCCAGAAGCCAAACCATGACCCATAGGTAGTGGGCACGCGAGTGCCCAAAATCTCACCCTCGGTGGTGGTATTACATTAGCTCTACAAAACCCGTACCACGCGAATCTGACCCCAGCTTGGAGGGCAAGTAAGCCGAGAGCGGCATTCGAGGGGGGGGGACCAGAGTAATAATTCCGCGCCCTCTTGCCTGCATCTTACCAGCGAAATAGATGGTGTAAGCACTAGTCCCGTTTGAGGACGACAAAACGAACTCTTGCAAATAGCCGTCGATTGTTGGCGGGTCGGATGATATGTACCAGAGCCCTCTAACCAACATGGGCGGGAAATCGAGGGATCAAAGCTTCGCCCGACAAGAGCTGGAAAATTGAGTTTGGTCATAGCTGGGCATGATTCTGGCCTGGAGGTTCCACGCTCTCGTCCACAGGTGGCGGCGGCGTTGATGTGGGGGAGCTTATGAAACGGCTGCCGAGATGGGGGGCTCTGAGTAGGCAGCGGTGCAATGAGGGGCTGAATCGAGCTGACACTTCGAAGCAGGGTGCTCCCCGTGGAACCTTGCGCAACCCTGAAGGTGCAGTACAGAGGAAGTACAGATGCACCAAGGTGGCATGGAAAAGTCCGTCGGAGATAAGACTTCAGGGAATCTGAATGGCCTGCGAGGGTCGACCCAACAGTCGTTACCCTTTCATTTGTGGCGGTACCACTCTACCGACACAATTGACAATCATCGATGCGACGATTGGCTGAACAGAACAATTTGGACGGTAAACGTAACAATTTTTCAACATCCTGACCGCGCAGCTGCCCGGTTCCCCGGCGCCTTGATGGTGACGGCCCTGCTCCAAAATTCGAATGCCGGGGCAGATTCTCGGATGTGGGAGCAAGGGGACAGCGGATACCCGTACCAGGTAGACGGCGACGCCTTCTAGAACAGCCTGACAACGACCTCGAGGAATCTGGATGCCATGGAGCAGCTTATTCGGGGGACTGAATGAGGAAAGCCGTCTACCTCGTACCTCGGCAGTGGATCCAGGCCAATGTACCTGACGTCCTAAAGGTACCTTCGAGCATCCCTCCCACCAGGCACCGTTTCCGACCGTTTCCGCCTGCCAAAACCAGAGGTACAGGGACTGTGCCAAGACCAAAGTACCTGTCATGGTACCGTCAGCAAGAAGCTGTAATCGCCGATTATTAGTACCAAAGTTCTTTCGGTCCCGAGTCCTGAACTTGCTCGACAATTGTTACGCGCCAGCGCTCGAATCTCCTACGGGGTTGCCACTAACTCCACTGAAGCTCAGGCGCCAGGGTCGCCTTTAGGCACCGGGGGGAAGAGAGTAGGGTTCTGCAACCGCTCCCGGTTCCGCTTGGTCATTTCGAGCTGGCGCCTCTTCTCAACTCGCAGAGAGTAAAAGTTCCTGCAGCGACGTTGAACTGTCAGCCCGTGGCCGTGCAGCGAGAACTTCTTCGCGTCACGACATACCGATGCAAGGCATACACGCGAGGCTCGTCCGAGGTTGAGGGGGTCGGAGTTTCAGCCTTGTCCTAAGCCAGATGTCAACGCGAGAGCCGCACCAGTTTGCGGTGCTCCTGTCCTACCAACCTTGACAGGCTGCTTTTCCTCGGTCTTTGTGTCCTCCTTTTCATTTTCCTTGCTATCTTTATCCTTGTTCTTGTCTTCCTCCTTTTCCTTTCCTTTCTCTTTTCCCTTCTTTGCTTTTTGCTTCTCCTCGTATTCCTTCTTCACCCTTTCCACTTCCTCTTCTAGCTCCTTCTTCTTGCGCGCTTCGACGGCTGCTTGGTCAACGATTGGGGAGCAAAAGTTCCAATCTTTCAGATGGGCTGGGCAAACGAAGAAGAAGTCCTAGGGCAGGCGTGTTAGTTGCAAAAGATGAAATGGAGGCAGTCAAGGGACAGGACCTCAGCATACCTTGGTGTCGGCGCCTTCGGAGAGCAAGACGCTGGTTGTCGGCCGATAGCAGACATCGCAGCCCTTGCTCGCCGCGTCGGCAACTTTACGATGAGTGTAGACGTTTGGGAATGCCATTCCGCAGGCCACGGCCGGAAATGTAAGGGAAATGTAATCTTTAGTAGACTCTGGTCGTCGCGTGGTTCGACTGCCGTTCGTCGCGGGGTTGTAATCGGGTATGCGTGCAGTCGCTGGCCTGCTTCGGCCGAAGGTGGGGTTGCCAAGCCACTCTAATGTTGTCATCTGTTAGATTTTGCACCAAATCTTTTGTTAAATCCAGACTTTTTAACCGACGTTAACAATTCCTCCAAGAGCCAATGATGACTCAGCAGACCAGAAAACAACTGGCGTCACTCGCGACGAGGAAATGCACGGCGCGTGTCAACTCCTCAGCCAGCGACGACATTTCCGCGTCGAGCACCAACACCGTCGCAAATTGGAGCCTGCTACCACTGTCAAACCACAATCATGGCAGCTAGACTCGATTCCCAGAAGATTGATTTTGTCTTCCAGTCCCGACCGGACATCGTGGACGGGATTAAGGCTGCGGCTGGTAACGAACCCACTCTTTGGTCACCATACGTGGGACTGTGAGCAAACAGCCGCTAACCGACCTGACAGACTCTCCAGCGCGAGTAGAACTATTCAATAACATTACGAGCTTCGTCTATGACCAGTTTCACAGCGGTTCCGAACCCGCAGCGAAGAGACGCCGGGTAGACGACGGACCAACTAATGGCCATGCATCCACAAATGGTGCCGCCTCGAGCCAAGCCGACATTGCGAAGGAGCAGGTTCTCCTCGTAGTCAAGGACATATCCGTTTCAGTGCCGCAGAGGAAGAAGTACGAACTCTGCTTCACAAAAAATAACCTCTATGCTCGGTTGCCAAAGACGACCGAACCTGTCAATGGAATTATTTACCAGTGGTCCAATATTGGTATGCACCTGGTGCCCCGTCTGCTGGCCAACTATCACTGATTTTTTCTTTCTTTCGCAGAGTATGCATTTTATCTGCCTGTCCCGGAAAAGACGCAGGTTCAGCACAACTATATCCTCTTCCCAAAAGGAACATGTCTCGCCTCCCTGAAAGCCGGAACCCCGGCTGGCGAGCCCCTCGTCTTCACGATCCCCTCGACCGCTCCGCTGACGGGCGCAATTGGAGGTTCCAAGGCTGACGCAGCATCGGCCGTCTCCGACTCGTACCAGACCCTCTTTCACTGGGCCCTCAAGACCCACCTCAAGGCAGCAGGAAATACCGTGCCGATCGTCTCGGCGGACCCGACCAAGTTCCACAGCGAGCTACGGCAGGCCCACCGCCCCAACGAAAAGGCCGTCCACGTCAAGGCCTTTCGCGGCTCCAAGGACGGCTTTCTCTTCTTCCTCGAGAACGGCATCCTGTGGGGCTTCAAGAAGCCTCTCATGTTCATCCCGCTGCACCGCGCCGCCGCCGTGAGCTACACCAATGTCCTGCGTTCGACTTTCAACATTGTCTTCGAGGTGTATACCGGCGAGGGGGACGCTACCGAGGAGGTTGAGTTTGGCATGCTGGACCAGCAAGATTTTTCCGGCATCAACGATGTGTATGTCACGCGCCACGGCCTGCAGGACCGGAGCATGGCAGAGGCGAGAAAGGCCAAGATGGAACTGGCGGAGAATATCAAGGGTGCGGCGAAGAAGGGCAAGGGCGAGGGTGCCGAAGCGGAGGATGAGCTTGCCGGTAAGGGTGAGGCCGGAACTGGAGCGTCGGGCGTTATGTCTGAGCTTGCAAAGGCTCAATTGGAAGTGGAGCAGCTCCTGCAGGATGAGGAGGACGAGGATGAGGAAGACTACGACCCAGGAAGTGACGCGGATAGTGATGGTTCTGGGAACAGCAGCGAAGAGGAAGAAGACAGCGCTAGCGAGGGTGACGAAGGGGATGAGGAAGGTGAAGAGGGCGAAGAGGGCGAAGAGGGTGATGAGGGCGAAGAAGAGGCAGAGGGGGAAGCGGAAGTGGACGGCGAGGTGGCGACAGAAGAATACGACGAAGAGGATAAAGCTGCCGAGGAGGACGTTGAGGAGGAGGATGATGATGATGGTGACGATATCGGTGTTCCTTTTACCGGTGGCCACGATAATGACATGGACTTGGACGAACAGTTTGATGTTGTAGGATAAGGCGCATAAAATGGTAATTTCAGCTTTAGGGGACTCTGGACGGGATCACCTGGTGTATCAGTATAACTATGGCAACACTGCGAAATGCAAAGTGTTCGTTGCAATATCGATGTAGTCTCTGGTGAAGAAATGGCTATAGACTATTAGTGCATAATGAATGACGAGTAGGCAAAACATCCCTGAAGATAATGGCTCGGAAATCGGGAAGGACTACGAACTCGAATTGACTCGCTTGTTCGAACTTTGAATTAGTAATTGAATCTCCCAACAACCAACATCTTTTGATGTTCTACTTCACAACCACTTACGCCTTGTAACCTACCGGTGTGGAAGAGTGCCTGCAAGGAAATACAATGTACCCAATATCCATCCTGCTAAATGCCGACTCGAGATTCTAAAGAATGCGTATGGACCGACGATCCTCATGAAAGCTATTGTGCTTTGAGGCAGCTCTCCTTGCCTAGTCCTGGCAGCCTACTTCTTTCGTACCAGCTCTCTTGTCACCCTTTTCATAAGCGTCGTCTTTTAATGTCAAATATCTGGGCGGCATCTTTCTAGCTGAAGAGCTTCGAGTTGACGTAGTTCTAGCTAACGAATCTGTAGGTGACAGATAACGGTTTTCCCTTTGCTTAACAATGCCTTGCATATTGAAGTTTCTCCCGTTGTCTATCTATATCTTACAGTCCTATCCCCTGTCAACAGCTCTGCATCATGACGGGTTTTCTCATCGTACTTCATTCCCATCCCCTTAACCTTCTCTCCCCAGCGCGCTCTGCTTTCTGCGCCACGAGTTCCCGTCTGGATTTTCGATGCCAGTGCTATTCCGAAGCCTACACAAGTCACCGTCACCAGCATTATAGTCCCCTTGCCGCCACGCCTTTTTCATTTTGCCGATCTCGTGGCAAGGCCCGCGCCACTAGGCCTCCTCGAAGTTGCACTCCCAGACATCCCACCAGTAGATGTCACATAGGCTGGCCGCAGCATTACTACCACCCGACCATCTGGGCGCTTCTCCAGGAATTAAAATTCCAGATGGGTGCGTTGGCATTCGTGCAGGCATGATCATATAATGGTCACTGAGAGCACGGCTAAGAAGTAAACAAGCAATTAGGACACGAAAATCGAGCAGATGGATAAGTGACGGGTGGGTGGGCATTGTCTTTGGGGTTTGTCCAAGCCCTCTATTCTCAGCAGTCAAAGTTGAGAAAGAGGGAGGAGAGAGGCACCTGCACACAAGGAACGGATCCCCATCATATCTCTTCCCCCCAATCGATTCTGATTTCCCCCCTACTTCCTTTATATATCATAGATTCGATATCTCTATTATATCTGTGCTTCGTGACCTGCCAATGTCGCAGGTATGCGCTGCTGGAACTTTTTTGTAAAAATATAAGTGTCAGATTTCCAGCTTCCCTACCGGCTAGCCACATAACGTTCTGGAAATGAAGATACCTGTCTTAATATATTCTACCCATAACCAACCCTTTGGACGAATGCATACTCCCCGCCTCCACCTGTCTCCCTCCAAACAACTGGCTCTGCTTGCCTTCCCCAACCCATCACATCAGCCCGCAGGCAATCTTCTTCCTCTTCTTGTTACTCTGCTTCTGGCCACTCTCCCTCTCGTGGACCTTACACCACGTATCGCCCTCCTTAAAGTCGGGGCAGATGAGTTTATCCCAGGGGCAATGCTTCCCGCAATCCTTGACCCGCTTCTTGCCCACAACGCTGCGGCACCTTCCGTGTGGGCCATCGTGGTAGCAGCGATAGACTGTCCACTTGCACTCTCTGCAATACTCCTTAGGGTCTCGTTCCATCTCGCCCGTGTAGGAATTGGCTCGAAAACGCTAAAATGAGGGTCGATGGGTTCGGCGTGTGGCAAGTACGGACAGAGAATGATTGCGTTCAGGAATGTTTCTATGGAGAACAAGGACGGTTGTTGACCATTTAGGAAGATGGGGTAGTGAGCGGGGTGTAGTATGGGATTTCCGTTCTTTAAATAGGAGGAGGGTTTCAACCTTGAATCAAGAGATGTCAACGAAAGTCAGGAGCAAATCATCGGCAGGGAGTGAGGTTCTCTGACTGTGGGCTTATTCAATCTACTGAGGCTCCGCTCCTTTGGTTGTTAGTCCCTGCTATGTAATATACGAACAACAAAATCATAGAGTTGAAAAAGTGTCGCGCGCCAAGGACAATGAAGATATTTTCAGGACGCATTGTGTTATATGAAATATCCTTATTACCCGAGTCGGGGTTGATGTTGTTGAGGCTATGGTAGAAAATTTGGTGCCAAAGACCAAATATTGGGAGTGTAGGACTGGAACGAGTGGCTGCACTCCGGTAGCAAACATCTATATATTCGAGCTCGGGCCTAGGGATGGCAGCGCAGTTTTCGATGATGGATGGCAACTATCCTGTGAACCGAAAATAGTCTCGTGTCCAAGCTGGTTCTTTATTAGTCCATGTCACCAGTTTTAGCAACTGATCGTAGTATCATGGCTAGTGCTTGGGACACTATCTTTAATATTCTCTCTCAAGGAGCTAGGCTGCTCCTTCTCTCCGCCTCCAAACTTTCCACCATGGACACCCACAGCTCTGTGAACGATTGACAGTATTCAAGGCCATATAAAAAGTACAGAGGTGAAGTCTTAATCATTAGCTCATCTAATCTGGTTAGTATGCTACCAGGTTTTCACTGGGTGTGTATGTCCCCCGGCAATGGGTGTAACAGACACCGTTTCCGTGATACATATGACCATTCTCAACCTCTTATCAACGTCGTAACTTAGCCTTAACCTCATTATTTTGTGAGAGAAATGAAATCGCATAGGTATTGCTATTGCACAAACTGAATGTCAATGCTCGACTGGAACTACGCTAGGGATAACGGTGCGGCGCCTAAGGGCGAATGTTAAACAACAAGTCGGTAGGCTGTAATGATCGAATACATTCCTCAAGATAGCTTGGGTGACATGTTCGGCTGTGGCAGTGCATTCATTATAGAAAACCCTTCCAAATACCTTAGCATCTGCATCATCGGTCTTTCCTTTCGGCGGCTCCCTGTTCCAACCCAAGTCTTCGCACGTTTTCTCACTTGGATGGCAGTCAAATTAGGCCGATTCCGACGCAAGCTTTTCGGGCGCATTCGAATTCCTTATCAGTGACCAGGTATGTCATAGGAACTTGGTTCAACAGACTTTGATTGACCGACGTGTACTTGCAGATGCTGGGCCGCTCGTGCTTGTCGAGGATGCTACCGCCTTGCTCGAGGCCGCCATGTCCTATTGGCGCCTCGGTGGAATCAATGACAGCAGTTAATGCTGCGACGGAGTATCCGTATAAAGTAACAATAATATTGGGGCGCATAGATTCAGAGGTCAAATGTCTTCTCGATGTTGTCTGTGGTTCTCGAGTGACCAGGTTTCGATGTATTATTTCAGTCGCGTTGTTGTAGTCTTGTTGTTTGATCTTCAGTGCAACCTGTTCAGATTTGTCTGAGCCTACATGGGCTGCTACCTACCGACTTAAGTATGGACCTCGCAGGACGCAAAGTTTCAGCTCCGAGGTCGAGGTTGGGGCTATCAAGGAATGAGGTGTAATGGGATTCATGAATTCACGGTCCTTTGTTAGACGCCTCAGTACGCGAAAACAAAAGAACCAAGAATACATGTTAGCAACTATCGTGTAACCTGGTGTGTTGTTATACCCTGTAGCAATGCTTTTGTTCCCCATCCCAAATCAAACTATTACATATACTATATCCGAGGAGCAACTTCGCATATTTTATGAACGGATTTTATGGCTATCGGTCTGGGTTTCCGGACCAGTTTGCGACACGTTTATGTTTCTGTATTGCACGAATTCTGGTCTTGGAACTACTTAGGTTGACCTGTGGTGCCTCAGAAGTCAACCCCAGCGATGCGCGTCAACGAATTGCACTCCAGCGTGTCGCGCTTCATGGAGACTCAAGCGTAGTTGGGGGTCTGGTCGATGCTGGAGAAGATATAAATAGGCTTGAGATTTCGAATGCACGTCTTGCTACATGCAGTCCCCGCAGGTATGCTGAAAGAGTATCAATCCTGTGTAGCGGAAGCCATCACTCCAGTGCTCTCCATGGTGCGCCACTCTGGTCGAATTTGAATGCCTATTTTCCTTCATCTGGCTTGGTCTGCTCCTCATTCTTCTTCCTTACAAACTCCTTCCTCTCGGCCAATTTCTTAGCGTCAGACTCTTTATCAAACTCTTCTAGCTTCATTCTAAACGCTCTAACAGCCTCAGACATTCCCTTATGCTTATCCAGACCAAGCCACTGTTCGACGTCGATCACATCCTGGAATCTCTTCTGGTACGCGTCCCGGACCCAAGGGAGAGCCTTACGAAGCGTGGAAGCGTCGCCGCCGCTGATTTGGTGCTCGTTCCAATTATCGGAAGTGTGCATGGCACTGTAGTGCTGAGTCACGAATCCGGGCGGTATGTAGCCCCAGCAGTCGATATCAGGGCAGGCGCAGTGTCCGGTGGTCTCGATGTGTTCGAGTCGGTTGGCAAAGTTCGGCAGTGCGCAGTCGCATATTTCGCAGCGGTCGGGAGCCTGCTCCTCGAGCCTGGCGATGTGTTGAGTGCCGTTGGACCTCGGCATATTGGGTTTCAAAATACGCCTTTTGAAGCAAGTGTGCCGGAGAATGCAGTCAGAATATATTCGGATGGGCTACTAAAATGAATTCAGTGTAAAAAGGACATAGATCATTACTGGAGGTCAGTGTTGGATTTATATTAGTGCTGCCTACAACCTCTGGCTATCCCATTATTCCACTTTGACAACGCCTCATCCAGTAGCGGGAAGAGTACAACCAACCAGATGTGGTTTCAAGGCTGCATGAAGGCAAATCACGCGTTGACCACTAAAAATTAGACACGGAACCTAAATATGCGGAATGCATAAGTAACCCTAATAAGTTGGGATCTAAGTTGGTATTTTCTCGTGCACATTCGACGGTGTTAATAGTGTTGGATGGGAAACACATCGGAATTATTCCCGGAATGAATATGGGAATATTTGGGTAGGCTAGGTCATCGATTACCATGTGCATCTTGGTTGGCTGGATGGTGACGTCACGAGACTTCGCTCGACTTCCATGTTGTCCATGAATGGCTGATATCACAGTTAGACACCAAAAAAGCGGGTATAGCAGATGGCAACATTGAGGATGAAACGACGGATTGGGCCGCGCAACTGGACTTGCTAGCAGTCTTTTCAAGGGTTCTTGCTGTTGTGTGTCATCTCCCCTGCAGTGTCTAGACTCGAGTAGAACCTTTGACAACCACGTGCGCAACTGAGAGACTTCTACCACTTGGGGCGAACCCTGCACACCCAAAGCCTAACACCCCTTGAGATTGTGAACTCCCGGGCGATGTAAGAGCTAGAATCTAAGTTCGGTGTTGATATGGATGGCGAGAGAGAATCGGAGTGGCTGCAGACCTTGGAGGCTTCTTTCGAATACTCAGATGGATTAAAGTTCACATGCTCACTACGCATCAGAAACATGGATCTAGCTTTACGGAGACGAACCCCACTGGAACAAATACCAAATGGCGAGTTTCCTACAGGGTGGACAGCTGGGATTCGTAGCTTCTACTGGAAGAGCATTGCAGTCCTAGAAAATGGCAGACAAGGTGTGCCAGGACGGTGAGGTTGAGGATGGGACGATGGGGACGAACAATGTCCGTCCGCATGCACCTTTAGACCGGAAGCCTGGAAGCTTGCGGCGAGCCCGCAGTCACTTAAAGTGCAAGGAATCTTGAACACCCTAGGATATCACGATACCTTCTATTTAGTCGTTCCGTCATTTGTCACGAATTTGCCTTGCATCGCCCTCCCGTATCTCTCTTGCGCCCGGGTTCCATCTACTTAGATTGCTGATTGCATCGTATTGAGAGGAATCTGCGGCTTATGGCGAACCTGCTAAACACTCTAGAGCAGGCCTGCGTTCAATCCTTCTTAACAACAGCCCGTCGTTCCCTCAAAAATAGACGATGGCATCGTGCAAACAAAAGGCAATTAAGGACCAATTGTTGCGCTACGAGTAACGTCGCACGCCCCGGTTTTTGCCGTTCCCGAGACCACTTGGTCAAATTAATTACAGTGGAACCCACCCCGATACGAGCGCTGTAAATTCCTGGAAATGCCCCTGCGGCCTCGCTTCTACCGGGGATGGTGTCTCGGCACTCGTTGCCGAGGGGCTGGGCCGCGCCTTTGCTCCGGACTCAAACCGCCCAACCACCCATCACGTTGCCCACGCCACCAGGAAGAATGCAGTAGAAGGGCGAAAGCTTACCTGCCATTTGCAGGTACGCCTGATCTGGCACCGCCCTGGCGCCATAAGGTAGCAACTAGCTGACCAACACGCCAATGAGCCTTTGCGGCGGGTGCCTGCTGCAGTGAAGATACGAGGAGCTCTGCATGGCTTGTTGCGTCATTCGACCCGCTGCGAACCAACCGCGGGGCAAGCCGACGATGCGGATGCACCTGGCTTTGGATTGGTATAAAACCTTTCGCCATCTGCTGCCTTTTTTTTCTCTGAACCCGAACTTCGGATTGCTCCACTAATTCGCACGGAAACAAACATCTTAAACCCATCCGCTTTCATCCGCTCGTTTTTTTGTTGGATTTTTCCCTCTCCCAGTCGCTCGCTTCCTGTTTATTTCCCAGTAGCATTCGCCAGCAAAGGTCGCCGCAATGAAGTTCCCCGCCTCCGCCCTCGCCTTCTGCCCCTCCCTGCTCGCCGCCGTCGCCTCGGCCCAGGGAGACGGCACGGCAGCCCCCGCCTCGCCGTACCCGCTGCAGTCCGACCCCTTCTTCCTCAAGCTCCAGAGCTCGACGGCGGAGCTCGACGGGCAGTACCTGGCCTCGTACCACTCGGGCGCCGCCATCGAGCAGCTGGGCCTGGACGGCCGGGAGAAGCCCTCCGACACGCGGCTCTACTACCTCAACTACACGTCGTACGCGCCCGAGGTCGACGAGGAGCCGGTCGGGATCCTGACGTGGAACCTCCCGCTCGGGAACGACCCGTTCAAGGTCAGCTCCGGGCTGGTGTTTCAGAAGAACGAGACGAGCGACGTGACCATGATGGTGTTCTACCCCGGGCCGCCGCAGGAGGAGCAGATGCTGGTGGGGTTTGACGCGGAGGAGAAGCTGTTTGCGTACGTGGATGGGGAGGCTGTGCAGGAGTGGTTCTTTTGCAGCACGTATTACGGGGGATATAACTACAACGCGTTGACGTGGGTTGAAGGAGGAGTGGCGACGCACGAGAGCTGTCATGGCGTGGACGTTGTGAGAGAGTTTTCGGGATAGGCGGTGACAGGGTTTGGGATTGGCGATGAGAAGGTTTGGGATTAGGGTCGAAGGGGAGTAATGGAACACGCTACCTTGTTTGGAACATGGGTTTGGGAGTCGGGTACGGGGAACGGGTCTTCTGCATCTACGATACGATAGAATAATTAATAATTAATATTACCGCTGAACCTGCATCCATGCATCGCACGACCCGTCATAATGTAGGCCCCGGCACCGTCTAGTTAGCCATTCGGTCCCCGCATGGGGCTGCCAAAACCTATCCAGACACCTCTGAGGGAGGTAAGCTAATGCCCACCCGATCCGTAAACTTGTTGTTGAACATGCCGCTGGGGTTCAGCTCCCGATACACCCTGTACCACCTGTCAAAATCCGGATACCACCCCCTAATATCGTCCTTTGTGACGAGATCCAGATCCAAGCCCCAGTGGACCCTCACCGACGTGCTGTCGGTCCCGCACATCTCCTCCTTCACGTGCCTCACGAGCTCCAACCCCTTCCTGACCCCGACCAGCATGGTCAGCTCCATCGTGCACGTCAGCCTCCCCGACTGCGGCGCCAGGAACCCGTCCGACGCCGCCACCCACCGGATCCCCACCGGGCCGGCGAGGTACCACTGCGCCTCGCGGACCCTGCCCTGCAGCACGGCGAGCAGCTTGTCGACGGTGGGGACCGTCTCCCTCGCGTCGCAGTGCAGCTCCAGGGCCATGGCCTTGATCTCGTTGGCGGACCCGAGGCTGAAGACGTTGAAGCTCCGGTCCGTGTACGGCTCCTCGTACACGAGCGTGTTGATGGCGGCGTCGATGATGAGCGGGCTGAGGAACGGGATCGAGTTGAGGAAGTCGACCAGGTCCGGCGCCGACTGGATCGAGATTTCCTGGAGCAGTCGCTCGAACCAGTCCTGCCGCTCGCCCGAGGGCGCGGCGTCGCCGACGCGCTTCCGCTCGACCTTGATGCAGGCGTTGCGGAAGAGGACGTCGTACGGGTTCAGCACGAGCTCGAAGTGGTCGTTGGACGCGATGGGCGCCGGCAGGGGGTTCCAGAGGTTCGGGGCCAGGGACTTCTTGATGTCCTCCCAGGTGGTGGAGGAGCGCAGCTCTCGGACCGAGTAGGCGGCCGTGACTTGTATGACGTACGAGAAGACGATGCCCGTGCAGCCCATTGAGGTTGAAATCGCGCGAAACCACTCATCGTCTTGCTTCAGCGTGACGTCCACGCCGTCGATCTTGCCGGCGAACTTGGCCGGGTCGGTGATGCCGTTGGTGCGCTCGACTTGGTAGACCTTCCCGGCGTCCGAAACGAGGACGATGGCCCGGGCGAAGCTGGACATGGGACCGAAGGCAACGCCGGACCCGTGGGTCCCGGTTGCGAATGTGCCCGAGATGGTTTGCGCATCGTAGCCTCCCATGTTAATGAGGGCCAACCCTCGGTGGTCGAGCTCCTCCTTGAGTAGTTTTAATGAAATCCCCGACTGGACGTTCACCAACGTTTCGGACCGAGCTGTTTCTTTGAGCAGCTCCACGTTGGCCGCCTCCACATTGTTCAACAAAATGGGATTAACAAGAACTGCATTATCTGTCCTCGCAATGTCGGAAAAGGCGTGGCCGGACCCCACAGCACGAACCCGACTCCCGCTTTGTCCGGCCGCGAGCACAACGTCCACCAGCTCCTTCAAGGTCGCCGGCCGCACCTTTTTGAGCGGCGTGCATCTCTGCTCGCCCACGCTGTTGAACCAGTCCCGCTCCTCATCCAGAAGTGGTACCGTCGGCGGAATGACCGGGGCCGCCCCGGGGGCCGGCGGAGCAGGCTGCCGTCGAATCTCCTCGCGCAGGACATCGAAGACGACGTCTAGGTGCTGGTCAAACGCCTTCGTAGCCTTTGTCTGCTCTGCCGCGTTGTTGGGATTCTCGCGCAGGCGCTCAATGGTCTGCTTTACCGAGTCGCGGATGGGAGGCCCGGGCTGGTTGCGAGGCTTGCGGCCGCCGCAGCACGACCGCAGCGAGTCTATGGCTTTCATTGGGAGTGAAGACGCGGAGCCGGCACCTTGTGATTATTTTGGATGTCTGCTCAACTGGCCATGGACGGGCAGGAAGGCAGCCCGGCTTTTGTACGGCCGGCAGCAGAAAGCTTATTGTCTCAACTCGTGCAAACTACACATGGTGCATATGCGCCATGCAAGTCAGCTTGGCGGGCGCCACAGTGGTTGAGAGAAGGCCATGTTCATTGGCCGGTCTACGGGGCAATTTCCTTTTTCGTCAGCAGCTGAAGCTCACCGCTGCATTCCGTTCCCGGGAGCCAAGAAGTTGGCCAGCCTTGTGGAATGTCCACATGTTGAATTGATACGTCAGCGTCCTTATGTCGTTGAGGCTTTGGTCCTGCTGCTGTGGTCAAGCTGGATGCGACGAATTGGCGCGGCATCTTGAAATCATATTAACGAATCTCCCGACGAAAGGAAGGAATCTGGTCGAGGCCGGTAGCGAGTATTGGAGAATGCTGGCTATTTATCGCAGGGTCAAGGCAATTCACCCGATTGGCCCTGCACCATCATATCGAACAGGTCAACAGGACGAATTGACCCATCGCGGAGGCACTTTCCGCACTGAGAGCACCCGTGTATATTAAAATTGTGCAAAGCCTTAAAGAGACATCTTGTAGACCAGTTGGGGCCATTTATATAACCCGGTGGCCTCCCATCATGGCGCTCGCATTTTGGGTTTGGTGTCGCATTTCAGAAGGCCTTTTGAGAACCCGCAAACTTCCGTCTTACTATGAAGCTCAATCACCAAAGCGTGGCAGCCATCGCCTGCGCGCTCATCTCCACGGCAGCCCACGGCCATCCGAACCGCCGCGACGTCGCCACCCTCCCGTACAGCTTCCCCACCACAGTCACGCGGATCGAGAGCTCCACCGTCTCCGGAACCATCGACGGCGGCGCCGCCCAGCCCTTTTACAAGCTTGTGGCCAGAACAATCGAGACGAACACCCTCCTTGAGCCGTGGCCCGCGTCGCCGACTTCGTTCCCCTACACGCTCGTGCAGACGAAAATCGTGCACCGCACGTACGAGACGACGATCACAAAGGTGCGCGGGGAGGAGGACCCGACGTCCACAACGAGCTTCACCCAGGTGACGGTACCGTCTACGTGGGTTCTATTCAAGCCCGAGGCCACGTACGCAGCCGCCGGCGCCGCGTTGCCGTGTGGCGAATGTGCGCCGAACGGGTGGGAAGGGGACGAGAGGTGCGAGGCGTTGGGACTGGATACGGCTTGCCAGGGCCAGTGCGAGGAGAAATTCGGGTACCTGTGGTGTTACGAGCGGTACCGCAGTGACGAAGGGTCGAAGGTCATGGGGAGAGCGTGCTGGGGGAAGGAGAGGGAGTATATGCAGCTCGTGGAGCCTTGCCTTGCGACGGATCATCGGATTTCCTGTACGCCTTGTCAAGGTGTTGACCCTTCTTGGGATGATATCACTTGGCATTTTGAATAGGTGGGGGTATGGCATGCAGATGCTTCGAGGTTATTTGTATCGCATTTTTTGGCTTGGGATGGGTCGACCGACGACTTCAGGACGCACTTGTTGTCGCTAGCTTCCCCGAGCAGGCCATATCATGGCCGGGACAAGAATGCGTCGCAAAGTCAGATGCGCCACAATTTCGGTGACCCTGTTTGCACTACCACCTAGGAGCTGTGCCTGTCGGGTGGTACCCCGAAACATGGCCCGCAATACACGTCTGCTAGTGGAGATTCCGAAAGCCTAGAGTCTCGCTCATGTCGAAGACAGTTCAGGGTCGCCAGAACCGCCACAAGGTCTCACCTTCAACACTCGACATGCCTTGGGATCTAAGGAACGACAGCCCAGGTGGACGGGCGAAGAAAAGATCGGCAAACAACCCTGTATCCCCTTCAGAGTTTCACAGCGGGCTCCCAAATACCCTGACTAGGTGGGACAGTCTAGGCTTGGTGTTTTTAAGACGCAACCCTAGTCACATGTGTACCTAGCCACAGCTTCTGGTATCGGAGGAGACATGATGGGTTCTAGCGGAGGTTCCGGCGGAAGCAGACATCGACGAGGTTCAGTTGCAATTAGAAGGTTCATGATTCAAACCTGGGTCGGGCTCGGCGTTGGTTCTCGCTTCTGCACGCGAATCGCCGGTCGGTGGCGAATCTAAACGGTGTTTTGCGACACTGGAGTATCGTGGAGGGAGCGGCGGAGCAGTTGGCGGAATGGTTCCGTCGAGCTCCCGAATCGATCGACTTCTTTGCGTTCGCAGCCGTGGACGTGGCGGTTACTGTCGGAGGGAATCGGTTGACGTGCGAGGTCTGAAGAAGCTTGAAGTTAGCGGTGGCTGTTCAATTGCGCGTAGAATGGATGTTGCCGACAACGGACATTGAGGGCGAGGAATGGTGGAATGCCACCAACGGCACCCGACTGGATGGGGATGGCTATGATGGTACCTAAGCTTTCGACGGGTCGTCAACGTGCAAATGCGCGTAGGGCTTCTGCTTCGTAACCCGAGGCCTCCACATGACCCATTGAAAGCTCGCCTACGATCGATGACCGAATGTTCAACGTTGGCTGGTTGGCTGACCTTCGTTGGCTCGGTCTGGCAAAACGCACCTTGTGGAGTTCGGTACTTGGTACTCTACCGAAACTCGCGCCGTGCGCTCGCTTAATCGCGGCAACCCGCCATCCAGCAGGGATTAACCGCCGTGGAATCCCCCACAGCCGCTCGAACACGGCGAAATCCCCGGTTGTCACAAGGATGTGATGAGCATCATCATTTTGGCTTGCATGCATGGTGATCGCTAGCTAGATCGGAGGCTTCTGAGCTATTTTTGGGTTGGACTTTAGTGTGATGCGCTAGATTGGGGGTTGCATCTAAATGCGTATTCACAAGCTGTCACCGCGGGAAACTTTTGGTGAGCAAATGTTGAATCAAATTGGGTTTTCTTTGGAATTATTTTCAAGCAGGTATCTAGCTAAACAGATCTCGCGGCGCTGAGCCATGCTTTGGGTACGCCAATGTAATGTATCTATCATACGAAATCACAAGTTTCCCGCCCCTAACTCCTAAAAAATTGATACAATCGCCTGCCCATAGATATCCCAACCATAGACGCCGTGCATTAGTTCGTCATACGAAAACAGGTTCGTCGATCCATCACCAAATGGCACTCGTGGCACTCTGGGGCGGCTGCTGCGGCGACAGGAGCTGCCAGAACCGAGCGTACTTCGGCGTCCTGGCAATCTGCGGGGCGCCGTTGAGCGGCACGTCCTGGAACCGCGGCTCCGTCATGTGCACCGGCCCGGAAATCTGCAGCTTCGTCGGTGCGTCGCGCCGCCGCTTGGACGACTTCCTCATGCTCCTGCTCATCTTTTCCGGCGGCGCCGTCGCCGTCTGGTCTCGGCGGGGGATTCGGTCCATGACCACACCGCTCATGATGGAGCCGAGCGGGGACGCCTGCCGCGACAGGAACGAGGGGCTGGCGGCCGGCGTGGGGCCGCGCATCGGCAGGCTCCTCAGGCTCTGCGGCGAGAATTGATCGGCGCGTGTGTTGACGCTTTGCGGGGAGAATTGCTCCCCCCGGCCGTTGATACTTTGTGGTGAGAACTGCTGGCCTCGGCTGATGATGCTCTGCGGCGAGAATTGCTGTCCCCGGCCGTTGATGCTCTGTGGCGAGAACTGCTGGCCTCGACCCGGAATGCCTTGCGGTGATATTTGCTGATTCCGGTTGGCGATGCTCTGCGGCGACATCTGGCCGAACTGTTGGCGCTGCGGTGTGTCAAGGAAGATGGGCAACTGGAAGGCATCGGTGGTTTCGGCGGCTGAGGCGGCGGACGCGGCGGCGGCGGCGGGGGCAGGTGGTGTGAGGTCGCGTGGGTGGAGGCGGAGGTCTTCACGGCTTCGAATACCAGGCACGTAGGCCGGGTGGGCCGGTACCTCTGCCGAGTGCTCTGAAGTGCTGCCCAGGTCGGGGCTTGGCGCTCGCAGGGTGTACATCTTCGTCTCAGGTTGTTCAGGGGGGTCGACGGAGTAGGGGAAGGTGGGGTGAGCATTGCTAGCGTCGAAGGCTGGCGGCTGCTGGGCGGTCGATGACCGACCGGATTCGACCATCTTCTCGAAATTTCGGTGATATTCGTGGTATTGGGCAAGCTCCCGCTGGGCGATTGCCTTTTGACGAAGGAAGTGGACGACAAAGAGGATGGCGGCGATGATGAAGGCCGACGAAATGCCCACAACAATGCCCACGATCTGGGCAGTGGAGAGGCCCTGTTCCTTCTTGGGGCTGCCCTTACTACTGTCTTCAGGCGAAGACGAATCGGTCTTCTGTGAGTTGATCTCGAACCCGTCCTTGGAGAAAATGTCGCCCTTGACGAACAGGGCTCCGGCGGCAGGCTTATAGACGCAAGCAGCCGACAGAATATTGATAACTGAAGCTGGTTAGCTTGCGCCATGTTTAGGAAGGGGAAAGGGCAACGCACAGTTAGTCATGTAGACCAGGTCCGACTCGTCCTCAAGACATGCCACGCAAGGTTGGAGGCCCTTGCCAAAGCCATCCTCCGACGCGGTGCAATAGTCAAAATTGTTGCCGTCGCTTCCGTCTTCATCGGAGCTCCCGCTTTCGAAGGCATCTTGCAACGGACCACAAGTCGAGCTCGTGGTGCATGTCGAATTCAGTTGTAGTTCTTGGTCGACGTTCTGCGGGGATCCGAAGAGGCATGTGCCGGTCGCAAACTTCATATTGTCTGGTTCGAAGTCAGTCACCTCGTTGCGGAAGTTGTTTCCCAGAACACCTACAAAGAAGCCAGTCCAGATCGCTCTCGGTTCCGTTCACAAACTCGCTGTCCTTCAAGCATGTCATGCAATCCTTCAGCTTCTTTCCCTCAGATGTCGACGAGAACTGGCTGTCCTGACACACAATTTCCGAGGCGCTGGTGCTCGAAGAGTCGGGCGAGAACGGGTCGCCCTGTCTGCTGTCGAGGCAGTATGCCGCGCATGGCGATCCCGGTGACACTTGAAGCCCGGCAACTGGTATGGTCATTAATGCTACGAGCCACGCCGTCAACACGACCGTCGCCATTGTGAATTATCGTTAAGGGGGTTGAGCCTTCTCCGGGAAGGGAGTGTGTTCGGATACGAGAGGGTATCTTGTCATGGAACTCGTTCGTCTGCGTTGGATCGATTTTGTGGCCAGCACGATGGCGATCCGAAATCTAAGAACAAAAAACAGAGGAAGTTATGGAAGAAGGAAAGAAATGGCGCAAACAAGTCTATTATGACGAGGACCCTTTTTCGACGCCCTGTGAGAAGTACTGGAAGAAATCTAATGCCGCGATTTTCCCCAGGTCCTCGTTCGAGATTGTGACATCTGGGGCCGTGACGGCCTTTATTTTGGGCCGGCCTCATGGTCGTTAGCCGCCGGCCGCATGCCATCCAACGATGATGAACGCCGGGATAGGCTGCTAGCCCGATTGGGGAGTATGGGTTGATCCATCGTACCATAGCAGCGTGAGCTGGCCGGCCAGCCTGGTTTTCCTGCACTTTCACCGCAGCTCTTGGTTGCTAAAAATCGAATTTCCCGGATGTCGAAGGCGAAAATGTGCTGGCCGGGAGAGGTCGGGCGAATGGGAGTGGGGCATGGCAATCCGCGGCGCTTATGGGTGCACTGATGCGAGCCCAGCAGGACGGGAACCTGCGGGAGTGGCCCCACCTGCGCTTCCTGAGTGGTCGCCCAAACGCTGGCCGCAAAATGGACCGCTGCCACCTCGATCCATCGTGTGCCGGCTGGCCAATGAGAGTTGATGCGGGCCGCCAGCATTGGCCAGTGTGAGTGCATGCCGAGTTCTGCTTGGCGGTGAAAGGGAATTGTCGGTTGGCAGAGAAGGTGGGACGAACATGGGTGCCTGAGTGCCTCGCCCTGAAATTCTCGTGTCTGAACTGCCCTTGCTTGGACAGCCATTTGCCACCGGCGTCGCCACTGGCTCCTCTCGGTCTTCAGGCCAATGGGAGATTTCCGATGTTGGGGCATGGGCTCCCCACAACGCTAACTCTGTTTGTCCGTTTTTGGCTCGAGTTCCTCAATCGTATCCGTACTCCTTTCGGTTTAGGATTCAAAGATTGTGGACATTTCACAACCACGGCGATATCACCATTGAAGAAAGTACTAGCGCTTTGGAAGATAACAGTAATTAGGAGTTAGGGTTTGAAGCCTTGGTCGACCAATCTTATCCAATTCGGACGGAACTCGCTTTAAACCGCAACAAGTCATTGCAGACGATGGGAAGAGAAACGTGCAAATGGGCGTGCCTCGCAAAGCGATTTCTTACGTCGTGCAGCTTCCTTTACCCCATTTTCTCCACCTCATGTCAACGATTTATTTTGACTACAGTAGCCAGCGAGATCGCCTTCACCCCTTCCAGCTTCCGGAATTTACCTTCACACGAACCCTGTTGCGTCTTGGCATGCGCACCATGCGAGCGATACATAGCTGCTGCATGTATACCAACGACCGGCAAACATATCTTTACTTTAATAAGCCCGAAGCCTCGCTTAAGAAAGTTCGGCTAGAATCGTGCTTATAGAATTCGTCCAAATAGTTAATGCGTGAAGTATTTAGCTACTACGTCCGGTGCTGCTATAGGGTCCTATCTTAGGCTTGCCCTCGCGTTTGTCTTCAGCCTTACCCTCTGTTCGCCACTATCCTTGCTTCCGTTAGCACATGGTCTATCTAAGCGCTGCACTTCTTGATGTGCTTAGTTATTCCTCTTGATCCGTCTTGGGGCCTCGAGAATATTTTCGATGTGTTCTATGCTTTCCGCAACCAGCGTCTGAGCTTTGTTTGTTTTAGCCTCGTACCTTTTCCGATGATTACCCCATATCCGTGCAGGGTAAGGCCGAGATACTCCCGTTCTTTGAGGCTTTCGAGAGTTGAGTTTCCTGACGTTCATACCCCCCGGCTACTCCAAGAGATCTGTCCGCAACAAAAGCATCCGCAAATATGTCAGTGGTTCACTTGGGCCTGCGAACCTAAGCACATGAGTCGACAAGGTGGACTAGAGAGTAGGGGAACCAGTCCCAACATTGTTATTCTTGTCTCCATCTCCGAACACCAAAGCTATTGCGCAAACAATACTTTCTCCACCCCCAAGTGGGCCACCAATTCAATCCTAGAATGTCCAGCGTCCCATCTGGGCTTTCTCCCACGACTGGAACTTCTTCTCAGACTTGGGCTGATGCGCTGGGCTCTGAGATTCCGGTACACGTTTCTCCGTCTCTTGAGCTGCCTTCTTCCACCCGTCGTCGAGGCGTCCCAGGTACAGCGTCCAAAGCTGTGGTAAGAAACGAACATCGTTGACGCAGTAGAGCTCGACATCGGTGCTGATTGGCCACGCGTTAATATTCGTACGACTCTCTCTTGCTAGGACAGAACAATCCGAGTTCCTGTTCCTTGGCTGCCTTCTAATCCCGCTTCTCCGCAGGTGAAAGCGGCGCGTCCTGGTTGACGCACCTCTCCAGTTGATTTACGAAGTGGTGCCTAGAAAAGCTCCTTGGCTAATGCTTGTAATACCCGGTTGCTATACCCCTTGCTTCGGGCTTCTCCATCCTGACGGGATCGTATGGACACCCCATTTCTAGTCACAATTGGCGCTTTAGAGCGGGGTAACTAGGCATGTTAGCAGGCACAAGATATGCCGGATGAACCGGAGTAGAGTTGAGCGGATCTAAGTCTCATCGGTATCAATATTGATGATACTGTACCACCGCCGATCCGTGCCTGTGCATTGCCAAACGAAGCAGCCTCTTTATTGGATATCATCTCGCACTACAGTGTAACAGAGAATTGGCGCGGTTAGAGCGGGGCTGCTTCTTTGCTGATATGATTTGACCCTAGTTGATTGGTCGGTCCTCTAGCGCAAGGTGGTTATTGTACAACATATAAACCGGCTGACTGGACATGGTTTCGAGCACATCGCAACCTCCGATGTTCACGTTCCTCTAATATCTTCTTACCGCGTTAGGAGAGTCTTGTACTTGTCCCTAGGCTATGAACTTCTTTACCGCCCTCTCCGTCCTCCTTGTCGGCGTGCAGGCATCCGGTTTCATCTTCCCCGAGCCGGACGGGCCGTACAAAGTCAAATAGGAATCAAAAGAACTGATTGACCATGACCGTTTTGACCCTTACAATACGTCACACCTACGCCGGTCCACGATCTCTAAGTTCTGACCTGTAGCGCACTGCCAGACCACCTGCCAAGTCCCTTACATGACACCTGGAGTCACGTTTAATCAGGGCGTTATCTTGAAAACGTATCTCTCGGAAACAGACTGGACAAACGGCGTGCTAGCCCAGATCGAGTTGGAAACTCGCTGTAAGGAGCTCCTTTCCCGTTACGCAGAGACAAGGAGATTTCCCTTGCTTCTATTCGACCAGGGCATAAACACTACGCCGTTTTTCTACTCAGGTATGGCCCAGAAAATAGCTAGCAGAGGTTACGAAGACATCGCGATGGACCACCCGTATGAATCAAATATTGTCGAGTTCCCAGACGCGACCGTTATCTACTGTGGCAGGTCCTACCCCCCGGGAAATGTCACCTACATCGTCAAGTTCACACCCTACGCATTGTACGCACTCAGTGCTCGCGTGCAAGATGCCTTCTTTGTCCTCGACTCCCTAGTAATCGAAGAGGGATCAGCTAGTGTAGGATTCCTCGGCCACTCCTTTGTCGGCGCCGCAGCCGCTGCAGCGTTACTGAACGACAGCCGAATCGCCGCTGCGATAAACATGGATGGCACAATGTATGGACCTGTTATCAAGATCAGCGTCTCCAAGCCATTCCTCATGTTCAGCTCTGCCGGACACAACACTTCCACGGATCCCACTTGGGGTAACTTCACAGAAGCCATGGCAGCGAATCATCCCGAGAGCTGGTTCAAGAAGCCGAGAATTGTGAATTCTACCCATTTACTTGTGGTGACTTCCCGATTATTGGGGACGTCACCGGATTGGGGGGGAATAAGAACTTGGAAGAGATTTTTTTTCGGAATGGTGACAGGCAAGGGGGCGGCGGAGATTTTGGCAGCGCATGTGGATGACTTCTTTAAGATTACGCTAGCCGGGAAAGAGGAGGGTCTTCTGAGCGGCCCAAACTCGGCATATTCTGAGGTTCAGTTCTGTCCTGGTACGATCAGGTGCGCGGGGACTCCTGCCGGGACTGGAGAACTTTAAGAATAGCCGGGGAAGCCTTAGGAATAGAAAAGGAGGCCAGTCTTCAGTATAATTACCTTTTTAATTCTTGAAATCAGTTATTCTGCTAGTGGCCTTAATACGAAACTGTTATGATCCTCTCACTCCGCTACGTACGTGTAACGACCCAAGTCCGAGCAAGCGCACCCACCTGCCCGCATGAAGGCAGGATCACGACCGTGAGCTAGCCTAGACAGCAATCTAAGCTCACGAAACGGACTGGGCTCACGATGGTGAGTTTGCTTCTTGGATGCTTGCTACTGAACTGGCGTTCCGCTTGCACCGTCGAAGAACAAAGCTCGGCCACTTGGTAGCAGTCATGTGCTTGCATTTTCAGCTCCTGCAGCCCCTATGTCGAGAGCCGAGTGGGGATGCAGCATCTGAGAACAGATTGGACAAAAGTAGATGATCTTCCTGCAGCGACCGACTCGGGTAATGCCGGTCAGGGAGACGCCCCTTGTCTGTCGCCAAGCCGAGACCGAGAGAGGGAGGAATGAATTCCAGACACAAACCACACTAGTGGGTGGCGAGTGGGGTGTTAGTGGCGATTGAATAGGGATCGCGCACGCGAAAGAATCGCCAGGTTGCTATTTGTTCTTTGATAATAACAACTTGCGAACTAGCAGGCTGGTGTCGAAACCGAAAAAAAATAAACCTGGAGTACCTATGGACATGCCACACAATTTTACAAGTTAACAACATGAACCGACACAAGGTCAACATACATTGCAACGTGAGCGCATCGCCTTTTCCCGCAAGTGCAGCTAAATATTGGATGGATGGTTGACCAAGTTATTCGTGGGTGGAGCCGACCAGTTCTGCAGGTCTGACATGTCGGCGCTATCGCGAATGCAAGCGACAGCCAGCGCGGTCTTTTGGCCTCGGGTGTTAAATAATCATAAGCCTTATGTACTGTCTCATTTCAAATTTGCGTTAATTTTTGCCAACTTTCACGCGCTCTGCTTGGTCGGCAGGCAATCTGCCTAGTGTAGTGTGATGCAAAAGCGATGATTGATGAATCTAGAGTACGGTTCCAAAACCAGCAAACGAAGTTGCAGCCAGGCTGTTGACAGCCGCCACCAGCAGCCTCGGCCTGACATTATTACGTACGGCTCTCCCAATTTATCGACTTAGCCCCTCGAAACTGCTCGTGCGGTCGATCAGGTATCACTACCACGAGACACCATATAGTAAGGAGTACATCATCGAGACTGCCCGAAGGGGTGATGCCGATGTATACAGGAATCTCACACGCTGGTGCTCCAAGTTTCCAAAACCGGCATTGTATTCTTGGTCGACGAGATTATATCGGCCTGCATCGCCTTCTCAAGTCTGGGTCAGATCAAAACAGGACAGCGAATCCGCAAGGTGAGATTGGTATTTCCAAACCTTACTTCGATATTCGGCCGAGTCCGGACAGTTAACCTGAGATTGAAGATGATGTGGAGTATGGGAATACGATGGGTAAGACGCGACTACAAATTTGAATATGCCACGCTGGTGCAGGGAGCCTGGCCCCCATCTGGTGTTCCACGATAGGGGCAGAGGGGTTGAACTTTTGGCATCCCATTGTGGCGTCTCGGGCCGTGTCATTGATTTACCTCTTTAGTAAACGACACTAGTAAACATGCATGGATTATGAAAAGTTGACTAGGTACCTCGGTTCCGCAGCCTGGTGGTGTTTCCGCCATTCCGCACTAAGACATGAACGGCAAGAACTGCCGTTGCGGCCAATTACATTGAGGTCAGAATTTTGTGTATCAGATATCTTTCCAACTAACTCATTCACTCGCAAACCCTGTGTCCGTCATATCCCCCGTGGTAGGGTGTATTTCGCCGGCACTTAACTTCATACAGAGAGCCACTCAAATACCAACGAGTCACCTGAATCCCTAGGCAGCGGCCATTAAGCAAAGAGCGACTGAGCATATAGTACTCGACCGGAAAATACCACCATTTAAACAGAAACGGCTAGATCCACCTCATTTTCCAGTGAGTTTCTTAGTTAGAAAGTGTAGCACACACGAAGGAGGGGAAGCTGGCAGATGTATCGCCGGCATCGCAGCCCACTCGCCAAATCGCTCGACAGGGTAATGACATTCTCAGCCTGAATCTCTGTCCACTTGACCCCGGAGATACGCTCCAAGATGTACTAAAAGGGAGCAAACATAATGCATAGCATGTGGAGTAGTCGCCTGACTACATCATACCTTCTCCGACCAAGCAGCTAAGCGCTTTATGGCATCCGCTCTATATCGGTGCCATCGCTAGAACGCCTGTACGACACCGCCGCCCATAAGGTACCGAAATATCTGCTACTAGTAGAGACATCGTAGTCCTCTATATACCGCCGCCTCAAAGAAAAGCCTTTGGACGAGGTATCATCCTGTTGACACTAGACTCGCAGGGAACGGGTAACATTTTTCTACGAGCAGTCAGCAGAAGCGAATGAGAGATGATGCCATATACTGACTGTCTAGGGAATTTACTCCGTCTACATCATCCGCTTATTAGCGTATGAATCCACGAGCGCCAAAATAGGAAAGACGCACGCGACACCGCAGGCGGCAAATCGGCTTCTTAGAAGAGGTATGCGGACGGTTTGCTCCGACCTAAAAGTTCAACTTGATAAAGCAGTGCGGCGAGAAACATGCAACGGGACAACGAAGTCAGGCTGTATGCTTGTCTAACCCACTTGCAGGCGCCACAATTCAGTAGTGCTCTGATATGCAACTTCGTCCAACTGCAATAGACATTAATGCTGAAACCCTAATGTTTTGAATAGCTCTGGGCTGCACTGGTCCCAGCCGCCTTGTTCTACATGACTTAAAGCGGAATATATTGTCCACATCTAAGATAGATAATCATGGAGTAGATATTCTGAGTGAAATGGCGGCATGCGTTGGCTCTCTCCATCATTGCGTAGCGGCACTTCAGCGTGTTCCCGTGAAGTATGGCTTGGTACACTAGGCTGAAATGAAATGCGTCAATTGGTAATTTCGTCTTATCTGCAGCCGCCAACAACGCCATATTGAGGAGTCGTCGCTTTTCAAGTCGTGCTCAACCACGCCCGGCATTAGCCTAAGCCATGATTCGAATTCCTCAAGTCAATTGGTCTCTTTTCGAAAGAGGGTATTCTTAGAGAAGAGCTGAAGCGGTAGGGTAAAGAGGATAGCAAGAGTGAAGTGGCGGCGTTTGGGGTAGGGCAGCCTTACGTGACGTCTAAGGGAAGATAAAGAGGTCCCCAGCTTGTCCCCCGCCGGATTGATCCCATGCTCCCGGCGCTACTTCTATATTACCTGCTGTTTCCAAAACATAAACTTCAATTCGTATTCCACACGGGAGCCAGCGACAATAAAAAAGACACAATAATTACTAGTTAATATGGTAGGCAGTTGCAGCCCAACCCTCCCTGTGTTGTAAGAGCTGGGTATCTGTAACAGTTGAGCTAACGGCACAAACAGCGGCCTTTCCACCACCTCCTCTTCGGACTAGCCGCCGTCCGGCTCACCCAAGCGCGCCAGGTGGTATTGGACTCCACTGAGCAACTAACGATTCGGATCGAACCAAATGGTGTCTCATCCCGAAATACCCTTCTTGCTGTCAACGAGGTCCTTGCCACCGGCCAGGCTCATGACCTTCTCGACGGCACTAAGCACCGGGTCCTCCACACTGAGTTCCTAGATACGGCTTCGTTTTCCGGAAAAGCCACTTCCCACATGGTTCGCGCCGTCGTGGCTGACTACACCAACGGACGGACCATACACTTCACGGGCGACGCCTTTGATCCTCCATCGTCTTTTGTTGCCACGGTTACCAATGACCAGTCACATCCAAGCGTCGAAGAACTTGCCGAGGCCGCCACACTCGCCGGGTTCGGCCCGGACTCTGTGGCTTTCCTCACCATGCCCCCGCTCTACACCGAGGTGTTTCCGAATGGCACAACACACCGGATACTGCATATAATGGCTCGGAAGAAGGCTGAGACAAAGTATGCACTTTTCCGGGTCAATATAAATACGGGGGAGGTGCAGAGGGACAGCCTGAAATCTGACAATACTCTCGCCACCTGCGCGGCCCCGCTTCCCGGAAGCGGTCAACTAGTAGACCGTGGCACCCCAGGACAAGCCAGGGTGACGATACTGCGTGGTAATGAGGTGCTCTGGACCATGGAGGTGATCCGCCCCTCCATCTCGTCCGGATCCGACGGGTCCGGTGTTGAGCTTCTCAACGTGCAGTACCGCGGGCGAACCGTCTTGAAGCGCGCCCACGTGCCCATTCTCAACGTTGAGTATAAGGAGCATGATCCTAACTGTGGCCCAACGTACCGCGACTGGCAGAACTCGGAGTGGTCCTTTTTCTGCGATGGCGCGGACGTGGCGGGCCTTTCCGGCTTTCGCATCTGCACGTCCAGGCCCCGCACGCTCGTGGATCCGCCTCATAAGGATGGCGGGAATTTCAACGGTGTGGGTTTCTTCGTCGATGGAAATGAGGTCACGATCCTGTCGCAGCTGCAAGCTGGGTGGTACCGCTACACGTCAGAGTGGCGCTTCAAGGCTGATGGGACCATCCTGCCGCGTTTTGGGTTTGCCGGCGTGTTGACGGGCGGCAATTGCGTGTGCGTGGCGCACCATCACCACGTCTATTGGCGGCTTGACTTTGATATCGAGACAGCGAGTGGGAACCTCGTGCAGGAGTTCAACGACCCGCCACTCTCCGGGTCAAATTACCACAACATTGCGTTTGAGATTCAACGGCCAAGGGATCCGTCTCACAAACGCCACTGGGAGATCTCAAATGTGCGGTCAGGCCGTAAATACGGGCTCATTCCAGGGCCTCGCGATGGTGCGGCCGATGGTTTTGGCGTCGGCGACCTTTGGGCTCTGAAGTTCCATGGACAGCCGGAAAATCCGGAACTGGACGATTTTCCGAGGCCGGACAATAAAGCGCATTTGGAAAGATTTGTTAACGGTGAGGCATTGACGGGTGAGGATGTAGTAATCTGGTACGCGGCCCATTTTCTGCATGTAGAGACGCACACGACCGAAGAGGGTGGACATGTTGTTGGCCCAGATCTGAAGCTTCTCAAGTGGGATTGAAGATGGAAACAGATGGGAGTTGCCACGTAATCGATTATTGGGCGCGTTGGAAGAATATGCGTAACGACCATTTCCTTACAATACTTGCCAGGATTCGCTTGCCTTATAACTCCGAAGTTGTATCAAAATCCGCTCTTTAGACTAGAAACATTCGCGGCCAACAATGTTTCTCGGATTTTTTTTCCGGACTATTTCAAGAAACTATATTCAAACTGTGATCATACAATGAGTTCCGGGCTCATTCTCAGGGGCTCCTCTCAAATATAACAGCATGTGTCGCTTCATCAAAATTCAAGATCATGAAAGAAGCTATTCCGACAAAGAGTCACCACCTGGGGTTATCGATAAAACTTGCAGGCATGTTTCGCCCGCGCTTATCCTTCGTTTATTTTCTTTTAGAACACCCGTCGTATACTAGAATTACGACGCGGAGCCTGGGAGAAAGCAACTTGGGGTATCAATCCAGGTCCACCTAGAGGCTTTAGCTGGAACTGTAAATCCTCGGCTGGCAAGAAAAACATGATCTCGCTCTCGGACATGGGCCGCAAATATATGAAAATCTTTCTAGGCTCTCCGTTCTCACATTTCGCAGGTAGTGGATGGAGGATGCTGCGATGGTTTCAAACTAAATGTTCGAGCCTAACGGGTCTCCCTTCAGTTGTTGACGCCTGGCTCTTCCTTCGGCGTAACAATCGCCTAATGCCGAGGATTGGCCGCCGTCACCGAGGAATGGTTACCGAATTTTTTTCACGTGCAATCGTAAATCCGAGAAGTAAATTTCGGTTTAATGTACCATGTGTTTATTAAATCTAGTTCACACTGTAATGATCTGGTTCGCAGCAGCTAAGTTCAGTGTTCACTTTTGAGTATTGAAACTTTTCCTGGAGAGCCATATTTGACTCCGTGTGGCTATAGCACAGTGTATTTAGACAGAACGGTGTACCTGTCACTGAGATTGCGCGACAGTAGCCTATGATACATATGGTAGTACCCCGTAGAAGCAGTATGCCGTTTTGCGGCACAGCATGTTGCTGCCTACCGCCGGACGGTATATTGGGCTGCCCGATGTTCAAGGTTGGAGGGGCCGTCACCCTAGACACTCCCCAGTTCCGTTGTCACGAAGTCATGTCTCTCTGCGACCTCTGTGCGTCAATCCCGCTGGAAGGCCTCCCACCCTTCCCGGAGGAGCGATATATTAAAACGCTGAGCGGGAAGCCTCACTTCCAGTGTATGGTATTAAAGAGGGAGTATGACGAAGCACCGGAGCCGCCAAAGTTCCAGCATCACGCCGATCTCGAGAGCCTACGTCACGCCGCCGGGGCCGGGTGCGGGCTCTGTCGCCTGATCGAGGCTCAGGTAGACGCTATCCTTGGCGACATTGGCAGCCTTGATGCACGGCGGCGCGATGTCTACGGCCTCCCACCTAGCTTCGATCTGTGGTTGACAAAGCGTCCAAAGGGAGGCCAGGGGTTCTGGGCCGTGACCAGCTGCGGCGGGAAACGCGACGATGCGATCATTCCTGTCGCTACAATTGGCTTCTGTGCTGAGGATGGTGGGTTCTGCGTGTGCGGCATGCCAACATGCGAGCAGTGTACTAAACCGATATCCGCCGTGTCGCAGGTGATCCCCTGGCTGGAGTGTTCCACGGCCGTCCGGTGAAGGACAGGCCAGACTCCGCGATCCTCGGCCAGATTGTGAGGTGGGTTGCCGACTGCGACGAGAACCACCCATGCGATCAAGGTCCAAGGCCCATGCCCGCCCGGCTCGTCGATGTTGGGAGTCTAGAGTCTGTGGCCCGCCCGAGGCTCGTTGAACTCGATGAGGGAACTGATGGACACTACACCACGCTTAGCTACTGCTGGGGATCGAGTAGGCCCAAGTTTTCGCCAACACGAGCTATGCCAGAGACGCAGACCGGCGAAATAGACGTCGAGAATCTGCCTAAGGCATTCCAAGACGCTATTACCCTGACGCGCCTCCTGGGAGTTAGGTATATATGGATTGACGGGCTCTGTATCCCTCAGGACGATCCAGAGAACTGGGAGAGAGACTCCACGAGGACGGGTGCTGTCTACGCCAATGCCTACATGACCTTCTCTGCCGCTGGTGCTCGGAACAGCTCCGAAGGACTGTTTTTCCAGCGGCAGCCGAGAACGCACCTACGCGTCCCTCACACGAGTGGGGACATCCACGGTTCTCTGCTAATGTATGCGCTGCCGATCAACAAAGAAGTTATCAGGGACTACTACGTCGAAATGGGATCGGAACCGCTTTCTAAGAGAGGATGGGCCTTCCAGGAGCGCGTCCTATCCCGGCGCACTGTGCACTTTGCAAGCGATCAGATCTATTTCGAGTGCACAAACCGATTCGTCTCCGAAGACGGCCTGACCCTTATGGAGCGCTACCACACGACAAGCCCAACCATGCAGATCAGCGAAGAGGCGGGTCCGCAATCTGACGAGCCCGGCAAGGGAAAGACCGATCTCCGACGCTGGTACCAGCTCCTCGATAGCTACGGGCAGCGCGAGTTGACGGATCCCTCGGACAAGCTGGCGGCTATATCGGGCATTGCTAGAGCATACGGGGACATGCTAAACGACCAGTACGTCGCCGGCCTCTGGCGTGGCTCGATAATAGAGGGTCTGTGCTGGCAGTCCCTTCGCTGCCGGCCCGTGGACGCGTACCGCGCGCCGTCCTGGTCCTGGGCGGCGGTCGACGGCCGTACCCCGTCGGGGCTTTACATCAACGCCTGGGAGCCGGTGGCTGCCGTCCTCGACACGCACGTCGAGCTTGACGGCGGCAACCCCTTCGGCAGGGTCAAGGCGGCTTGGATCAAGATGGAAGCCCCGCTGGTGCCGCTCAGTCTCTCGGAAACCAATAGAGGGTCAACGGCGCTTATATTCCTCCGGACGGAAAGGGGGAACGAGGAGGGGTGCCGCGCCGGGTTCGACACGATCGACATGGAGCTGGCCGCGTCGGCGGAATTGGTTCGGGCTATGAAGCTGTTCGCGCTGCTCGTCGCCGTCAGCCATAGGCCGTTTTACGATCCCGAAAGCTACGGTGGCGGCTCTTGCTATCACTGTATTATTGTCACGCCAGTCGACGACGGCATGGAGAAGATAAAGAGGGTTGGCTATCTGTCCATGGGCTCGGAGTGCTTCGGCCCGGACGAGATTTCTTCGTCGCGGAGAGTGGTTACTTTCGTTTAAGTGTACGAGGTTTAATGTTATCTATGATGCTTTTATGTAATTGGGGATGGTTGGGACGTGTTTGGACATGGCCGTAAATTGTAGTGGGTTACGGGGTGCCGGCCACGAGATAGTGCTACATCCTCCGAGGATTATAAGAATCGCAGCTCTCTATTTCTGTGTAGCAAGCTCTCTCTATGTACATGTGAGGTCTTACCATGAGTTGCGCGAGAGGTTTCATGTTGGCTAGCATAGCTTCGAAGATACAGACGAGAAAAAGGATACTGGGAAGGGATTGACGGGAAGGGGAGAAGCAACTAGACTAGAATGATAATGAATGGAGACAAGAGAAGAGAAAAAAGGGAAAAAGAATTTGACGGCAAGAGGATGGGGAAGAGTCCGGTTTAAATATCCAGATCTCTCCAAGATCCTCTGCCTCGCCCTCGAAGGTATGCTGGCTCACTCCTTGTCTTCTGTGTCGTGGAAACAACCTTTCGGAACTTGTTTCGTAGTTCCTCCAGGCAAAGGGGTGAAGGCGATTTTGCTAGCTACTGTACCTTGCCTCTAGGCTGGCGGATAGGAAAAAGGCCAAGGTCTGGCCGAAAAGAGATGTGCGCGACAAGCGGACTGGTTCATGATGGTTCGGTACCTAGCTACCTCTTTGTCGCGTTTAGACCTACCAAATGCAAGTCAACAACCGTGTCCTCCACTGTGGCTCATTCTCCCAAGGCATCCACGTTACGGCGACATATTCACTGGCCTCCCAGCGCCAATTCTCCAATTCCTGTCCCAATCGCCTCCATCTCGGTCGCTCTAGCTACTCCATCCACGGCACGATGTTGCTGGCCACCAACAGGCTGGCCACACTCGGGGCAGCTAGCCAACTCCATCGGCATGCCACACTCCCCAATAGTGAACGGGTGGCCGTTGACGCATGTATACCAGTGGCCGGTACTGAAACCCATGGCCTGAAAGACAGTTCTCAATTCTCTCGTCGACACGGCACTGTAAAAGACGAGTTCTTTCAGCATTGAGCTTGTAGCTTCAATATCGGCCTGGACAGATGCTGCTGATCCAGGATAGTTGCGTGCGAATTCGCGGGCATGGGCCAGAGCCTGTTCGGCTTCGGCCTTGAATTCGGCACACCGGTCCTGGGTCGACTGGCCATCTTGTCTGAGGAGGATGCCGCGCTCTAGAGCTAGGAACTGGGCCTGGAAAACGAAACCCTCAATGACCTCCTTTGGGTGGACCGACTTTTGCGCCATTTCGAAGAGATCCTTGCAGTCCTTCTTATGCTCGGAGAGGTCAAATGTAATCTGGGTCTTGCGCTCCTCGGCCCCGCTCCAGAGTTCCATGAACTTTTTTAGGACTAGGAGGTCGCATCGAAGGAGTAACGCCCGGGCCTGGAGGTCGCCCTTGACCTGCATGACGGACTCGTCGAACGAGAAGTGCCCCATATCCTTGCGAGTCCTCTTGGCATGCGTAACAAAATCGGCTACCCGTCGAAACGGCTGCTCCTCGTGTCGGACCCTGCTAGAGTACTTTGTTATGTTGCGGCGACTCTTCATCAACTCTGTGAAGTAGCCGTCTCCGACCCAGTCAACAACTGCGGTCACGGCCTCCAGTTGCCCACCACCGACGGCGAGCTTGCCGTGCCGTCCAATCGATGCGCGGACGGTCTCCGTTGCTGCAATATCGAGACGCTCTTGGCAATCTAGGAAATAAGATCCCACTTTTGCAAACTCCGCCGTGGACCAGGCAATGAACCTCTTGGAAGTCTCGTCGAGGAGAGCACGGCGAATGATGCGGCCGTATCGGGCGATGTTGCGCAGAGAGCCCCTGCATTGCGGGCACACCTTGACCGTGTCCTCCGACAAAGGCATGGAAGACGATGCAAGGGCTGTGGGCTGACCGCTGCTGGACATTTGGTAGTGTTTGGACAGCTCCATTTGCCCATCCAGAGTAATGGCTGTGAAGATGTGCTTGCAGGTGAGGAAGATGCAGGGTTCCTGGTCAAGATCGATCTCTCTGTACTCTCGCATCTCCAGCAGATCTACAATGGTCGAAAGTATGTCCGGAGTCGCACATTCTTGGCAGAAACTGGCTTTCGGGCACGGCTCTCCGCAGAGTGATGGACCTGGAGAACTTGTTTAGCAGTTGAGCTTGAAATCTGGAAAAGGGCTGGTTGGTACTCACACTGATGCCCACACGAAAGTTTCTTCGCGCATCGCTTTGAGCACGGAATCCAGTCACAAGGAGCAGCGCATCTGGCGATGGAGGAGTCGCATTAGCATTCAAGGGTGATACGGTCAGCATTGGGTGGTCACCACTTACGGCATGGAGCATTGGGAGTGAGGACATCTCGAGGCACACGTCTGCTCGGCGCAGACGGCGCATGGGTCGTGACATTTCTTCCCGCACTTAGAGTGGCTACATCTGGCATCGCACGGCGAGTTGCACGGCTTGCAACCCGACCCATCGTGGCAAGGGCTGCGGCAGGAGTGGTTGCAAGTCGTGTACTTTCGCCCGCACGTTTCTACACAGATACTATGGGCTTTAGTTGTTACCTTGCCGCCCTTTCTCGTCCGACACTTGCAGCACTGCCGATTGCACTCATGGCCGCATGGGAGCGTGGCAGAGCACTTCGCGCGGCACTTGTAGTCCAAGTTATCGACTCTGGAGCAGCATGGCACCTTGGCGAAATGGCCGCAACCGGGCACCGTCTTCTCGGTCGAGACATGACAGACTATTGTGGCTGGATCCTGAGCCTCCCAACATTTAGCCGAGGTAGCACGGTGGCCACAGGCAAGGGTGATATCTAGCCCATCAAGCTGGACGAGGCATTTCGGGACACAGGGTGTGCCGCATGGAAGCGGACAAGCGTGGTCGCATTCCTTCCTCTGTCGGGGACAAGGCTCCATGCACTTGAAAATACCGTGGAGCAGGTCTGAGTGGCACCTCCCCAGACACTTGTGTCCACACTTCAGGCGTGTATCGCAGGGTAAGTTGCAGCCCCCGTCAGGACAAAGCTGGGCAAAGTGATCTGGTTCGCTCACAAGGAGAGGCCTGTCGGGATGTCGAGGGCACTGCAGCTCGAGAGCTGTCCCGAAGTTTCCGCCCTCTTTCAAAATGCGAAGGACTTTCGCCCACATGTCCACCGAGCCTGCCGTATTCGCATTGCCAATGATGTACATGCCATGCTGGGCACGGGAGAGTAGCACGTTGATCCTGTTTTCAATTCGGAGAAAGCCGGCCTTGTTTTCCGAGTTGCTCCGGACGAGAGAGATAACGATGATACTGGCCTCCTCACCTTGGAAATTGTCGACTGTGGCGAGTCGGACGGCCTTTGAGAGGCTAGCCTTGGCTGCTAGTGGTTTCTTCTCCTTAGCGGGAGCTTCTTGCGCCTCTTCAGCTGTCGGGTCACTGGCTGTTGCCTCTTCCAGGTCGATGGTGTCGCGGTCGTTGAGCACGACTTGAAAGTGGGCTTCGAACAGCGGGCGGAGCAGTCGTAGCTGGGCCAAATAAGGAACCACGACGGCGATTTCTCTCTGGCTGTATTTTCCTTGCTTGACCAGGTGGGTGATAAGAGCCACGATCATGGCCGCTTCCCACTTGTTGGAGATAGATGTGCTAGTTGGGTCATGGTGGTCTTTTCCCTGCTCTTCGTTCTCATGATGGAGCCAGAATAGGCGCTTCTTCAGGCCAGCCACGGAGGGGTAGTTGTGGACGTTTTCTGCATCTTCCAGGTCGGGATACAGGGTGTTCCGGACAAGCGCTGAAATGGACGGGTGCATCCGCCGCTGCGTTAGCAGAATACCGTGCGGCACCCTCGGGTCGTTGTCCATGAACGGCTCGATGAGTCTCTCGAAGAGCGACACATCCAACGAGAATTTTCTGCCGGCGGGGTTGGTGCTTTGGAGGTCGTAGTTCTGGATCTGCGGACGCAACTGCAGATGGTCTCCGATGAGGATGGCGTGCTCGATGGAAGGAAGCAGCGCCGTGAGAAGATGCGATTCGAGAACTTCGCCAGCCTCCTCGCACAAGACAACCTTGCAGTTGACCTTTCGAAGAAGCTGCGCGTTGCGTGCAAGACCTGTCGTTGTCATTCCAATCACTTCTGCCTGTCCGAGACAACGCGCCTTAACCTCGCGGTACACTCGCTCGTCCTGCGTCTTGGCATTCTGCCAATTTTGATGCTCGGAAAGGAGCTTGGCCACGATCTCATTCCTGGCTGACGCCATCCAGTGGTTGTGAAGAGAACGGCGTTCCATTTGAGTCATGGTGTGCAATGGGGTCTCGTCGAGGACTTCAACCGGCCTAGTTGCGTCGCCACTTCGAGAACCGCCGCGAAGCCATCGCTCCAGACCTTGGTCCCGACGATGCGCTACTTCGGTGAAGCCGTCCTGGTCAACATGAGTGTCAAAAAGCGTGGCATGGTGGTTAGAGTGCTTCGATTTGAGGTAATCTCTGAGACCTGCCGGCGAATCGCAATTTCGCAGTTCATGAAGTAGTTCAAGAATGAGATCACTTGCTCTGTTAGCGCTCATGTAGGAATTACGCAAAAGATCCCTCTCCCTCTTTGTTCGATCTGCATTCCGTGCCACTTCGCGAAGGTTTAGTTTTCCCAGAATTTCCGACTTTGACCGGGAGCCGATACGCAGGATGCGCCCGACGCCCCCGTTGTGAAGATGCTCGAGGATCTGGTCTAGTGCGTGGTTTGTGTAGCACACCACAAGGATTGGCCCAAGTTTGGCGGCTTCTCGGTTGGCCAAGAGGATCTTCACAACGGTTTCGCCCGTGTAGCTCTTGCCTGTGCCGGGCGGTCCTTCGACGAGGGCTAGCGACCGACTGAGCATGTCGACGACGGCTGTAGCCTGACTAGGGTCCAATGAGGTGTTGCTCTCAAGTGCGTCTATGTCAAAGTCCTGACCTGGCACAAGCCTCAGCTCAGACTCATTCGTCGTGATAGAGCTCAAGTCGAAAGAGAATCCCGGTCTCTTGGCATACTGCGGCGGTGGAATAGCCTTGATGTCGTCAGCCCCCCCGGGCGCCAGGATCTCTGCGAATGGAAGTTGCGGAGAGCGGAATATGTCTTGCAGGGTGGCAAGCGTTGCTTCGAATGACGCGAAGAGCACACCAGGAAACTCAACAAGAACCCGTCGTGGGCGGCAGCCACTGCCCTGGAACCACCGTGTGGCACGGCCGATGTTATGATTGTCCGGCTCCACAAAGGTCAAGGGCAGGAATGCTCGCTGTGGATCGTCCCATGGGCAGCATGGCTGGGCATCGGGGGTGCCGGCGTCTGCGTCAACGGGCTTACTGGGTTTTTGCGGATTCTCTGTCCGTCGGCGATTGAAATCACCAACCGAGCAGAAAAGCACACTTCCTCTGCCGTACGGATTTAACATGCAGATGAGCGCGCCGGGCTGCAGCCGCTTGGACGATTGCCACCATTCCTCTCTCTTCTTCGCGCTCAGTTTTCTCACCGGAGTGGGCTGTGGAAAGGAAACGAGGAGCTCGATGCCGTTTCTGACGTCGAATCTGATGTCTTCAATGCAAGCATCAGGGTATGCCGGGGTTCTGGCCATGCTCTTCTTTGTCGTCGGCGGGGAGTCTGCGGTTCCCCTAATGCGACTAAATTCGGCGTGCACAGCGTCCGTTAGCTGGCCCACTGTGTCCTTCCGTAGTAGGCGGAAGTGCCGGTCGATGAGCCAGTGAATGCCACTAAGATGGCCCTGCGACGGATCCGTGGTGGGCAGGTAGTCCTCGCGCGGGGATGATATCTCGTCCATGGTCGGCAGGATCTTGATATTGGTAATGTCCTGATGGTCATTGTCGTGGCGCGGCCCATCGCGTGAAAGTTCGCCGGGCAAGTCGCGCGTGAGCGTGAAGGTTGGTTGGGAGCTGGCGACCGCGGTCCCGGCTCCCTGTACTGGGATAGTCTCGCCGATTCGGAGTCGTCGCTTCAGATAGTTGAGGCTTTTAAGGGTTTGGAACCCTTCGAACGAATCGGCGCCGCCGCCATTGTCGGCGAGTAGTTGGCCGAACGAGGACACAATATTCCGCAGCCTCTCGTCGACGATGTTGGCGGTGTTGCAGTCAACCACTTTTGCGAGCGTGACCAGGCCGCACTCGGCAAGCGCCAAGTCCCATGTCTCGGACAAATGTTCTAGAACGAAGCCGAAGACGGTCGCCATCCTCATTCCGGATACCCCAATGAAATAACCGTGCAGGGTAGCCATTTGCTGCTCGAGGACTGCGGAGTCGCAAATCTTCGGGTGAGACAGGATTTTGAGCATTGGAAGTATCTCGTCCTTCAAAAGCGCTGTCTTGCGCACGGTGGAATTGGAACTGGCGATATTTTCGGCGGATTGGCAAATGAAGGCTAGCCCTCCGTTGGCGGCGAGTTTAGTGACTGTCTCCTGGGTGATCCCGTCATCGTTGCTATCAAGGAGCGATACGGCGTGCTTGTAGAAGATTTTGCGTTGTTCACGATCTCTTGATGCGCTCGGGAGCTCGCACAAGGCGCCGAAGATGTGGGAGGCCCTGCGTATCTGCTTCCCCTCCTCGGACCTTAGCTCGACACGGCTTGGACCGGACGCAACGGTGATATCGTCCCCGTCCGGCACCTCGTGCGAAAACCGGCAGCTCGCTCCAAACTTGCAAGTGCCCTTGTTCCGAAAGTGGTGGCAGATTGCCCGCGGCTTTCGGCTGCCCGGCATGATGAAGGTGGTAGTCGGTGAACGGGGGAGAATCGTGGGGGAATGAGCAATTGAGACGCTTGCAACTGCCCGTGTCGCGGAATCTCCCGCACACTTTGGTGTTTTAGCCAATTCTGCTAGTCAAAATAGACCTATTAGCTCGGTTTCTAGGAACTTGTAGGCGTGTCCATGTACACATACCTTCTGGATTGCTCTACGACTTGTACAGACCCTGCCATCGGCATGAGGAAGCGAGAGCAGTCAGTCGCGACGGTGTCACAAGAATTCAGAACAAAGAATAGTGGCTGAAGAGGTTGTTCCAAGTTGGAAGGGGAATTTGAATCTTTTCTGGTTTTGTGTTGCTTTGTAGCGCTACAAGATGTATGCAGAGGCCCATCAAGCAAGCCTGCCTCGACCCAATGGCAGGTCTCACAGGCGCGCAGTTGGTTGTAGGTCGGGGTTTTTCGAGCCCGAATTTGTTGGGCCATGACTGAAGAGAAGCGTGCCGCTGTAGGCAGGGAGCCGTGGTGGGTGTTGGCCGTTGGTTGAACGCCGTTCGCAAGCCAAAGGATAAGCCGGCGAGGCTGGCTGGCGTCATTCTCATTCGGGCCTCTGTAGAGCTCTCCGCATTTTGGGCCCATGCAGAATCGAGCAGCCGCCGAAGTCGACTCTGTCAAACACCTGCGATAGATATGTATTCCCATCCCATTCCCTGGGTTCTTTTATCTGGAAAGTCTAATCGCGACACAGGAATCACTAGGTTTAGCGGCAGTCCCAGTCTCGCTGAGCTGATGGACAATCCCCCACTCTCCTTCCTTTCCCTTTCTTTATCGCTTTAAATCCCATTCTTTTGCATCACTTTGTCGGCTGATTCGCCGGATTCTGTCAAATCTTGTGACTCCAGCCAGTCATCCTATCAATCATCTCATATACAAATCTAGAAATTGTGTCACATCGTCACTCATTTTGTTTGAATGCGGCCACATGGTTGCCTTGGCGGCCTGCCAGCTGATAAGTTCCTCCCAGGAGGACGGGGAGCGCATATTTTTCTTCCCCGCGTTGTAACTGACTCGTATCGCTCTCGTCGCACCGCCGCTCTCCCCCAATTAATTACTGGTGCGATTCTGCTGTGGCGGGTGATTTCTGGATCTACACAGTCTGCGCAAGAGGAGCAGTGGGGAGCAAAAGGAAAAATAGTATGTAGGTAAGGATTGCGAGCCCGAGGGAGGTGGACCTGCGGAGGCTGTGTTATACTTATTGGGGTGGAAAATTTGAGCGTTCAAAGATCGACAAAAGGCTGCCGCAGGCAGAATATTTGGGGGGAGGGGGCCAGGATTTGGTCGCTGAGGATGGAGGGAAAGGGAGACACGAAAGTAACTGTTTATCATTCCCGGGATAAAATCACTCTTTTGAGCCCAGCATAGTCGTGTCGGTAATATCAACAAATGCAAATTGATTTTCTGTGTAAAAGCCCCGGTATTCCAGACAAACCACCGCCGGAGCCGCATCCCAGTACGTTCTGTTGGTGATGGAGCAGTCCGAGCTACACGCCAGCACCTCAGTGACCTATAGCACAGGCCATAGGGGCTTGAAGCTGGTAGGATTGCCTAGGGAGAAAATCATGCAATTAGGCGCGGGAAACTAGTTAAAGGATAGAACTCCATCATAATTCCCTGCGATCAACCTTTGGCAGCACGAGAATTGAAGCTTGGAGGCTTTCCACCGAATAAATACGGGTGGTTTGCACTGGGAAACGGAATCGGCCCCCACATCTGCGGTCTTGGCCGTGTAGCGCTGCTGGACAGACCAACCGGCTTTCTTCAGCGCTTGGTCCGGGCTTACACACCGCTAGAAGGACAGACGCGCAAGCGCCGCGACCATGATTAAGCGGATTGATGGTGACTACTCAACCAAGACTTCGCAACAGCAAAGAATCCCTATCCTGCAAGGACATTCTCACATTCAGATGCCCAAGAAACACTCCGATTCCCAAAACAACAAACTGAGAACGTGCCCAGTCTTCTCATCCGCTGACATCGATTCCTCGCTATCCCACGCCAGACGTCCATGCTACAGCACCCTGCGGTCGCGCTTCGGGTGTCGGAGACCAAGTCTGCAGGACAAAGAGTGATGGATTCGGGGAATCGGCTGTTCACCGCTGTTGATTTGAAGTAGGTGAGCATGGCGCCTTGGGCTTCTGGAGATATGCGCTTAGATGACGACCTTACGGATCGAGATGTGGTCTTAATTTATGGGAGCATTCGGCATGATTAGGCGCCCAAGTCCATACCGTTGGGACCGCTTTTCTTTGATTCGGGATTTATAGCATGGAAAGTCCTGATGTGTTGATATGAACAAGGTTCGCCACTATTTCCGAGGGGAAGTAGTCTGCAAAGGTGAGCTCCCTCGTGGAAATAAATCAAACGCCTTATTGGGGTTTCCGTCTAGGGTTCAATGGGTTGGCTATTCATCGTCTCAGAGCTGGCGCCTTGTGAGGAGCTCTTCGACATCATCCAGCATACGAACTTATCGGAGTCTCAGATTCGATTGATATCCTGTCGGGTTCTGTCTATCTGGCTTTCATGTTGAGTTAAGATCTAGCGTCGAAGTTTGATCAGCTTTGCTAGTTAATTGTAAGTGACTCTCCGTGCATTTGCTCGCGTACATTGCTATTGATACAACATGAAAATGGCTGGATACACCGAGACACTAAACCGAAAACATTGAGTTCTATTTCTAGGATCTCAATCTTGTCAAGATTGTGGACCTGGACTTACGAAAAGGATAAATGTATAGGCGCTCACCGGGGCACGATGAAAACGAGAGTCGTGTGTGGAAACGCCTCAGCTTCCTCAATAAGGGAGTTTTCAGTAGGTTTAGTGGTCATATCTACATTAGAGGATGTAGCAAGACACAAAAAACGGATCTGCAATCTATTACACCAGATTTCGCACCTACATTGACTCTCAGACGACCAACATCGACAGTATAGCTATTGTGGACACTTGGGCGGCCGGAGTAGTTCTCCGCATTTGCCTCGCAATATCCTCTATTCTCAAGCGAGCCCCCTCTGGTGATTTCCTTTACTCTTATTGACCAGATCAGGCAAGGTATGTTTGATCATCCTCGCATTGGTGAGACTCTGGGCAATCTGGTTCCAGATCAGATCGACTCCATGATTGTGGTTGGCGCCCCAACCAAAAAAAAGACTCACAACAGGCAATTCTTAGAGCACCCATGGAATGAATAGAGGCCCTAATGGAGAGACTCGTTACAAGCTGTTACTGGAGGACGATGGAGGGATGGAAGATTTATGATCGCACAGCTAACTAACTTGCATCGATTGAACCTTATGAGAACAAACCGGAAATACTTGGGTCTAGCTAAGAGAATAAAAGCTACTATATTTGATCAGCTCAACGGAGCTGGGCGACAGCTGTCCGAAGTAGAAAATTGAACGGTACTTTTGGGCGCGGCCCTATAGGGGTAGCTCGGGTACTCGGGCCAACTGAAAAGTCCGCACCATGACCAT
>Ga0247774_1000017_pt1 | contig 75633 bp, 81 predicted proteins | sample UWRJL001104B6_FD_179933 | JGI IMG/M metagenome (GOLD analysis project Ga0247774, IMG submission 179933) | Plant litter microbial communities from Arlington Agricultural Research Station in Wisconsin, United States - UWRJ-L001-104B-6 | ecosystem: Environmental > Terrestrial > Plant litter >...
GATGGCTTTCTCGCCCGAGCTGATGGAGCGCTACAACCTGATCCCGCAGGGCCTCTCGGCGGAGATGATCGCCGACAAATGGGAGATCCCCCGCTCCGAGCTCGACGAGATCGGCCTCCGCTCCCAGCAGCTCGCGGCGCAGGCGACCGAGGAGGGCCGCTTCGAGCGCGAGATCATCCCGATGCAGGTCAACGGCGACACCTACGTCACCGACCAGGGCCTGCGCGAGACCACGATCGAGGGCCTCTCGAACCTGAAGCCGGCCTTCAAGGAGGACGGCAAAATCACCGCCGGCAACTCCTCTCAGGTCTCCGACGGCGCCGCCGCGGTGCTGCTGATGACCCGCGAGAAGGCCGACGCCCTGGGGCTGAAGCCGCGGGCGCGGATCTTCGACCAGACCACCGTCGGGGTCGACCCGGTGATCATGCTCACCGGCCCTATCCCGGCCACCCAGAAGCTCCTCGAGCGCAACGGGATGAAGATGGACGACATCGACCTGGTCGAGATCAACGAGGCCTTCGCCTCGGTCCTCGCCGCCTGGCGGCGCGAGCTCGACCCGGACATGGACCGCGTCAACGTCAACGGCGGCGCGATCGCCCTCGGCCATCCGCTCGGCTCGACCGGCGCCCGGCTGATCACCACCCTCCTGCACGAGATGGAGCGCACCGACAAGGAGATGGGCCTGGTGACGATGTGCTGCGGCGGCGGGCTCGGCACCGGCACCCTGATCCAGCGCGTGTAGGGAGCCGGGGCAGGGGGTAGGTTCTCTGCCTCGTCCACCCCAAAGGCAGAGGAGACAACTTGAACAAGGCATTGCTTGCGGCCATCGCCGCACTGGTCGCGCTGGCTGCGCTCGTCGCGGGCTGCGGCGGCGGCGACGAGACGACCGACGAGACCGTGACCCTGACCAAGACCGAGTTCATCAAGCAGGGCGACGCGATCTGCGAAAAAGCGAACAAGCAGAGCGAAACCGAAGCCGAAGAATTCGCCGAGGACAACGACTTCACGCTCGAAAAAGCGAGCAAAGAGCAGCTGGAAGAAGCCGTCGCCGAGGTGCTCGTCCCGAACCTGAACCAGCAGGCGGAAGAACTCGACGGGCTCGGCGCCCCCGAGGGCGACGAGGAGCAGGTCGAAGAGATCGTCGTCTCGCTGGAAGACGCGGCGGGCGAAATCGAAGACGAGCCGGGCTTGATCTTCCAGGGAGAGGTCCTGAAAGGGCCGAGCGAACTGGCCGAGGACTACGGGTTCAAGGTCTGCGGCGAAGAATGAGAGGGGACCGGCGGCCGCACAGTGTGGCCGCCGGTTCGCGCTCGCAAATCTGCGCGCGGTTGACTTTTGGGGTTTAGGTACTTATAGATCCTCCGATTGGTCAAACGATTCGGAGGGGAAGCAGTGTCATACAGGTGGAGCATCGGGATAGTGGCGTTGGCAATCGCGGTCGTCGCGGTCGTCGGGTGCGGAGGCGACGACTCGTCCACCGAGACCGCCGCTTCTCCGACCAAGGCCGCCTTCGTGCGGGAAGCGGACGCCGTCTGCCGAAAGGCGCAGGAAGAAATCATCAAGGGGGCCTCGAAGGTTCCCATCGAGGACGTCCCGCAGGCTCGGAAGGAAGCTGAATTCAAGATGGTCTCGACGCTGCTGATCCCGACCCTCGAAGAAGAGGTGGATCGCCTTCGGGCTCTCGGCGCCCCCGCCGGCGACGAGGCGGAAATCGAGCGGATGCTGGAGCTGACCGAAGGCGCGATCGACGAAGCGAAGACGGAACCCGAGACCTATGTTCAGGGTGAGGACTACGTCAACGGCTCGGAGCACTACGGGGAGGCCAACCGGCTGGCGCGCGGTTACGGGATGAAGAACTGCCTCTTCCGCTTCGGTGTGTGACCCTCGCCTGGCCGGGTGGCCAGGCGACCTCTATATGCTGCCCTCTCGATGGACCTGACGCTGTCGCCATCGGAGGAGGAGTTCCGCGACGAGGTTCGCACCTGGCTGCAGGAGAACCATCCTGGGCCGGAGCCCGAGGCCGGGCTCGACGAGGTGATGGCCTTCCGCCGCGAATGGCAGCTCAAGCTGCACGCGGCCGGCTGGGCCGGGATCTCCTGGCCCAAGGAGTACGGCGGCCGCGGCGCGACGATGATCGAGCAGGCGATCTTCGCCGCCGAGGCGACCCGCCAGGAAGCGCCCAGCCCGGCCAACGTTCTCGGCCTGGCGATGGGCGGCCCCGTGGTGATCGCCCACGGCAGCGAGGAGCAGAAGGCCCGCTACCTGGAGCCGATCCTGACCGGCGAGGAGATCTGGTGCCAGGGCTTCTCCGAGCCCGAGTCCGGCTCCGACCTCGCCTCGCTGAAGACGCGCGCGGTCAAGGACGGCGACGAATGGGTGGTGACCGGCCAGAAGGTCTGGACCACCTTCGCCCAGTACGCGAAATGGTGCATGCTCGTCGCCCGCACCGACCCCGACGCGCCCAAGCACCAGGGCCTCACCTACTTCCTGATGGACATGGAGCAGGAGGGGGTGCAGACCCGGCCGCTGGTCCAGATCACCGGCGAGGGCGAGTTCAACGAGGTCTTCTTCGAGGAGGCGCGGGTGCCCGACGAGAACGTCGTCGGCGGCGTCGGCAACGGCTGGGCGGTGGCGATCACGACGCTGATGAACGAGCGCGCCGGGCTCGCCTTCGGCGCGATCTCGCAGATCCAGAACAGCCTCGGCCGGCTCGGCAAGCTGGCGCGAGAAACGCCCGCGAACGGCGGCACCGCGGCCGATGACCCTTACTTCCGCCAGCGGATCGCCCAGCTCCACATCGAGGTGGAGACGATGCGGCTGAACGCCTACCGCGGCCTGACCAAGACGATGCAGTCTGGAATTCCGGGACCCGAGGGCTCGCTGGGCAAGTGGCAGTGGGCCGACCTCAACCAGGACCTGACCGAGCTGGCGCTGGAGATCGAGGGCGCCTACTCGGTGCTGGCGCGCGGCTCCGAGCACGCGGTCGCCGGCGGCGCCTGGCAGTACGGCTTCCTCCGCTCCCGCGCCAACTCGATCGAGGGCGGGACGACCGACATCCTTAAAAACATCATCGCCGAGCGGGTGCTCGGCCTGCCGCGGCTGCGCTAGGGCGACGGTAGGAGCGTTTTATGGCAGCGGGAGCGTTTTAAGCATGTACTTCGACCTCACCGACGAGCAGCAGGCGATCAAATCGACCGCCCACGACTTCCTCGCCGCGCGCTTCAAATCGGAGCGGATCCGCGAGATCGCCGAAAGCGAGAACGGCTTCGACGAGAGCGGTTGGAAGGAGATGGCCGAGCTCGGCTGGGCGGGGCTGGCGCTGCCGGAGGAGTGGGGCGGCCAGGGCCTCGGGATCGTCGAGCTGGCGGTGCTGTTCGAGGAGATGGGCTACGCGCTCGCTCCCTCGCCGCTGCTCTCCAACACGGTCGCCGGCCTGGCGCTCGCCGCCGCCGGCTCCGACGAGCAGAGGGAGCGCTACCTGCGGCCGCTGGCCGCGGGCGAGCTGCGCGGCACCCCGGCACTGGCCGACGCCGGCGCCCTCTTCGAGCCGGGGAAATTCACGATGGTCGCCGAGTCCGGCGGCGACGGCATCGTCCTCGAGGGCGAAAAGACGCTGGTGCTCGACGCGGACAGCGCCGACTTCTTCCTCGTCGCCACCGCCGACGGCCGCCGCCACATCGTCGAGAAGGACGCCGCGGGGGTGACGGTGGTCCCCGAGGAGTCGATCGACCTCACCCGCCGCGTCTTCTCGGTCCGGCTCGAGGGCGTCCAGGTGGCGCCGGAGGCGTCGATGCCGGGGGAGGCGAGGGACTACCTGCCGGTCTTCCTCCGCGCCTGCGTGGCGATCGCGGCCGAGTCGACCGGCATCGCCCAGCGGGCGCTGGAGATGTCGGTCGCCTACGCCAAAGACCGCCAGCAGTTCGGCCGCCCGATCGGCGCCTACCAGGCGGTCTCCCACCGCTGCGCGCAGATGCTGCTGGAGACCGAGAACTCGCGCTCCGCCGTCTACGGCGCCGCCTGGGCGGCCGACGCCGAGCCCGAGTCGCTGCCGCTCGCCGCCTGCATGGCGAAGGCGTACGCCTCCGACGCCGGCTGGCGGGTGCCGGACATGGCGATCCAGGTGCACGGCGGGATCGGCTTCACCTGGGAGCACGACCTCCACTTCTTCCTCAAGCGCGGCCGCGCCAACGCGGCGATGTTCGGCGACGCCAGGTGGCACCGCGAGCGCGTCGCCGAGGCCGTGCTCGCCGCCGAGCCCGCTCCGGCCAGCGCCTAGCTGGATCGGCGACGGTGGGCGCACTCGACCGCATCTCCGTCGCCGCGATCGGTACCTCGGTCGCCGACCTCGAGGCGGAGACGCTGCGGGCCGAGGCGGCGGGGGTGGAGTGCGTCTGGGCGCCGGAGCTGTTCCGCAGCGCCGTCACCCAGGCTGCCTACCTGGCGGCGAAGACCGAGCGGATCGGGGTCGCGACCGGGATCGTCTGGGCCTTCACCCGCAGCCCCTTCATCCACGCGATCAGCGCCCTCGACGTCGACGAGATGTCGGGCGGCCGCTTCCGGCTGGGGATGGGGGCGGGGGTCAAACGCCTCAACGAGACCTGGCACAACGCCGACTACGGCCGGCCGGCGCCGCACCTGCGCGAGGCGATCGAGGCGACCCGGCTGATCATGCGCCAGGCCAGCGCCGGCGAGCCGATCCGCTACGAGGGTGAGTACTACGACATCGACATCAAGGGCTGGGTGCGACCGCACCCGGCGGCGCGCGGGGCGGTGCCGATCTACACCGCCGCCGTGCAGGCGGGGATGGCGCGGATGGCCGGCGACGTCGCCGACGGGCTGATCGGCCACCCGATCCAGAGCCTGCGCTGGATCGACGAGGTCGTCGTCCCGGCCTTCGAGGAGGGCCTGCGCCGCTCCGGGCGCGAGCGCTCGAGCTTCGACTACCTGCCGACCGTCTGCTGCGCGATCGACGAGGACGAGGGGCGGGCGATCGACATGGCCCGCCGCACGATCTCCTTCTACGCGACCGTGAAGACCTACATGCCGCTCTGGGAGCTGCACGGCTTCGCCGACAACGCGGTCGCCGCCGGCGGGGCCTTCCGCCGCGGCGACCCGGCGGCGGTCCCGGCGGCGATCAGCGACGAGATGGTCGAGGCCTACTGCGCCGCCGGCCCGCTCGACAAGGTCCGCGCCCGGGTCGAGGCGACCGCCGAGCGCGCCGACGGCCTCTTCCTCACTCCGCCGACCTACTTCATCTCGCCCGAAGAGCTGAGCGAGTTCCAGAACCGCATCATCGACGCCTTCGGCCCGGGGGCGTGAGCGCCGAGTCCGCGAAAAAGTCCGATATGCGGACTCTCTCGCGGACTCGCGAGCTGGAAGTGCTGGAGCGGGTGCGGGAGATCCCGGAGGGGTTCGTGCGCACCTATGGGGACGTGTCGCCGGGGGCGCCGCGGTTCGCCGGCACGGTCCTCTTCCACGCCGACGAGCCGGACCTGCCTTGGTGGCGGGTCGTCCGCGCCGACGGTTCGCTGGCCAAGGGCGATCGCCAGCGGGCGCTGCTCAGAGCTGAGGGCGTGCCGTTCCGCGGCGAGCGGGTCGAGATGAGCCGCGCCCGCGCCGCCAACCCCGGCTAGCCCCTTTCCATCTCCCGCTGGACGTCGGCCTCGGTGATCCGGTTGCTGGGGCCGTAGGCCTTCCAGCCCTGGACGACGGCGGCGATGCCGACGCCGAGGATCACCCAGACGGGCCAGAAGTAACCGCCGTCGCCGAGCAGCCAGACCACGATGCAGACGAGGACCGCGAGGGCGCCGCCGGCGACGATGCCCTTGAAGTCCTGCTTCAGCTTCAGGCGCTGGATCGCGAGCTCCCGCGCGTGCTCCGGCCTGTCGACGCCTTCCTCAGCCATGGCAGGAATGCTAACCGTGGAAAGCGGCGGAAGGTGGAAATCGAACAGGTAAGTTTTTAATAGACAATTCCTAACTAGTTGGATTTTCTATGTAGGATCGGCCCTCTTGGCCGAGCGTGCCGACCTCGAAGCGTGGATCTACGGACCTCCCTCCGAGCGTCGGTTCACCCAGGATTCCCCGGTTCTGCCGGAGGTCTGGCGCCGCTACGCGGAGGAGCCCGAGGGGCGCCAGGACCTGCTGCTGACCCCACACCAGCACAGCAGCGCGGCGAAGTTGATGGCGGCGTTGATCGAGTGTCTGTTCGGCGCAGACCCAGACCTTGCGGACCGTGCCGCCCACGGCATCGCTCTCAACGACGGCTACGTCGTCGCTTACCTCAGCTTTCCGGAGCTGGTCAGGTGCGTGGTGCCGCTGTCGGACTGGTGGGGTCAGCTCTGGCCACCCAAAGCGAAAGACCTGGGCGTATGGCTGCGCGGCCAGGCGCAGAAGAAGAGCTCGAAAGAAGTGAAGTCGCCCGGCTTCCGCCCGGACTGGCTCTACTGGTACGCCGCCTTGCTGGGGAGGGTCCAGCTCGGTCGCGACGAGGAGAACCCCCCGACCCTCCAAGACCAGGTCCTTGCTGGGGCCGCGCTGTTCAAAGGCCTGAAACGTCCCGACAAAGGCCAGGCGCCGCTCTGGGTCGTCAACGTCAACCGCGAGGCGCGGACGGCGCTGGCGAAATCCCGACTCGCGGTCAAGGCGGACGCCGCCGAACGCGTCTTCTCGGTCACCTGCGCCGACCTGCGCTGGGCGATCGTCGACACCGGCATCGACGCCCGCCACCCGGCCTTCCGCCGCCGCAAGGAGGACGGGACCCCGGAGAAATGGTCCTGGGCCAAAACGAGGGTGCTCGCCACCTACGACTTCACCCGCCTGCGCCCGATCGTCGCCGGGGAGCTCGGCGACCTCAGCGAGCAGCAGCGCGAAGACCTCGAGCGCAGGATCAAGAGCGGGCAGGCGCTCGACTGGGACGCGCTGAAGCCGCTGCTGCGCGTTCCCCACGACAAAGGCTACGTGGTGCCCCAGGTCTCCCACGGCACCCACATCGCCGGGATCGTCGGCGGCGACTGGCGCGGCACCGACCCGGGGATGCCAGCGCGCTACGACCTGCGGGGGATCTGCCCCGACATCGAGCTCTACGACCTCCGCGTCTTCGACCAGGCGGGGAGGGGAGAGGAGTTCGCGATCATCGGCGCCCTGCAGTTCGTCCGCCACCTCAACGCCCACAGCGACCTCCAGGTCATCCACGGCGCCAACCTCAGCCTCTCGCTCGACCACGACCTCGCCAACTACGCGGTCGGCCGCACGCCGATCTGCGACGAGTGCGAGCGGCTGATGGCGAACGGGGTGATGGTCGTGGCGGCGGCCGGCAACGAGGGCCAGGCGACCTACACCGCCGGCGGCGGCCGCCAGCAGGACGGGTTCAGGACGGTGGCGATAACCGACCCCGGCAACGCCGAGGGCATCGTCACCGTCGGCTCCACCCACCGCCAGAACCCCCATACCTACGGCGTTTCCTACTTCTCCAGCAAGGGCCCCACCGGCGACGGTCGCCACAAGCCGGACCTGGTGGCGCCCGGGGAGAAGATCTCGGCACCGACCCCAGAGGAGGACTACCAGATGAAGGACGGGACCAGCCAGGCCACGGCCCACGTCTCGGGCGTGGCGGCGATGCTGATGGCGCGGCACCCGGAGTTGGCCGGGCAGCCGCGCCAGGTGAAGGAGATCCTCTGCCGCACGGCGACCGACCTCGGTCGCGAGCGGGACTTCCAGGGGGCGGGAATGGTCGACGCGCTGCGGGCGCTGCAGGCGGTGTGACGATGATCTTCTCCCTCGAGGTACTGCGGGCCAAGCACGGCGACAGCCTCCTCCTCCACTACGGCGACCCCGACGACCCGAAGCTGATCGTGATCGACGGCGGCCCCAGCGGCGTCTTCAAAGACGCCCTGCTGCCGCGACTGGAAGCGCTGCGGGACGAACGGGGCGGCGAGCTGACGATCGAGAACCTGATGGTCAGCCATATCGACAACGACCACGTCCGCGGCGTCCTCGACTTCGCCCAGGCGCTCGACGAGGACGACGGGCTCAGGTCCGGCTTCAAGGTCAAGACGCTGTGGCTGGACTCCTTCGAGGACACCGTCGGCGACGGCTCCCCGATCACCGCCGAGGCGGACGCGGTGCCGGCCGGCGTCGGGGGAGGCGAGCTCGAGGCGGTGATCGCCAGTGTCAACGAGGGGCGCAGCCTGCGCGACCTCGCGAAAAAACTCGACTGGCCCCTCAACAAGGGCTTCGACGAGCTGGTGATCGCCCCGGACGACGCCGGGGTGAAGATCGAGCTCGGTCCGCTGCGCCTCACCGTCGTCGGCCCCCGCGCCACCGAGCTCGAGGAGCTGCGCAAAGAGTGGGCGAAAGAGGTCGAGAAACTGGCGAAAAAGAAAAAATCGCCGGCAGAGGCCGCCGAATACCTCGACGAGTCCGTCTACAACCTCTCCTCGATCGTCTGCCTCGCCGAGCTGGACGGCAAGCGGATGCTGCTGACCGGCGATGCCCGCGGCGACAAGATCCTCCTCGGCCTCGAAGCGGCGGGGCTGTTGTCGAAGGACAAACCGCTCGAGGTCGACCTCCTGAAGATGCCCCACCACGGCAGCAGCCGCAACATCGACAAGGACTTCTTCGAACGGATCAAGGCGAAGGAGCTGGTCATCTCCGCTGACGGCAAACACCAGAACCCCGACCTCGAGACCCTGCAGATGATCTCGACCGCCTGCAAGGACGACGAGCTCACCCTGCACCTGACCTACTCGGAGTTCAAAGAGGGCATCGGGCCGGAGGTCCACAAGTGGGTCGAGCAGGAGACGAAAGACAACCCGAAGCACAAGGTCGTCTTTCGTCCCGAGGACGACCTCTCGTTCCGCCTCGACCTGCTCGACGCTCCCGTCTAGGGGCAGATCACGATCAGGTGGAAGTCGGCGTCCTCGTTGCCGCCGTCTTTGTCTTTGGTCCGGACCTCGATCGCGTTCGGGTTGGCGGCGGAGGTGTTGGTCTGCGCGTAGCCCGAGTTCGGCACCGAGGTGCCGGCGTTGTTGCGGGCGGCGACGTTGGCGCAGCCCGAGACGTTGAAGGGGAAGGTGACGGTGACCGCGCCGCCCCCCTCGGCCGCGGTGATGCCGGGACCGCTGGCGCGGGCCAGGGCGGCGTTGCCGGGGGTGTTCGGGTTGTTGACGACCGCCCAGAAGGTATGGGTGGCGACCTTCGCGAACGGCACCGTGCCGAGCTTGTCGGTGTTGATCTGGAACCCGGTGAGGGTGTCCTTCTTCAGCTTGCCGCCGCCGATCGTCTGCTTCTTGATCGCGCCGCCGTTGATCGTCTGCGCCGCGTAAGCGGTCCCCGCCAGGGCGGCGACGAGGGCGATCAGCGCCACCACCATCGCCGGCGAGGGGCGCCTCTTCATCAGCGTTTTCATCCTGGACTCCCTTCCAGTTGTTTGGCCGAGTACCCGAAATCAAGTAACCCGCCAGACGGCGAGTCGGTGCGGTCGGCTTACCCGGAAAGGGAGGAGACGAAGCGCTCGAAAGCCGCCATGTCGGTGATCGCGGGGCCGTGTCCGGGCAGGATCAGCGAGGGGTTGAGCTCGGCGAGCTTGCGGATCGAGCGCCGGTTCTCCTCCATGTCGTAGGTGAAGATCGGCGGCGGCTCCTTGATCCCCGGCAGCCCGGTCGCGTAGCTCATGTTGCGGACCACGTCGCCGCAGATCGCCACCCGGTCGCTCTCGCGGAAGTAGACGAGGTGGCCGCGCGAGTGGCCCGGGGTGTGGACGGCGCGGAAGCCGGCGACCTCGTCGCCGTCCCCGAGGACGCGCTCGACTTCGTAGGGCGGGCCCTGCCAGATCTTCGCGACCAGGCGGTTGACCGGGTTCGACTGGGAGGCCTCCTGGACCGGCCGGCGTCCCTCCATCGCGTCGACGTCGCCGGCGTGGCAGGCGAGCGGGACCCCGCGCGCCTCGCAGACCGCTTTCGCCGCCCCCTGGTGGTCGGGGTGGACGTGGGTGAGGGCCAGCATCGAGATCTCCCGTCCCTCGAGCTCGGAGAAGATCCGGCGCCTGTCCCAGCTGCGGCCGGCGTCGATGAGGACGTCCTCGGCGAGGTAGACGTTGATCGTCGGCGCCGGGACCTCCTTCAGTCGCCAGACACCTGGAGCGAGGTTCTTCAATGCGAGATCCCCAGCCCCTCGCGTGGCTCGCCGCTGTGCTGGGCGAGCGCTTCCAGCCGGGCGATCTGTCGCTCGCCCTCCGCTCGTGCCGGGTGGTCGGCCGACAGCGGCTCGATCAGGCGGCGGATGCGGTTGCGGACCTGCAGCGCGAAGTGAGGGGTGACGGGGCCGGCGAGGGCACGGATGTCCTCGGCCGCGATCTCCTTCGGCCCCCCGAGCAGTTCTGGGTTCTCCGCCTCGCTCATTCTTCGTTGCCTATTTTCACCAGCTCGGCCAGTTCGTCGACTTCCGCCTGCTGATCGACGCCGATCGCCTCCTGGTCGCCGACCACCCAGACGTGGTTGTAGAAGGCGCGGGTGGGGTCGGTGGTGTAGCCGGGCTTCACGTCGAGGAAGTAGCTGCGGAGGGCTGGCGGCAGGGTATCGGCGTTGTCGGTGAGCAGCAGCGGCCCCCAGGTGCCCGAGGCCGAGAGCGGCGCCGCCGCGGCGGCATCGGCGGGGGAGTCGCTGCGGGTGAGGACGAAGCCGTGGCCGGGGTCGTTGACGTTCCAGCCGAAGTCGCCGTCGCGGTAGCGGGCGAGGGCGAGGGCGTTGGCGACCGGGTCGGAGCCGGCGACCCGCTTCACCTCCTTCGAGATCTTGCCGATTTCGCCGACGACCTCTTTCGAGATCACCTCGTCGGGGCCGAGCACGTAGACCGGCGCTTTCGCGTGCTGCTTCAGGTAGGCGGCGGTCGGCGCCGGCAGCTTTCCGGGCTCCGAGTAGAGGACGGGGTCGCCGGAGCGGGCGGCCCAGGCGGCGGCCGGCATCGCGAAGTCCGGGTGGGAGCTGGAGGCGACGACGACGTGCCGCGGCGGCTTCCCGAAGAGGCGGTCGCGCAGGGTGGCGACCTGGGCGGCGGTGCTGGCCGGGTCGCCGGAGTCGATCGGGGCGGCCTCCCCCGGGTAGGCGACGGTGCCGACCGCGAACAGCGACGCTCCGCCGGTGGCCTTGCTGCCCTGCGGGTCGAGCGCCGCGAGCGCTTCTTCGCTCGCCTCCGGCATCTCGTCCGGGCCCGAGAACAGCACCGGCGCCCGCACCGGTTCGGCCATCAAGACCGAGGCGGCGATCGCTCCCGCCCAGTCTTCTTCGCCGACCACGCTGACCGCGGCGGGGCGCTGTGCGGGGGTGAGCGAGGGGAAGACGGCGAGGGCGGCGGCGGCCGCGTTGGCGACCGGGTCGGAGCCGCCGATGCGGACCGTGTTGTTGGTGGCGAAGGCCGGATACCCGAGCTCCTCGGCGCCGGTGGACGCAGGCGCCTCGGTCGAGTCGGCGTCGGTCGCCGGCGCCGGCGCGGCCGAGGTCGTGTCCTCCTCGCCGCCGCCGCTGCCGAAGACGATCGCGGCGACGATGAAGGCGAGCGCGAGGACGACCAGTCCCGCCAGCAGCTTCGGCGCCGCCGGCTTCGGCTCCTGCGGCTTCTCCGGCTCCGGTGCCTCCTGCTCTTTCTCCTCCGGGGCGGGGACGTCGGCGTTGATCGGCCGCTTCGGGATCACCGGGGAAACGTATCGGTCGTCTCCCGCCGGGAGGAGTAGAGTTCCCGACTGGCTGACTGACCAGTCAATCAGTAGGCGAGGCGCAGAGAGGAACGAGATGGATTTCGCACTGAACGAGGAACAGAAAGAGTTCAAAGCGCGGTGTCGGAAGTTCGCCAGCGAGGTGATCCGGCCGGTCGCGCGCAAGCACGACGAAGAGGAGAGCATCCCCTGGGAGGCGATCAAAGAGGCACGCCGGCAGGGGTTCGGCGGCCTCGAGGCGATCCAGCGCAACGCCTCCGACCCGGAGGGGCAGATGCAGGTGATCTCGGCCGAGGAGTTCCACTGGGGCTGCGCCGGGATCGCCCTGGCGATCAGCGGCTCCGGCCTCGCCGCCGCCGGGATCGCCGCCTCGGGCACTCCCGAGCAGATCGCCCGCTGGGTGCCGGACTGCTTCGGCGCAGGCGAAGAGATCAAGCTCGGCGCCTACGCCGTCACCGAGCCACAGGCCGGCTCCGACGTCAAGAGCCTGAAGACGACCGCCAGGCGCGACGGCGACGAGTGGGTCCTCAACGGGACCAAGGTCTTCATCACCAACGGCGGCATCGCCGACGTCCACGTCGTCGTCGCCACCGTCGACCCCGAGCTCGGCACCCGCGGCCAGGCCTCCTTCGTCGTCCCCAAGGGCACCCCCGGCCTTTCCCAGGGCAAGAAGGAGACCAAGCTCGGGATCCGCGCCTCCCACACCGCCGAGGTCGTGCTCGACGACTGCCGCATCCCCGCCGACCATCTGCTCGGCGGCGAGGAGAAGCTGGAGAAGAAGCTGCAGCGCGGCCGCGAAGGCAAGAAATCGCGCGGCGCCGACGCGCTGGCGACCTTCGAGATCACCCGGCCGCTGGTCGGCGCCTCGGCCCTGGGGATCGCCCAGGCCGCCTACGAGTGGACCCTCGAGCACCTCGACGGCCGCTCCGAAGGCGGGGTGCCGATGCTGCAGGCGCAGCGCGTCCAGCAGACCCTCGCCGACGTCGCCACCGAGATCGAAGCCGCCCGCCTGCTCGTCCAGCGCGCCGCCTGGATGGGCCGCAACGGGGTGCCGATGACCGGCGGCCAGGGCTCGATGTCGAAGCTGAAGGGCGGCGACGTGACGATGTGGGCGACGACGACGCTGATGGACCTGGTCGGCCCCTACGCGCAGAGCACCGAGTGCCCGCTGGAGAAGTGGTTCCGCGACGCCAAGATCTACCAGCTGTTCGAGGGCACGGCGGAGATCCAGCGGATGGTCATCTCCCGGATGCAGGCGCGCGACTACGCCGAGCGCCTCGGCTACGCCGCCGAAGTCGCGGACGAGGCCATGAAGGACAAAGGCGAGCCGGTCCCCGCCTGACGCCGACGGGCCGATTTCCGGATAGATAGGCCGGTTTTCGGCCCATCGGCGCCTTTATCCTCGGCTCGTGCACGGGCCGCACGGTCATAGCCACACCCATTCGCTCGACGCCCGGCGTGCGGACAGCCGGCGGCGGATGTGGTGGGCGCTGGCGATCAACGGCGGCCTGCTGCTGGCCGAGGCGATCGGCGGCGTCCTCACCGGCTCGCTGGCGCTGCTGGCCGACGCCGGCCACCTCCTCTCCGACGCCGGCTCGATCGTCCTCGCCCTGATCGCGGTGCGGCTGGCGACGCTGCCGGCGGCCGGGCGCCGCACCTTCGGCTACCAGCGCTCCGAGGTGCTGGCGGCGCTGGTCAACGGGCTGCTGCTGGTCGTCGTCAGCATCGCGATCGCCGTCGCCGCGATCGGCCGCTTCGGCGATCCGCCGGAGATCGACGGCTGGGGCGTCCTCGGCCTCGGCGTCCTCGGCCTCGCCGGCAACCTCGCGGCCACCGTCGTCCTCGCCCGCGGCCAGCGCGAGGACATCAACCTCGAGGGGGTGCTGCGGCACTCGGTCGCCGACGCGCTCGGCTCGGTCGGGGTGATCGTCGCCGGCGCCGTCGTTCTCCTCGGCGGCTCGCCGATCGTCGACCCGATCGTCGGCCTGCTGATCGCCGGCCTCATCCTCGCCTCCTCCTGGCGGCTGATCAAGGAGCCGGTCGACGTGCTGATGGAGGCGGCTCCGGCCGGCGTCGACGTCGACGGGGTGGGGGCGGCGATCTGCGACGAGGCGGGGGTCAGCTCCGTCCACGACCTCCACGTCTGGACGGTCACCGCCGGCTTCGGGGCGATCGCGGCCCACGTCGTCGTCGCCCAGGGAAGCGACCGCGATTTGATTCGCCGCCGGCTCGAGCTGACCCTGCGCGAGCGCTTCGGGATCGAGCACACGACCCTGCAGATGGAGGAGGAGGCCGACCAGGGCCTGCTCCACCTCAGCCCTCCGTCTACTTAATTTTAGTAGTTCCTCGTTTGCTGTCGTTACCGGTCGCCTACGGTGGGTAGGCGGAACGGCGAATGATCAGGCAGGCGCGAAACTACTTGGTGGGCGCGGTCTCAGGCGTGGGCCTGATCGCGGCTGCCGTCGTCGCTTTCGTGCTCTTGGTCTCGGCCCAGGTGTTCGACAACTGGCCAATCGCGGATCTCGTGGGCGGAGGGGAGGATGGAACCTCCGTCTCCACCGCCAAGCCAGCGGCGGCGGGAACCGGCCCGGTGGCGGCGCTGGGGGGTAGCGCCAAAGCCGCGGCCGGTCCCGCTGCCGGCGATACGGCCAAAGGCGGCGGTGGCCCGCCCGCGTCCGGCGGCCAGGGAGTGGGCAGCGGCGGGGGGCAGCCCCCGGGCGGCGGCGAGGGCACCCAGCCCGGGGGCGACGGCTCGAATCCGGGTGCGGCGCCGGGTGGATCTTCTGGCGGTGGCGGCGGCACCGCCTCCAACGCCGGCGGCGGTGGCGGTGGCAGCGGCGGCGGCGATTCCGGCGGCGGCAGCACCACCTCCTCAACGACGTCGAAAGTCACCGGCACCGTCAACGAAACCGTCAACCAGGTCGACCAGACCGTCACCGGCGGCGCTCTGGAAGAGACCGGTGTCACCCAGGTGACCGAAGAAGCCGTCGACGGCGTCGTCGGGCCCGAATCGGCCGTCGGCAAAGTCGTCGACGGAACCGTCGGCACCGTCGAAGGCATCCTCGAACCGAAATAGGAGGGCCTGGCCCTCCAAGCGTTCCGCCCGCGCGGGAGCTAATCGTCAAAATGCCCGTCCAATGGCGGAGAGCGGACAGGCTGGTTCGGTGACGAGCGATCCGATCGCGGGTTCGGCGGTCTTCCCGCGGGGCAGCCGCGTCAACGAGCAGGGTCACCTCGAGGTCGCCGGCTGCGACGTGGTCGAGCTGGTCGCAGAGCACGGCACCCCCGCCTACGTCTACGCCGAGGACGACATCCGCGCCCGCGCCCGTGCCTATCGCGAGGCCTTCGAGCGCCATACCGACGATTTCGAGGTCCTCTTCGCCAGCAAGTCGCTGCCCTGCACCGCCGCCTACCGCCTCTTCGCCGAGGAGGGGCTCTCGGTCGACGTCGCCTCCGGCGGCGAGCTGCACATGGCGCTGAAGGCCGGCTTCGACCCCGATCGCATCCACATGCACGGCAACAACAAGTCCGACGAGGAGATCCTCTTCGCCGCCCGCACCGGGATCCGCCACCTGATCCTCGACTCCTTCGACGAGATCGAGCGCTGCGAGCGGCTGCTCGACGAACCGCAGCAGGTGCTGATCCGGGTCACCCCCGGGATCAAGCCCTCGACCCACGACTACATCACCACCGGGCAGCTCGACTCCAAGTTCGGCTTCGGGCTCGAGGACGGGCTGGCGGCGCGAGCGGTCGAGCGGGTGCTCGCCTCCGAGAAGCTGGAGCTGGTCGGGCTGCACGCGCACATCGGCTCGCAGATCTTCGAGCTCGAGCCCTACACGCTGGCGATCGAGGCGCTGGGGGAGCTGGCCGGCGAGTGGTGCCGGGTCGTCAACGTCGGCGGCGGTCTCGGCGTCGCCTACACCGCCGAGGACGAGCCGCCCTCGATCGACGCCTACGTCGACGTCAAGGTCGGCGGCGTCCACGAGGTCTTCGGCCCCGGCGTCCGGATCCTGGTCGAGCCCGGCCGCTCGCTGGTCGCCAACGCCGGCCTCACCGCCTACCGCGTCGGCACCGTCAAGGAGATCCCCGGCGTTCGCACCTACGTCGCCGTCGACGGCGGCATGTCCGACAACCTGCGGCCGATGCTCTACGGCTCCCGCTACGAAGCGGCGATCGCCGACCGCGCCGCCGCTCCGGCCGACACGCTGGTCACGATCGCCGGCATGCACTGCGAGTCCGGCGACGTGATCGTCCGCGACACGATGCTGGCCGAGCCCGCCGTCGGCGACGTCGTCGTCACCCCGGCGACCGGCGCCTACGGTTACGCGATGGCGAACAACTACAACGGCGTGCCGCGGCCGCCGGTCGTCTTCTGCCGTGAGGGCGAGGCGCGGGTGGTCGTCCGGCGCGAGACCTACGAGGACCTGACGGCGAGGGACGTCTAGGCGCCGTGGCCTCCGAGGGCTCCAAACCCGTCCGCATCGGGCTGCTGGGTCGCGGCACCGTCGGCGCCGCCTTCGCCGAGCTGCTGGCGGAGCGGGCCGAGGCGGTCACCTCGGCGACCGGACGGCGGCCGGAAATCGCGGGCGTCCTCACCCGGGCCGAGGGCGAGTTCGACTCGATCCTCGCCGACTCGGACCTGATCGTCGAGCTGATGGGCGGGACCGAGCCGGCGCGCGAGCACGTGCTCGCCGCCCTGCGCGCCGGCAAGCCGGTCGTCACCGCCAACAAGCAGCTGCTCGCCCAGCACGGCGACGAGCTCTTCGCCGTCGCCCGCGAGGCCGGCGTGCAGCTGCGCTTCGAGGCGGCGGTGGCGGCGGTGATCCCGATCGTGCGGACGATCCAGGAGGGCTTCGGGGTGACCGAGATCTCCAAGGTCTTCGGGATCGTCAACGGCACCACCAACTTCATCCTCACCGAGATGGCGGCGAGCGGCGCCGGCTACGACGACGTCCTCGCCCGCGCCCAGGAGCTCGGCTACGCCGAGGCCGACCCCTCCGACGACGTCAGCGGCGCCGACGCGGCGGCGAAGATGGCGATCCTCGCCCGCCTCGCCTTCCACACCCCGGTCACCCTCTCCGAGGTCACCTACGAGGGGATCGAGGGGATCCAGCCCGACGACCTCGCCTACGCGAAGGAGCTGGGGCTGTCGCTGAAGCTGCTCGGGGTCGCCGAACGGCGCGACGGCGGGATCAGCGTCCGCGTCTTTCCCTGCTTCCTCTACCCGGGGCACCCGCTGGCGCCGATCCAGGGCCCGTTCAACGCGGTGATGGTCGAGGCACCGGCGATCACCGAGGTGACGATGTCGGGACCGGGGGCCGGGGGAGTGCAGACGGCCTCGGCGGTGCTCGGCGACGTCGTCTCGATCCTCGCCGGCGACGCGCCCGTGCACGAGACCCGGGTCGAGCTGCCGGTCGTCGCCGACGTCGACTCCTCCTTCTACCTCTACCTCGAGGTGGCCGACCGGCCGGGGGTGCTGGCGCGGGTCGCGACCGTCCTCGGCGACCACGAGGTCTCGGTCAAGAGCGTGGTCCAGCGGGGGATCGGCGACGAGGCGCGGCTGGTGATGGTGATCCACGAGTGCCTCGAGTCCCGCTTCGCCGCCGCGCTCGAGGCGCTGGGCGAGCTCGGCGACCTGCGCGCGCCGCCGCGCTCGATCCGGGTGATCGAGGAGGAGTACTAGGTGGCGGCGGGTCTGATCGACCGCTACCGCGACCGGCTCTCGCTCGAGCCCGACGACCCGGTGGTGACGCTGAACGAGGGCTCGACGCCGCTGATCGAGGCGCCGCGGCTCTCGGAGCGGATCGGCGCCCGCGCCTATTTCAAATTCGAGGGGCTGAACCCGACCGGGTCGTTCAAGGACCGGGGGATGACGGTGGCGGTCTCGCGCGCGAAGGGGCGCGGGGCGGAGGCGGTGATCTGCGCCTCGACCGGCAACACCGCCGCCAGCGCCGCCGCCTACGCGGCGCGGGCGGGGCTGCGGGGGGCGGTGATCGTCCCCGAGGGCAAGATCGCGATCGGCAAGCTCGCCCAGGCCCTGATGCACGGCGCCCGCGTCGTCGCCCTGCAGGGGAACTTCGACGACGCCCTGCGGATCGTCCGCGAGCTCGCCCAGAAGCACCCGATCGAACTCGTCAACTCGGTCAACCCGCACCGGATCGAAGGCCAGAAGACGGCCGCCTTCGAGGTGGTCGAGGACCTGGGGGAGATGCCGGGGGCGCTGGCGATCCCGGTCGGCAACGCCGGCAACGTCACCGCCTACTGGCGGGGCTTCACGGAGCTGGCCGAGTTTCCCGGTGAGCACTTCCATGGTAAGGAAGGGGTCACGGGTCCGGTCCTCTACGGGTTCCAGGCCGAGGGCGCGGCGCCGCTGGTCCGCGGCGAACCGGTCGATCATCCCGAGACCGTCGCCTCGGCGATCCGGATCGGCAACCCGGCCCGCTGGGAGGAGGCGATGGCCGCCTTCACCGCCTCCCGCGGCCGCGTCGCCGCCGTCTCCGACGAGCAGATCCTGAACGCCTACCGCTGGCTCGCCGACAACGAAGGCGTCTTCTGCGAGCCGGCCAGCGCCGCCTCGGTGGCCGGCCTCCTCGCCCACGGGCTGCCGGTGGTAGAGGGCGCCGCGCCGCCGGAGACCGTCGTCTGCGTCCTCACCGGCCACGGCCTCAAGGACCCCGACACCGCGCTCTCGAAGGCCCCCTCGGTGATCGCCTGCGAGAACGACCTCAGCGCCGTCGAGCGCGCGGTCTTCGACTGAGTACGGTATTACCATACTAGGTAGTGCGGTATCACCGTACGATGCAGTATGGTATTACAATACCTATGGAGGAAGTGAACCCTTTTGTCTTTAGTCGCCCCCTCGACCCCGAGCATCTCATCGATCGGGAGGGGGAGGCAGGGAAGCTGGTTGCCCTGGCTGAGGGAGGTCACGCAACCCGCCTCTCCGCACCTCGCCGTTACGGCAAGACCAGCCTCCTGCGGCGCGTAGGTCGAGAAGCCGAAAAGATCGGGTTCAACTACGTCGAGGTCGACTTCTACGGAGTCCTTTCCAAAGAGGACGTCGCCGTGCGGCTGGAAAAGGCGTACGGGAGTCTGAAATCCGCGCCGCGCCGCGCGGCAGATGCAGCGATCAGGGCTTTGCGACCCGGAGTAAGCGTGGGGGCGGGTCCGGCGAGGCTCGAAGCTCGCCCTTCTCTCGACCGAGACCTGGATAGCTCTCGGGCGCTGGTCGGACTGCTCGACCTGCCCCTCGAGCTCTTCGAGCGAACCGGGACGCGGACGTTGGTGGCCTTCGATGAGTTCCAGTCGCTGCTCGCGGTAAATCCTCAGATCGACGGCCTCTTTCGCAGCCGGATACAGAGGCACGGCGAGGCCGCCAGTTACATCTTCGCGGGGTCGCATCCGGGTCTCATGGAGCATCTGTTCGGCGCCTATGAGAGGCCCTTCTTCGGTCAGGCCCGCGTGATGCGACTGGGACCCCTCGCGGACGCGGACCTGACCGACTACATCGGCGAGCGCTTCGAAGCCGGCGAGCGCGATGTGACGCCGGTTCTTCACGCCCTTCTCGACCTCGTCAGGGGTCACCCCCAACGCGCCATGCTGCTCGCTCATTACCTGTGGGAGCGGACTCCGCGTGGAGAGCCAGCCACCCCCGAGCGCTGGCAAGCCACCCTGGCCGCCGTCTTCTCGGAATATGGCGAGGCTCTCCAGGCGACCTGGGACGCGCTCGAGACGAAGGAGAAAGCGGTGCTCGCGGCACTCGCACTGGGGCAGGACCCGCTCTTTTCCGAGCGCACCCTCAACCGCTTCAATCTCTCCAAGGGCGGGGTCCAGCACGCACGCGATGCCCTCGCGCGCTCGGGGCACCTGCATCGAGTGGGGAATGGGTGGGACCTGGTTGATCCGCTGCTCACAGCGTGGATCGTGAGGCTGGAGCGCGGAATCGGAGAGGATGAAGACCGATGACCGCACGCCGACGACTCGTCCGCGTCCCCGCCTCCTCGGCCAACCTCGGGCCCGGCTACGACGCGATGGCGGCGGCGATGGCGATGCACCTCGAGCTGGAGGTGGAAGAGGCGGGGGAGTTCTCCTTCGACCCCGGCGGGCTCGAGGTCTCGACCGGGCGCGGCAACCTGATCGTGCGGGCCTTCGAGAGCCTGCGGCCGGCGGACGGGATCGCCTTCCGGCTGCGCAGCGAGATCCCGCTGGCGCGGGGGCTGGGCTCGAGCGCGGCGGCGATCGTCGCCGGCCTCTTCGCCGCCGACCACCTCTACGAGCTGGCGCTGACGAAGGAGGAGATGCTGGCGCGGGCGACCGAGCTCGAGGGCCACCCCGACAACGTCGCCGCGGCGATCTACGGGGGGTTCGTCGTCTGCGGAGCGGAGGACGGGGCGCCGACGGCGGCGCGGTTCGACCCGCCCGAGGGGCTGGAGGGGATCGTCGTGATCCCACCCGACGAGGTCTCGACCAAGCGGGCGCGCGAGGCGATCCCGGCCGAGGTCCCGCTCGGCGACGCCGTCGCCAACGTCTCCGCCGCGGCGATGCTGGTGCTGGGCCTGCGCAGCTCCGACCTCGACCTGCTTGCCCGCGGCCTTCACGATCGCCTCCACCAGGACCGCCGCCGCGAGCTCTACCCGCGCTCGATGGAGATCGTCGACTCGGCCCGGGAGCTGGGGGCGCTGGGGGCGACGATCTCCGGCGCCGGGCCGACGGTGCTGGTCTGGACCACCTGGCAGGACGCCGGCAACGTCGCCGCGGCGCTGGCGCAGCGCTGCGAGGGCTGGGCCGAGGTCAAGCGTCTTCCCTTCAGCCCGCTCGGCGCAGACGTCCCCGAGCTCTAGGGACGATGGACTGGGTGGTGCAGATCGGGCTGGTCGAGTTGGCGCTGGGAGGCCTGCTCGGCTGGGCGATGGTGATCCGCGGCGAGCGGCCCGAGTGGCTGCGGCGGATCGGCGTCGTCGCCCCGCAGCGGATCCGCCAGGTCCACCTCGACTACGTGATGATGGGCCTGATCCTGATCGGGGTCGGGCTGGCGGTGCCCGACCTGCCGACGGCGGTCGCCGCCGCGCTCGTCTTCGGCACCCTCGTCAACCCCTTCCTCTTCGTCCCCCTCGCCTTCGACCCCGAGGTGGATCGGCGCCTTTGGTACCGGGCGCTGGCGGTGGTCTCGTTCCTCGGCGTCAGCGGCGGCCTCGTGGCGGCGGCGATCGTCGGCCCCGGGTGATAATCGCTCTAAGTAATGAGCAGTTTATTTCGGTACTAGAGAAGATTTTTATAGGATCGCGCTCATGTCGATCCCGATGAGGTTGAAGCTGCTCCTGTTCTTCGCCGCCGTGGGCGCGCTGCTCGCGTTCCCGGTCGCCGCCCAGGCGACGATGGCCTACGTGAAGTACGGGCGGTATCCGTTCTCGCCGCTCGTCTTCACCGCGGGCGACGACGGCCTCGACGACATCCCGATCGGCCCGGGCAAAGATCCGAAGGTCTCGCCCGACGGGGAACTGGTCGCCTACATCAGCGACGGCATCGTGCCGGGTCACCAGCGGCTGAAGGTGTCCGCCACGTACGGAAGTGCATCCAACCTGCTGATCGACGCCCATGCGATCACCTCTGTGACCTGGTCGCCGGAATCGAACCGGATCGCTGCCGTGCGACGTTCCTGGCGAGGGCTGGAAAAGCTGGTCCTGATCAACGTGGCGACCGGCGGAGAGCACGTGGTCGCCCGCGGCCGCTTCGGCGGCGTCAGCTTCTCCCCCGAAGGGGACCAGCTCGTCTTCTCCCGCGCCCGCCGCGGCGAGCCCCGCTCTCACAGCGACATCTTCCGAGCCGCGGTCGGCGGCCACGGAGCTGCCCGGATCACCTATGACCACCGCAACTTCGCCCCGGTCTGGGGGCCGGGCGGACGGGTCGCATTCGTGAAAAGGGTGGGCAAGCGGCGGAAAATCGAGATCTTCCTGATGAAGCCTGACGGTGGCGAAGTGAGGCGCCTAACCCACACCCGGTTCGCGCGGCGGCGCAAGGGGCTCTACCCGGTCGACTGGTCTCCCAACGGCAACCGTCTGCTGGCCAATTTCTCGACTTCACGCGGGCCGCGGTTCGGCGTCGTCGTCGACGCGCAGAGCGGGGTGCTGGGGCGGCTGCGCAAGCGGAAGGCCCGCTTCGTCGGCACCGCCTTTTCCTGCGACGGGCAGACGGTCCTCGGTTCCAGCGGCAGCTTCCATCCGCTCTCGAACCACAAAGTCGGTCTCGTCCCCGCGGCAAGCGGCCCGATGCACGTGCTCGTCCAGTTCGCCTACGAACCCGATTGGGGCGGGTGCTGAACGGTCTCGGCGGCCTCCGGCGGCGCGGTTAGCATCGCGCCATGCCGACCTATTCGAAGCCGAAGCTGCTCCTGCCCGTCCTCGTCCTCGTCGCGCTGCTGGCTCTGCCCGCGAGCGCGGGAGCGACGCTGAGCTACGTCAAGAACCCGTTCAACGCGACGGTCTTCGTCGCCAACGACGACGGCAGCGGCGCCCGCAAGGTCGAGGCCGGGCACAACCCGCACGTCGCCCCCGACGGCCTGTCTGTGGCCTACCTCCACGAAGGGCCGAAGAACGCGCAGGAACTGAAGCTCGCGCCGGCGACCGGCGGTCCCGGCAAAACGCTGATGACCAACCTCCGCGAAGCCTTCTACGTCACCTGGTCGTCCGACTCGAAGACGATCGCGGCGCTGCGGGGGCCGGAACTCGGCAGGCGCAAGCTGGTCGTGATCGACGTCGCCACCGGACTGCAGAGCGTCGTCGCCCAGGGCTTCTTCAGCGGCTTCAGCTTCTCCCCGGACGGCGCCGAAATCGCCTACTCGATCGCGGGCAGCGAAAAGTACCCGCCGCGCAGCGACGTCTTCCGCTTCCCGGTCCCGATCCCCGGCGTGGTCAACGTCCGCGCTCCGGAACCGGTGCGGCTGACCGGCGACCACCGCTCCTCCCAACCGCTCTGGGGGCCCGAGAAGATCGTCTTCGTGAAGACGGTCGAGGCGAGGAAGCGGAAGTACGGCCCCAAGAACGAGCTCTTCCTGATGAACCCGCAGGGAAAGCAGGTCAAGCGCCTCACCCACACCAAGGTGGCGCCGCTGCTGCAGGGCCTGTTCCCGACCGAGTGGTCGGCCGACGGCAATCGCCTGCTGGCCGAGTTCGGGGGCCAGGACACGAGCTACGCGGTCGTCGTCAACCCGAAGACCGGGGCGCAGCGCCCCGTCGCCGGAACGGGCGAGACCGGCTTCGTCGGCACCGACCTCTCCGCCGACGGCAAGCTGGTGCTCGGCTTCAACGGCGGCTTCGACCCCGGCCTGCGCAACCACAAGGTGCAAACCGTCCCCTACGCGGGCGGCAAACCGAAGACGCTGGTCAAGGAAGCCTTCGAACCGAGCTGGAGCCGCTAGCCCAGCAGCCCGACCTGGCGCAGGATCGAGACGCTGTCGGAGTAGACGTCCTTGCGCTTGACGAGGCCGTTCTCGAACGGGATCACGTCGAGGCCCTCCCACTCGATCCGCTTGCCGGTCGGCTCGGCGACGAGGTCGCCGCGGCGCATCGTCTGGTTATGGGTGGCGGCCGCCGTCCATTCCTGGACGACCAGGCCCTCGCGCACGTAGAGCCGCCGGGTCGTGAACTCGATGTCGGGCCAGGCCGCGAAGATCGCGCCGATGTGGTCGCGTACCGCCTCGCCCTGCGCCGACTCGCCCGCGGTGTGGTTCTCGAAGACCATGTCGGGCGCGTGCATGGCGACGATCGCGTCGAGGTCGTGCGCGTTCCAGGCGGCGTTGTAGCGATCGATCGCCTGCTGCAGCGCCTCGGGTGAGTCCTTGCCGGGATCGGTCATCAGCGGTTAGGGTCGAACCTAATGGCAGACGACTACGCGATCAAGCACCGCGACGAGTTCGAGCGGATGGAGGGCTCGGGCGACTGCACCTGGCTGCTCGCCCGCAAGGCGCTCGGCACCCGCGCCTTCGGCTACAACCTGGTCGAGATCGCGCCCGGCGGCCAGATCCCCGAGCACGACGAGGGGCAGAGCGGGCAGGTCGAGCTCTACGCGATCCTCGAGGGGGAGGCGGTGATGCGGCTCGACGGCGAGGACCACCCGGCGCCGGCCGGCACCTTCGCCTCGATCGAGCCCGCGGCCAGCCGCACGATCCTCAACCGCTCCCAGGCGCCGGTCCTGGCACTGCTGATCGGCGTCGAGCCCGAGGGCGGCTACGAGCCGATGTCCTGGGCCTAAGTTGCGGATTGGCAGGTTCCTTCCCAGGCAGAGGCCCTTCCGGGGCTTGACCCCGGCCCCTATAATCCCGTAACTCGTTAACCCGTCGCGCGCCCGCTCGAAGAAGGCGTGGAACCCGGGAGGTCAAATTGAAGACCCAGTCCGATCGCAGCGCTCAGGTCGAGCGCTATTCGCCAGAGCGCCCTTACCGGCCCCTCGTCTCGCCTCCGAGCGTCGAGGACAAGGACGCCTGTGCCATCTACGCCTCCGTCCGTAAGGACGCGACGCCGAGCCATGAACCGATCGAACTGGCGATTCCCGCCCTGCAGAAGATGCTCCACCGCGCCGGCAACGTCGACGGCGAGGGGGACGGCTGCGGCCTCCTGGTCGACATCCCGCGCAAGATCTGGGCCGAGGAGGTCCGCTCCGGCGGCCACGACCCCTCGCTGGCGACCGACGACGCCTTCGCCGTGGCCCACGTCTTCATCGAGCGCTCCCAGGACGTCGAGAAGATCAAGCACGACGCCCGCGAGCTGCTCGCCGAAGGCGGCTTCCGCGTCCTCGCCGAGCGGGTCGGGGTCGTCAACTCGCCCGCCCTCGGCCCGACCGCGCGCGAGGAGGAGCCGATCTTCTGGCAGGTCGCCGGCCTCGTCGCCGACGCCGAGACCCGCGACGCGGTCCTCTTCGACCTGATGATCACGCTGGAGAAAGAGCTCGAGGTCCACGTTCCCTCCTTCTCCGCCACCACCTGCGTCTACAAGGTGATGGGCGCGCCGAAGGTGCTCGGCGAGTACTACCCGGACCTGCTCGACCCGCGCTTCGAGACGATCGGCTGCTTCGGCCACAACCGCTACTCGACCAACACCTGGCCCTCGTTCAAGCGGGTGCAGCCGTTCTCCGTCCTCGGCCACAACGGCGAGATCAACACGATCCAGCAGCTGCGCCAGGAGGCGAAGATGCTGGCGGTTCCGATCCAGCCCGACTCCTCCGACTCGCAGGACCTCAACCGCACGATCGACACCCTGGTCAGCCGCGAGGGCTTCAGCCTCGCCGAGGCGATGGAGATGGTGGTGCCGCCGATCGTCGAGGAGATCCGCGGCCTCCCCGCCGACCTGCACGCCTTCTACATGTACCTGCACCAGACGATGGGCCCGTTCGCGCAGGGGCCGGTGGCGCTGATCGCCCGCCAGGCCGACGAGTGCGTCTTCTCCGCCGACGCGATGGGGCTGCGCCCGCTCTGGCAGGTCGAGACCGAGGACGACTTCGTCTTCAGCTCCGAGCCCGGCGTCGTCTCGGTCGGGAAGATGTGCTCGGAGCCGAAGCCGCTCGCCCCGGGCGAGAAGGCGCTGGTCCTGATCGACCGCAGCGAGCGCAGCTCGAGCCTGCACCCGCACGACGAGATGCTGCGGATCGTCCGCGACCGCTGGCTGGCGCGCAACGGCGTCGAGGCGGCCGCTGGCTACGAGCGCGCGCTGGAGACCGGTGGCCCGCTCGAGGGCCACGACGTCCCCGGCTACTCCGACGCCGGCCCCGAGGAGCCGGTCAAGGTCGCCGACCGCGTCCTCGCCGGCTTCGGCTGGCAGCGCGACGACGTCAAACTCGTCCAGCAGATGGCCTCGAACGGGGCCGAGCCGGTCGGCTCGCTCGGCTATGACGGCCCGCTGGCGGCGCTCTCGCCGGAGCGGCAGAACCTCGCCGACTACTTCAAGGAGACGGTCGCCGTCGTCACCAACCCGGCGATCGACCGCGAACGCGAGATGGAGCACTTCTCGACCCGGGCCCTGTTCGGGCGCCGACCCTCGCCCGACAACGCCGGCGCCGACGCCGGCACCGTGGAACTTGGCTTCCCGGTCGTCCTCGGCGGTCACCACGGGTTGGCGCCGCTCTCGGACAAGACCTACCGGGCGATCGCGCGCGAGCACGACACCTACCTGCTCGAGGACCTCTGGGAGGAGTTCGCCGGCCGCAACGCCGCCGTCGACATCTCCCTGCTCGAGTCGGAGACGACCCGCGGCGCGATCGAGCGGATCAAGCAGGAAGCGGTGAAGAAGGTCCGCAACGGCTGCGAGCTGCTGGTCCTCACCGACCGCACCGTCTACGACGCCGAGCGGCGCTACCTCGACCCGCACCTGGCGATCTCGGCGATCGACCAGGCGCTGAAGCAGTTCAAGGTCGAGCGCGGCGAAGTCAACCTGCGCCGGCGCTGCGGCATCGTCCTGCGCTCGGCGGCGATCCGCAACGTCCACGACGTGATGCTCGCCCTCGGGCTCGGCGCCAACGGCGTCTGCCCGTACACGATGGTCGAGGTGATCTGCGTCGAGGACTACGAGTCCGACGTCTCCAACCTCTGCGCGGCGCTGCGCAAAGGGATCGAGAAAGTGATCTCGACGATCGGGATCCACGAGGTGCGCGGCTACGCGCGCCAGTTCAGCTCGATCGGGATCAAGCCGGAGCTGGCGGAGATCTTCCAGACCGAGTTCTACGCTGCCTCCGAGAAGGCGGGCACCGGCTTCGCCGATCTCGACGAGGACACCAACGCCCGCGCCCACGCCCTCAGCGGCGACGACGAGGCGGCGAAACCGGCGAAGACGTTCCGCTTCTACCCGAAGGTCTACAAGGCGGCGATCGCGACCGCGAACGGGTCCGGGAGCTACGGGGAATACTCGGAGAAAGTCCGCGACCTGGAGAAGCAGAACCCGATCTCGATGCGCCACATCATGGGGCTGGTGGGGGACCGCGACCCGGTCGACCCGAGCACGGTGGACGCCGGCGTCGGCCACCACGACTACCCGATCGTGATCTCCTCGATGAGCTTCGGCTCGCAGTCCGAGCCGGCTTTCCGCGCCTACGCCGACGCGGCGAAGGCGACCAACATCCTCTGCATGAACGGCGAGGGTGGCGAGATCCGCGACATGTACGGCCAGTACCGCAACTGGCGCGGGCAGCAGGTCGCCTCCGGGCGCTTCGGCGTCTCGGCGGAGATGCTGAACAGCTCCTACGTCGCCGAGATCAAGATCGGCCAGGGCGCCAAGCCCGGCGAGGGCGGCCACCTGCCCGGCAAGAAGGTCTCGGAGAAGGTCGCCGCCGCGCGCAACGCCTCGCCCGGCACCGACCTGATCTCGCCTTCGAACAACCACGACCTCTACTCGATCGAGGACCTGGCCGAGCTGATCGACGAGCTGAAGACCGTCAACCCGGACGTGCGGGTCTCGGTCAAGGTGCCGGTGGTGCCGAACATCGGCACGATCGGGCTCGGGATCGCCAAGGCCGGCGCCGACATCATCACCCTCTCCGGGTTCGAGGGAGGGACCGGTGCGGCCCGCCAGCACGCCCTGCGCCACGTCGGGCTGCCGAGCGACATCGGCACCCGCGCCGTGCACCGGGCGCTGATGGAGGCCGGGCTGCGCAACCGGGTCGAGATCTGGGCCGACGGCGGCTACCGGACCGGCTGGGACATCGTCAAGCTGCACTGCCTCGGCGCCAACCGGGTCGGCTTCGGCACCCTGGCGATGGTCAGCCTCGGCTGCACGATCTGCCGCGGCTGCCAGCTCGACACCTGCCACGTCGGGATCGCGACCCAGATCGAGACGCCGGCCGAAGCGGAGGCCCACGGGCTGAAGAAGTTCACCCCGCAGGAGGTCGACCGCGCCGCCGAGAGCTGCGCCCGCTTCTTCGCCTCGATGGGCGAGGAGGTCAAGCAGGTCGTGGCCTCGCTCGGCTACGACCGCGCCCAGGACCTGGTCGGCCGCTACGACCTGCTCGAGCAGGTGGCGATGAAGGACCAGATCGACCTGGCGCCGCTGATCACCCCGCTGGAGGAGCACCTCGACCTCGAACCGCTCGACCTGCCGGTGGCCGAGGAGATTGAGGCGCGGGCCGAAGCCGGCCTCGTCGTCGCCCGGCCGATCCGGATGGAGGCGAAGGAGGCCTCGAGCCAGATCGCCGCGCTGGCGCCGGAAGTCTGCGGCGGCTCCCAGGTCCGCAGCCGGTTCCCGCGCGCGACCGATGCCAACGACCGCGTGCTCGGGACCGAGCTGGCGGGAGCGCTGGCGCGCTGGCGGATCTTCGACGGCGGGCCCGAGGGCAGCGAAGGCGACGAGCTGGCGAGCCTCGAGTTCAACGGCGGCTCGGTCGCCGGCCAGGGGCTGGGTGCGTTCAACTCCTACGGGGTCAACATCCGCGTCGAGGGCGGCGCCCAGGACGGCGTCGGCAAGACGATGCTGGGCGGGATGATCTCGATCCTCAAGGGCAAGGGCGCGAAGGGCAAGCGCCTCAACGGCTCGGTCGGCAAGTCCTTCGCCTACGGCGCCCAGCGCGGCAAGCTATACGTCCAGGGCTCGGCCGACTCGCGCTTCTGCATCCGCCTCTCGGGCGCCGACGTGGTGCTCGGCGGCGAACCCGAGGGTCCGATCGACGACAGCCGCGGCGCCCTCGCCGACCGCGCCAACGCCAAGGGCTTCGCCTTCGAGTACATGACCTCGGGGCGCGCCGTCGTCCTCGGCGACATCGGCCCCTGGGCCTGCGCCGGGATGACCGGCGGCCGCGTCTACGTCCGCCACAACGCCTTCGGCATCGACCGCGCCGCGATCGAAAGCCGCCTCGGCAGAGGCGCCAAAGTCGAACTCAAGGACCTCGACGCCGAGGCCCTCATAGACATCGACGACCTCCTCAACGGCTACGCCAACGAGCTCCGCGCCACCGGCCAGGACGAAGAGGCCAACCGCGTCCTCGACCTGGCCGCCGACGCCACGAGCAACTTCCTGATGATCGTGCCGCTGAAGGTCCAGGCGGACCCGAGCATCTCGACCGAGTGATCTGCCGTCGCCACTCACAGCGGTGCGACTTTTCCCTGCCATAGAGGGAAAAGTCGCACTGATTCGATGTGGGAACCTCAGAGTCTTTCTAGAACTAGGTCAAGCTGATGTAGACGTTGTTTGAGCCTGCGTTTCTCTGGGCCATGCAGGAATGCGTCTTGAAATCCCGGCATAAACCCCGCAATTGCTGGCTCCAAGGGCTCGTAGTGGAATAGGCGTTTTAGATCATGTCGATTACGGAGAAGGTGATCGACATTTGCCTCCCAGCCATCGACATCGCTGCCCATGGGCGGGCGGTGGTACTTCCACATGGCAGCGAAGCCATCGCTGAGGGCATCGAGTAGTCGCTGGCCATGATTGCGCTCTCTTTTTAGGGCGGTCGCAAGATTGCCGCCTGCCTCGGTGCCCGCATTTTCCCTTGCGGCCACAGGAGGCTCACTTTCTTGTTCTCCAATGGGCTCGGAGGGCGAGTAATGGGTCACTGGGGTGGGGGACGCCGCGGTGCCTGGTGGTTCTGAGGAGGTGAAGAGAGAAGCTTTGGACCTGTTCTTCCAGGTATTTGCCCAGATCGCTATCGCACCTAGACCTCCGAGTGCAAGAACCCACCGGCCCCACTCGCTGCCAATGGACTGAAAAAAGATGTTCCAATTTTCAATATCGCTAGGAATTCCCGAGAGGCTCAGAATCATGGAGACGAGACCCGCGATTACTAAGCCAAACGCGAGACGTGGATGTCGATCCATGAAGGCTCCGTATCTCTTCACGCACACCTAGCTTGATCTGATGCCCGTGAGCGGGCTTTAGGGCGCTTTTCCCTCCAGCCGGTCCGCGATTCCTCGCACCTCCTGCAGCAGGCCGTCGAGCATGCGCTCGGTGTCGGAGTGGATGCGCCATTCGGCCAGGCGGCGTTCGGCGGCGAGGTCGTCGAGGCGGTGCTCGAGGGTGGTGGTGCGGTCCTCGAGGCGACGGACCCGGCGGTCGGTGCGCTTTTGGGACTTGCGGATGCGGGTCTTGACGTAGCGGCGGAGGTCCTCCTGCATCGTGTCGAGCTCTTGGCGGAGATCGCTGTTGAGGGGCGCGTTCTGCTCGTCGAGCATCTGCTCGACCCCGCGGCGGACGCGTTCGATCTCCGCGTGCAGCTCCGCCCGCGCCCGCTCGGCCGAGGCCGCGATCGACTGCTCGCCCGAGAGACCGGGATCGTCCGGAGGAAGGTTCACCAGCGCGAATCGTAGGAGCGGGGGTGGCGGGAAAAGGACCGATATCGCCGAGACCGCAAAAACCCGTGCTGTATACGGGTTTTTGCGGTCTCGCGAGCTAGGCCTGGAGGAGGTAGAGCTGGTGGCGGCCGATGGTCAGCTCGGCGCCAGGCTCCAGCTCGGCGAAGTCGACTTTGCGGCCGTTGACCAGGACGCCGTTGAGGCTGCGGTCGTCGAGGATCCGCGGCGGCTTCCCCGGGTCGATCGCGATCATCGCGTGGCGGCGGGAGACGCTGGGGTCGTCGAGACAGATCTCCGCGGTGGGGCAGCGGCCGATCCGGCTCCAGCCGGCCTCGAGGTGAAAGGTCACGATCTCGCCGCGCTCGCGCATCGCCAGGTGGTACCCGGGCTCCGTCAGCCGCTCGCGCGCTTCTCCCAGCCACCCCGGCGCCTCCTGTTGCCCCGTGGTCGCGAATTCGACGGTGGTGGAGCCGTGGTCCTGGAACGCCGAGAAGATCGAGTCGCGGCGGAAGCGGGAGGCTCCGCAGTAGGGGCAGCCGGGGAGCTGATCGGTCTCGTGGAGGGAGAGCTGGGTGCCGCAGACCAGGCAGAAGTACGTCCCCTCTCCGGGCATCGATCCGGTGGCGAACGTTTCGCCGGCTGGGCTGGCGCCGACGCTGTCGAAGATGGGAATCACTCCTTCCTGACTGGGGTGCTTTCGATACTAGACCTGCACGTACCCGAAATCACTCAAACTTTCCAGTCTGGTTGACATCCCGCGGCGACATCTAGAATCCGCGCCCCGATGGGACCCGTCAGCGCCGAAATCGAGATCGACGTCCCCCGCGAGCAGGCCTTCGCGGTGCTCGCCGACCTCGCCGCCCGTCCCTCCTTCACCGACCACTTCCTCACCGGCTTCCACCTCACCCGCATCGACGCGGTCGGGGTGGGAGCGGGCGCGAGGTTCCGCGCCCAGGGCCCGCTGCGCAAGGTCTGGATGGACACCACGATCGTCGCTCTCGAGGAGCCGTTCCGGATCGTCGAGGAAGGCTGCGGCGGGCGCGGCAACCGAATCCGCAACCACACCGTCTGGGAGCTGAAGGAGGCGCCCGGCGGGCTGACCGCGGTCCGCGTCTCCCACTGGACCGAGCCGGCGGCGATCGACCGCGCCCTCGAGCTGCTCAGCCTCGGCTCGGTCTGGCAGGCCCGGGGATGGCGGGGGGCCCTGCGCCGCCTCCGCGACAACCTCGAGGCCGACCGGCCCGCCGTCGAGCGGATCGCCGTCGCCGGCGGCAACCGGTACGCGACGGGCATCCCCTAGAGCGATATAGACTCCCCGCCGCCGATGTCCCCGCACCGCCGCCCACTGCTGCCGCTGCTCGCGCTCCTGGCGCTGCTCGCGCTCGCCGTCGGCGTCTCCGCCTGCGGCTACGAGAGCGATTCCCACGAGGTCGACGAGGGTGAGCCGGTCGAGCTCGGCGAGCTGCACTACAACGTCACCTTCTCGCGCTTCCTCAACCCGAACGACTCCGAGGACGCCGCCTACCTCGAAGGGCAGCCGGAAGCGCCCGAGGGCGAAAGCTACTTCGGCGTCTTCTTCGAGATCCAGAACGAAAGCGACCAGGTGCAGCCGCTCCCGCAGACGCTGACGATCACCGACACCGCGGACCAGGAGTACGAGGTGCTCGAGAGCGAAAGCATCTTCGCGCTGCCGCTCGGCGGCGAGGTCGAGCCCGAAGAACAGGTTCCGGTCCTCGACACCCCGGCTCAGCTCGGCGCGATCGAAGGCTCGGTGGCGATCTTCCTGCTGCCCGAAGAAGCGTCCGAGAACCGGCCGCTCACCCTCCACATCCCCGCCGAGGGGGAGGACGAAGAGGGCGGCGAAGTGACGCTCGACCTCTAGCTCAGAGCCCGGCCGAGAGGACCGCGGAGGCGATCGGCGCGGCGACTTCGCCGCCGGACGCTTCGGCTTCGATCAGCAGCACCCCGACCGCCAGCCGCGGCTTTTCGGCGGGGGCGAAGGCGGTGAACCAGGCGTCCTTGATCTGAACCGGGTTCTCCTCTTCCTCCTGACCCGGTTTCGGGCCGAGCTCGGCGGTCCCGGTCTTGCCGGCGACCTGGGCCTCGGGGATCGCGCCGGCGGTGCCGGTCCCTTCGACGACGACGCCGGTCATCAGCTCGGTCAGTTCGGCGGCGGTCTGCTCCGACATCACCCGCACCGGCTCGGCCTCGGGTCGCAGCTTCTTGTTGAGGACGATCGAGGTCGGCAGGTGGACGCCGTCGTTGGCGACGGCCTGCGAGACGCTCGCCATCTCCAGCGGCGTCGCCAGCACTTCCCCCTGGCCGATCGCCGAGACGGCGAGGTCGATTTCTTCGCCGATCTCGGTCGGGATCGTCGATTCCTCCGGGTCGACTTCGCTGACGATCCCCGGCGCGTAGAGGCTCGGCGGTTCGTTGAAGCCGAACTTCTCCGCGGTTTCGACCAGCCCGTCGTTGCCGACCGCCGGCCCCAGCGGGGCGAAGACCGCGTTGCAGGAGTGGGCGAAGGCTTCGGGGAAGGTGCCGCCGCAGAACTCGCCGTTGGCGTTGTAGATGAAGCGGCCGCCGACGTTGACGCCGTCGGTGATTTCGAACTCGTCGTCCATCGAGACCGCGTCCGCTTCCAGGGCGGCGGTGGTGGTGACGACCTTGAAGGTGGAGCCGGGCGGCTGGGGAGCGGAGAAGGCCTGGCCCGCCAGCGCCCGCACGTCGCCCTTGCGCGCGTCCAGCACCGCGACGCCGCCGGAGCGCCCGGCCAGCGCCGCCACCGCCGCTTCCTGCAGGTCGGGGTCGATCGTCGTCTTCACCGGCGCCCCCGGCCGCGGTTTCGTCTTCGTCAGGGTGCGGACCGAGGAGCCGTCGGCGGCGACGGCCACCAGCGAGCCGCCGGGCTTGCCGGCGAGGCGGGAGTTGAAGGCGCGCTCGAGGCCGCTGATGCCGACCGGCGTTTCCGGCGGGAAGCCGTGGCGGGCGAGCTTGGCGAGGTCTTCTTCGGGCGCTTCGCCGACTTCGCCGGTGACGTCGATCGCGGCGCTGCCGAGCGGGTGTTCGCGTTCGGCCGCCGGTCCTTCCGCCAGCGCGGTCCCGTCGCGGGCCAGGATCGGCGCCCGTTCGGCCAGCTCGACGTCCGCCGCCAGTTCCTCGCCCGCGCGCAGGCCGGGGAAGGCGAGGCTCTCGTCCCACTCGATCCCGCCGTCGGCGAACGGCAGCTCGACCTCGGCTTCGACTTCGCCGAAGGCGACGGTGGAGATCGCGATCTCCACCGGGACGGTCTTGCCGGCGCCGGTCTCCTCGGTGTCGCCGGCGGAGCCGGCCTCGATCACCCGCGCCGTCGCCGTCAGTTCGGCTTCGCGGTAGGCGGCTTCGAATTCCTTGCGGTCGACCCGCGCCCGCGAGGCGTCGTTCAGCTCCCCGTACATGCCTTTGAAGTTCCGCGCCTCCCAGGCCGTGGCGAAGCGGTTGGCGGCGTCAACCTCCGGCGAGCCGGGGGAGCCGGTGGCGGCGCCGATGACGAAAGCGACGAGCGCGACGACCGCCAGCGGCAGGGTTCGGGTGAGGAGGCGGCGCCGACGCTCGGCGTCGGTGGGGAACGAACTCACGGGCGAAAGGTAAAGGAGGGCTTCCCGGCATGCTTCCATTCACCGGGTGACTGTCTTGGACTGGTCGATCATCGCCTTCACCCTGGCCCTGGCCCTGTGGGGCTACCGGCAGGGCCTGATCGTCGGCGCGCTCACCCTCGTCGGCTTCGGCCTCGGCGCCTTCGCCGGCAGCCGGATCGGCCCGCTGCTGCTGAGCAAGGGGTCGCACTCCCCCTACGCGCCGCTCTGCGCGGCGCTGGGGGCGCTCCTGGTCGGGGCGCTGATGGCGGTGACGCTGGAGAGCTTCGCGCTGGGGCTGCGGGAGAGGCTGGTCCAGCGCCCGTTCCTGCAGGCCGCCGACGGGGCCGGCGGGGCGGCGCTGATCGCCTCGGTCGCCCTCGGCCTTGCCTGGGTCTTCGGCGCCGTCCTCCTCCACGCCCCCTCGACGGCGCAGCTGCGCGCCGACATCCAGCGGTCGGTGATCCTGCGCGGCCTCAACGACGTCCTGCCCCCGACCGGGCCGCTGCTGAACGCGCTCAACCGGGTCGACCCGGCGCCGACGGTGCTGGGGCCGGCGGCGCCGGTCGCGCCGCCCGACGCGAAGATCGCCTCCGACCCGGAGGTGCTGCGCGCGGGCGAGGCGGTCGTCCGCGTCCTCAGCACCGCCTGCGGGCTCGGGATCGAGGGGTCGGGCTGGGTGGTCGAACCGGAAATCGTCGTCACCAACGCCCACGTGATCGCCGGCTCCGACGACACCACGGTCACCACCCAGGACGGGATCGAGCTCGACGCGACGCCGATCTACTACGAACCGCGACGGGACCTGGCGCTGCTGCGGGTGGGGGCGGCGCTGCCGGTGCTGCCGATCAGCTCCCGCCGCGAGGAAGGGGAGGACGGCGCCGTCCTCGGCTATCCCGAAAACGGCCCCTACTCTCTCTCCCCGGCCCGGATCGGCGAGACCCGGGCGACGGTCAGCGAGGACTCCTACGGCAACGGGCCGGTCGAACGGACGATCGTGGCGATGAGCGGGACCGTCCGCAGCGGCAACTCCGGCGGCCCGCTCGTCGACCCGCAGGGCAACGTCGTCGGCACGGTGTTCGCCGCCACCACCGGCGATCCGGCCGGCGGCTTCGCGATCCCCGCCGAGCAGGTGCGCGGGGCGCTGCGGCATACCGCGGAGGAAGTTGACACCGGGCCCTGCACCGCTTGAGCGGGGACCCTCATAGGCCCATCACTTACGTTCAGTAAGCTCGGATGACTATGGAGCAGGTCGGTTTGACCCAGGTCCAGGGGGAGGCGTCGGGTGCGATTTGTCCGCACTTCCACCGCGCGATCGAGCTGATTGGGAAGCGCTGGACGGGCGCGATCGTCTGCGTCCTCACCGAGCGGCCGATGCGCTACGCCGAGCTCGGCAAGGCGGTCCCGGGGCTCTCCGACCGGTTGCTCTCGCAGCGGCTGCGGGAGCTGGAGGACGAGGGGCTGGTCGAGCGGCAGGTCGAAGCCGGTACGCCGGTGCGGGTGACCTACTCCCTTACCGCGGCCGGGCGCGAGCTGGACCCGGTTCTCAGCGAGCTGAAGTCATGGGCCAAGCGGTGGAAGAAAGCCGGCTGAGTTCGAGCAGCCCGGGGACGGGTCTCCCCGGCCCCTTCGCCGTCGGCCGCTACGCGCGAAAGCTCCAGGAGGAGATGCGCAAACGGGCGCGGGTGCAGCTGATCGGCGAGGTGACCGGCGTCGGCCGCAGCAAGGTCCAGGCCTACTTCGAGCTGCGCGACGGCGAGGGGGCGATCCCCTGCGCGATCTGGCTCAACGACCTGGAGAAGGCGGGGCTGGACGAGAAGAGCCTGCGCGACGGGGCCGAAGTGGTGATCTCCGGCGGGCCCGACTACTACCCCGGTGGCGGCCAGGCCTCGCCCAACTTCTGCTTCCGGGCGACGCACGTCCGCCTCGCCGGCGAGGGGGACCTGATCGCGCGCCTCGAGGCGCTGCGCAAGCAGCTGCGCTCCGAGGGCCTGTTCGAGCTGCAGAAGCAGCTGGCGCGGCCGCTCCTGCCGAAGGCGATCGGGGTCGTCACCGCCGAAACGGGGGCCGCCCGGCGCGATCTCTGCGCCGGCCTCGAGCGGCGGGGCTGGGGAGGGTCGGTGATCTGGGCCTTCGCCCCGGTCCAGGACCGCCACGCCGCCCCGACGATCGGCAGGGCGCTGCAGGACCTGGCGGCGCGGCCGGAGGTGGAGGCGATCGTCGTCACCCGCGGCGGCGGCAGCCTCGCCGACCTCTGGGCCTTCTGCGACGAGACGCTCTGCCGCATCGTGGCGATGCTGCGGGTGCCGGTGATCAGCGCCGTCGGCCACGAGCGCGACAGCACCCTGATCGACGACGTCGCCGCGGTCGCCTGCTCGACCCCGACCCACGCGGCCGAGGCGGCGGTGCCGCTCGACTGCATCGCGGCGCGGGAGAGCCTCGAGCGCTGCGCGCTGGCGCTGCGACGGGCGGGGGAGGGGGCGATCGGGACCCGTTCCCGCCACCTCAGCGCCCTGGCGCGGGGGCCGGAGCGGGCGCTGCAGCGCGAGCGTGGCTCGCTCAACCAGAAGATCCGCGAGATCCGCGCCGCCTCCGAACGCGGGCTGGCCGAGCGGACCGCGTCGCAGCGGCGGATCGGGACGGTGGTGCTGGAGCGGGCGCGGCGGCGGGCGGCCGGCGCCGACATGGAGAAACGGCGCGAGGCCCTGCGGCAGGCGACGGTGGCGCTGCGGGCGCACGAACCCGAGCGCACCCTGGAGCGGGGGTACGCCCTGGTCGAGGACCCGGCCGGCGAGCCGCTGACGAGCGCGGCCGAGGCCGGCGCCGCGGAGAGCATTAGCCTTCGTTTCAGCGATGGAAGAGTCCGAGCAAAACCAGAGCGCCTGGACGGCGCCTGACTCCTACGAGGCCGCCGTCGAGCGGCTGGAGGAGATCATCGACCGGCTCGACTCCGGCCAGGCCGGCCTGCGCGAGACGCTCGACCTCTGCAAGCAGGGCCGGGAACTGGTCACCTACTGCGCGGGGGAGCTGGACGAGGTCGGCGAGGGTTTGAAGGAGCTGCGGTTGGATGACCTGGCCGCGAAGCTCGAGGCCTCGCCCGAGGTCAACTGACCTCGGGTCCGCTGCAAAGCCCCCGCAGCGCCGGGCAGCCGCGGCAGAGGGGCCAGTCGCGCCGCTCCGCCGGGGCGACCGGGAACTCGCCGCGGCCGATCTGGGCGATCGCGGTCTCCAGCTCGGCGCGGGCGCTCGCCATCTCGGCCGGGCCGAGGGTGGAGAGCGCCGGCTCCGCCGGTCGCTCGAGGAAGACGTAGGCGACCTCGACCTCGTCGGCGCCCAGCGCCTCGGCGACGGCCAGCGCGTAGATCGAGCGCTGCACCTCGTAGTGGGCGGCGCGCTCGGCGGGAGCGGCGCCGTCGAGGCGGTCGGTCTTGTAGTCGATTACCAGCGGCGGCGCCCCCTCGCGCTCGACCAGGAGGTCGATCGAGCCGCGCAGGACGGTGTCGCCGACGCCGAGCAGGAGCGGCGCCTCGGCCCGAACCCGGGTCGCCTCGGCCGCGATCCGCTCCCGCAGCGGCGAGGCGATCCACTCGCGGACGGCCCCCAGCAAGTCTTCCGCGAGACCGCGAGAGGGGTCGATATGCGACTTCTTTTGCGGTCTCGGCGTCAGGCCGTTGGCGATGGCGTGGCGTTCGGCGAGTTCTACTGACGGCTCCGCCCAATCGTTTGCCTGGCTCCACTCCAACAGCGCGTGCACCGCCGCGCCCCGCGCCGTTCGTTCTTCGCGCGCGGAGGGCAGGACGGACTCGTCCCGACCGGACGCAGTTGTCCCCGGTATGCGGGGAGAAGTGCGTTCGCTCCCCCCGAGCCCCAGCACTCGCTCCATGTAGAAGCGGTACGGGCACTCCTTGTAAGCGGAGATCGCGGTGTAGGAGAGGGGGCGGCTGGGGACGATCGGCGGTTGGCGCTCGACCAGCGGCGGCGGGCCCTCGCCGAGCTCCCGCGCCGCGGCGCCCTCGCGACGGAGGGCGCGCAGCTCGGCTGCCCGCTCGGGCGAGGGGAGGCTGACCCGCACCGCGATCTCCGATGGTGGGAAATCCGCCTCCAGGCCCGGCCGCGGCGCGGGCGGCGCCACCGGCACGGTCGCCTCGGCGTCGCGCGGCACCCCCAGCGAGTCGACGAGCCGCTCGACCACCGGCTTGCCCTTCGTCTCCTTGCCCTCTTTCGGGTTGACGACGCCGCTGAGGATCAGCCGCTCCTTCGCCCGGGTGGCGGCGACGTGGAAGAGCCGCAGCTCCTCCTCGGCTTCGCGCCCCTGCGACTCCTCGCAGAGCGCGGCGTAGTCGAAGAGGTCGATCTTGGCGCTGCCGAGGCGGACCAGCCGCAGCCCGACCCGCGGCTGCTCCTCGCGCCCGATCGCCAGCAGGGGCGAGCGATTGCCGTTGAGCAGCCGGCGGCCGAGGTCGGGGACGGCGACGACGCCGAACTCGAGCCCCTTGGCGTTGTGGACGGTCATGATCCGCACCCCGTCGTGGCCCTCGGCGGCGGTTGCGGCCTGCGCCTCGGCGTCGCTCTCGGCGCGGGCGGCGAGGAAGTCGAGGAAGCCGCGCAGGTCCCGTCCCTCGCGCGACTCGAACTCGGCCGCCAGCCGCGCCATCTTGCGGACGTTGGCGAAGCGCGCCTCCCCGGCCGGCCGGCTCAGCACCGCGAGGTCGTACCCGGTCTCCGTCACCGCGGCGTCGATCAGCGCCGGCAGCGAGAGCCGCGAGCCCCGCTCGCGCAGGGAGGCGACGGTGACGACGAACTCGGCCAGCAGCGCCCGCTCGGGCTCCGGAATCCCCTCCAGCCGCTCCGGCTCGACCAGCTCCGCCTCGCCGGCGCCGGCCGCGCGCTCGACCGCCGGCCAGACGTGGCGCCGCTTCCCCGCCCCCCGCCGCAGCAGCCACAGCGTGTCCGGCGCGACCCCGCAGGCGGGGGAGGCGAGGGCGCCGAAGAGGGCGTGGTCGTCCAGCGGGTTGGCGACGACCGCCAGCAGGGCGCAGACGTCGGCGACCTGCTGCTGGGACCAGTAGCCGCGCCCGCCGACGACGTAGGGGCGCAACCCGGCGCGTTCGAGCGAGTCCTCGTAGGCGTCGAGGTGGGTGAAGGCGCGCAGCAGCACCACCATCTCGCCCCGCGGCACCCCTGCGTCCGCCAGCTCGCGCAGCCGCGCGGCGACAAACCGCGCCTCGGCGAGGCAGTTGAGCGGGGTGGCGCCGTCGATCGCCGGCTCCAGCTCGATCCCGTCCTCGTCCCAGCCGTCGCGCGCGGTCAGCAGCAGCTCGACGGCCCCGCCACCCTCGGCGTCGGCTCCGACCCGCAGCGGCGTGTACGCCGCGCCCAGCAGCGCCTCGCCGCAGAGGTTGACGGCGCCGATCACCTCCGGCCGCGAGCGGAAGTTGCCGGAGAGCTTCATCAGCTCGGCATCGGTGCGGCGGTCGATCTCCTCGCGGCGGCGGCGGAAGACGTCGAGGTCGGCGTGGCGGAAGCCGTAGATCGACTGCAGCTCGTCGCCGACCACGACCAGCTCCGTCCGCGGCCCGCGCAGCGCCTCGATCAGCCGCAGCTGCAGCCGGTTGGTGTCCTGGAACTCGTCGACGAGGATCTGGCGGAAGCGGGAGCGGTAGTGCTCGCCGATCTCCGCCCGCTCCAGCAGCCGCGCGGCGAGGATCTGCAGGTCCTCGAAGTCGATCCCCGCGCGGCGCTCCTTCGCCGCTTCGAAGCGGGAGGAGAAGAGCGCCAGCAGCTCGCCGAGGTGGCCGTAGACGACCCCGCCCTCGCCCGCCTCGGCGACCCGGGCGATCGCCGCCTCGATCGCCTCCCTGTAGGGGGCGATCGCCCTGGCTTTGCTCGAGGTCGCGAGCGCTCGCAGCTCGTCGAGGCCGGGCGGCGGCCCGGGCGCCGAGAGCCGCGCCAGCGCCCGCTCCAGCAGCTCGCGTTTGCCGTCGCCCTCCTTCAGCTCCTCCAGGCACTCGGCCGCCGCCTCGGCGGCGCGGCGGAGCGCGGCCTCGGGGTCGGGCTGCGGCGGCTCGGGCAGCCGCGGCTCGGCGATGCCGCGGCTGCGCAGCTCGTCGTGGAGGGCGGCGATCATCGTCCGCAGCCCCTCGAGGTCGTAGGCGGCGACCGTCTCCTCGCGGGCGGGGTCGCCGCCGGCGAGGAACTCGACCACCGCGTCGTCGAACGCCTCCCGCGCCGCCCGGGCGGCCTCCGGCGCGTCGAGCACGCGGAATCCGGGGTCGACGCCGGCGGCCACGGGGTGCGCGGCCAGCACCCGGTTGCAGAAGCCGTGGATCGTCGTCACCCAGGCGCCGCCGATCCCCGCCAGCGCCGCCGTCGCGCGCTCGGAGCCGCGCTCGGCCCGCCGCGCCAGCTCGGTCCGGATCCGCTGCCGCAGCTCCGCCGCCGCCTTGTCGGTGAAGGTGAAGGCGAGGATCGCGTCGGGGGAGAGGCCGGCGTCGCAGACGAGGCGGCAGTAGCGGTCGACCATCACCCCCGTCTTGCCGGTGCCCGCCCCGGCCTCGAGCAGCAGGTCGCGGCCGCGGGCGGCGATCGCGGCCGCCTGCTCCGGGGTCGGCTCGCGCGCGGGGGCGGCGATCGTCTGCTCGGGGTTCACCGCTCCTCTCCCTCCTCGTCTTCGGCGTACTGCGGCGCCCGGTCGCGGCGGCAGATCGAGGCGAAGGTGCAGTAGGAGGGGCAGATGTCATGGCCGCGCAGGCCGGGCCGCGGCCCCGGGTCGCGGCGGATGTCCCCGCTGCGCATCCGGGCGACGATCGCGCCCGCCCGTCGCCTGGTCTCGGTCAGCACCTCCTCCAGCTCCTCGGGCTCGACGACGTCGCCGCGGAAGAGCCCGTAGCCGGCGAGGTCCTCGGCGACCGCCGCCGAGACGACGCCGCGGGGACGGCGCGAGGAGGTCCCCCGCAGCGGGTGGTAGAGCGCCCCGACCGGATCGGCCCCCCAGTGCTCGGCGACCGCGAGCAGGTAGAGCGGCAGCTGCAGCTTCGCCCGCTCCTCGAACTTCTCCCGCGGCGTCACCTGGCCGGCGAGCTTGTAGTCGATGACGACGGCGCGGCCGTCGCCGGAGCGGTCGACGCGGTCGACCGCGCCATGCAGCCCCCAGCCGTCCAGCTCCAGCACCGGGCGCTCGGCGTCGGGGTGCTGGCCGAAGCTCGCCTCCAGCAGCCACGGCTCGAAGCCGCCGGTCTCGCGCTCGGCCTCCTCGGCGAGGAAGCGCTCCAGCAGGCGCTCGACCCGGCGCGCCATCGCCCGCTCGGCGGGGTGGTCGCCGAGTTCGCGCTCGGCGACGATCTCGGCCACCAGCTCGCGCCCGCGCTCGCTCCAGGCGGCGAGCGAGCCCGGCCGCGGCAGCGGGTCGCCGCCCGGTCGCTCGCGGTAGAGGCGGTCGAGCGCGGCGTGCATCAGCCCGCCCTGGAGGAGCGGGTCGGGGACCGGGTCGAGCAGCTGCGGGTCGAGCTCGTGGCCGGCGAACCAGCGATAGGAGCAGACGTCGAACTCCTCCAGGGTGGTGCCGCCGTAGGCGGGGACCGCTGCCAGCGACTCCAGCGCCGCCGGGTTTTGCAGCGGGCCGGGAGCGCGGGAGGCGGCCTCCGCCCGCCGGGCGTCCGCGACCCGGGCGACCAGCCGCTCCGCCAGCTCCCCCTCGACGCCGACCTGCGCCAGCAGCGTCGCGGGGTCGACGGTCGGGCCGTAGGAGGCGAGCGCCCGCGCCAGCTCGTCCTCCGAGGGCGCCTCGGCCAGCGGTGACACGACCTGGGCCAGGTCGCGGGTGACGGTGAGCTCTTCCTCGACCGGATCGGCGCCGTTGCCGTCCGGCGCCGGCGCCAGCAGCGCCCGCACCTCGTCGAGCAGCGGCGAGCGCGCCGTCGCGGCCCCGTTCTCGTCGCTGTCGCGGTAGGAGAGGACGAGGCTGCGGCGGGGGAGGGAGAGGCAGGCACCGAAGAGGTAGCGCTCCTCGGCCTCGCTGTCGCGGCGGGGGTCGAGGCCGAGCGTCTCCCGCTGCGCCTCGGAGAGGAAGGGATCGCCGCCGCGGTCGCGGCGGGGGAACTCGCCGTCCTGCAGGGAGCCGACGATTACGTGGTCGAAACGGGCGGCCCGCAGCCGGTAGGGGCTGGCGATGCGGACGCGTCCCTCGACCGGGCCGGACCAGACGCGGAAGTCGAGCTCCGCGATCACCCGCGCCAGCTCCTCGGCCCGCGGGGTCAGATCGCCCAGCTCGGCGAGGTCGGCCAGCGCCGCGGAGATCGCGGCGGCGGCGCGCAGCTCGAGGCCGTCTCCGCGCCGCGGCGAGGGCCCGTCCTCGGTGTCGCGCAGCGGCCGCGAGGCCATCGTTCCCGCCAGCGCCGCGACCGCCGCCGCCAGCTCGGCCGGCGAGCGCTCGGCCGCGGCCCGCAGCCGCAGCAGGTCGCGCGGCGGCTCGCCGTCCTCGCCCAGCCAGAGCAGCAGCGCCGCCTCCGCGTCGCGCACCCGGCGCCGCCGCAGCTGCCGCTCGAACCAGTCGACGCGGCCGGGGGAGAAGCCGGACGGCCCCCGCAGGTAGCGGAGGAAGTCGGCGGCGCGGCGGCTGCCGAACTCCGCCTCGAGCAGGGCGAGGAGGGCGCCGCCGACGCCGGTCCGTGCCACCGGCAGCTCGGCCTCCAGAGCGGTGGCGACCCCGTTCGCCTCCAGCGCGGTGGCGATCTCGTTGCCGCGGCGGGAGGGGTCGCGGAGGGCGATCGCGATCTCAGCCGGATCGGCGCCGCCGTGGACGAGGCGGGAGACGTGGGCGGCGATCGCCTCGGCCTCGGCCCGGGTGCCGGCGGAGCGCAGCAGGGTGAGGCTCCCGTCCGGTTCGGCCCGCTTCGGCCGGGCGCCCCCGAAGGAGATCGCGAGGTGGAACAGCAGCGGGCTGAGGGTGTTGCCGGGGTCGGCCTCCGTCGCCACCTCGTCGGCCACCCCGATCCGCTCGCGCAGCCGCCCCAGCAGGCGGCCGCGGGCCGCCAGCGCCGCGTTTCCCTCCTCGTAGGGGAGGGCAACCGTCACCTCGGTCCGCTCGGCGAGGGCGGCGAGGAGCTCGAACTGGTTCTCGGTCAGGTCGTCGAAGCCGTAGAGGAGGACCGGCCGCTCGCCCCAGAAGGAGCCGTCGCGGCGCAGCTGGGAGATTGCCTCGCGGGCGATGCCGTGGGCGTCGACGCGGCCGCTGCGGCGCCGCACCTCCTCGTAGCCGCCGTAGAGGGCGGCGAGATCGCCGAGATAGGCGGAGCCCTCGAGCGTCGCCGCGCTCGCCTCGACCGCCTCCGGCTCGACCCCTGCCGCCTGCAGCTCGTCGAGCAGCCGCTCCAGCGCGGTGGCGAAGCGGGGGCGGGCGGCGGAGCGGCGCAGCGGGCCGAGCCGGCCCCGCCGCGACTCGATCGCGACCGCGACCGCGCGCAGCCGCTGCGCCGCTGAGAGCTCGGCCCCGGGGGGCGCCCCCGCGGCGGTGGCGACGGTGCGGAAGAGGGCGCCGAAGGTCATCGCCGAGCCCCCCAGCACGGCGCCGCCGCCGCAGAGCTCGCGCTCGAAGGCGAAGACGTCGTCGACGTTGGGGACGACGAGGATCGGGTCGCGGTCGAGGGCGGCGGCGAAGGCGCGCCGGATCAGCCCGGCGCGGCCCGAGTTGGGGGGTCCGTGAATCAGTTTCAGCGGCACTCGTCCCGAGCCTACGGACGGCTCCGGCGCCGACTGTGCGCCCCCGTCCACGACCCCGCAAAGTGGGGGATTAGCGGGCATCTTTTGGCGTCCTCGGCCCCATCTAAATTCACCGCCAGTCGATGTCCATCTGCTTCGTAGACCCAGCCGACGCCATCCGCGTCATCGCCGACTCGATCGGCCGAGAGGCGCGCCGCCAGCTCCTCGGGGAGGCGGTGCGGGCGTGGGTGGACGAGATCCCCGACGCCGAGCTCGAGGTCCACTATGCGAAGGCGATCGCCGAGCTCGACGAGCACGACCTCTCGATGCTCGCCGCCTGGCACGGCTCGCTGGAGGCCGGCCAGCCGGTCCCCAACCGCGACTTCCTCATGGCCGCCTTCAACTCCCTCGGCGAGAACCGTCGCGAGGCGCTCAAGCTCGCCGCCGGCTTCCGCGGCGAGGAGGCGGTCGACTCCGGCGTCACCGAGGAAGACGCCCTCGAGCTGGTCCTCAGCCTTCTCGGCCCACCACGCCTGATGGAGCTCGCCACCGAGGCGCTCGAGCTGTACGTGTGGGACCGAGCCGGCTCGGATAACTGACGACCCTCGTCAGCCCCGCCACCGCGAGAGCTAATCTCGGTTCCTTGGACGTTCCCCCGCAAGCGATCGTCATCTTCGGCGCCACCGGCGACCTCGCCCGGCGGAAGCTGCTGCCGGGGCTGCTGCGGCTGTTCCAGGCGGGGCTGCTGCCGGAGTTCCGGATCATCGGGGTCTCGATGGAGGAGATCAACGACGCGCGGTTCCGGGCGATCGCCGAAGGGGCCTGCCGCGAGTTCGCCCGCCATGCCTTTGGCGGCGAGGAGTGGCACGAGTTCTCCAGCCGGCTCTCCTACGTGCCGCACTCGCAGGCTCCGGAGGGGTTGGCGGAGGCGGTGAACAGGGCGGAAGCGGACCTCGGATCGGAGATGCGCCTGCTCCACTACCTCAGCGTTCCGCCCACCGCCGCCCCCGACGTGATCCAGATGCTGAAGACCTGCGGCCTCTCGGAGCGCTCGCGGGTGATCATGGAGAAGCCGTTCGGGACCGACCTGGCCAGCGCCCGCAAGCTGAACGAGATGGTCCACGAAGTCCTCGACGAGTCGCAGGTCTTTCGCATCGACCACTTCCTCGGCAAAGAGGCGGCGCAGAACATCCTCGCCCTGCGCTTCGCCAACGGCCTCTTCGAGCCGATCTGGAACCGCAACCACATCGACCACATCCAGATCGACGTGCCGGAGACGCTCGCGGTCGGCTCCCGCGCCGCCTTCTACGAGAAGACGGGTGCCTTCCGCGACATGGTCGTCACCCACCTCTTCCAGATCCTCGCCTTCGTCGCGATGGAGCCGCCGACGGCGCTCGCCCCGGAGCCGATCACCGACGAGAAGAACAAGGTCTTCCGCAGCCTGCAGCCGCTCGACCCGAAGTGCGTGGTCCGCGGTCAGTACGAGGGCTACCGCGAGGAAGCGGGGGTCGACCCCGACTCCAGCACCGAGACCTTCGTCGCCCTGCGCTGCGAGCTGGACAACTGGCGCTGGAGCGGCGTCCCCTTCTTCCTTCGCACCGGCAAGCGGATGGGGGAAAGCGCGCGGATCATCTCGATCGCCTTCCGCGAGCCGCCGCACGCGATGTTCCCCGAGCACTCGCGGGTCGGCCGCTACGGGCCCGACCACCTCACCTTCGACCTCGACGAGTCCTCCCGCGTCTCGCTCTCCTTCTACGGCAAGCGGCCGGGGATGGGGATGGTGCTGGAAAAGGCGAGCATGCAGTTCTCGCTGGAGGAAACCGACCACCGCGCCGAGACGGTGGAGGCCTACGAGCGGCTGATCCGCGACGCGATGATCGGCGACCGCACCCTCTTCACCACCGCCCGCGGGATCGAGCGGCTCTGGGAGATCTCCGAACCGCTGCTGGCGGACCCGCCGCCGGTGAAACCGTACCCGCAGGGGTCGTGGGGGCCGACCGAGATCGGCGCCCTGATCGCCCCCCGCAGCTGGCGCCTCCCTTTCGCCCGCCGCTGGCGGGAAACGCCGGCGCGCAGCGGCAACGGCGCCGGGGCCGCGCGCGAGCGCGCCTAGCCCGCCGGCTCCGGCAGCGCGGAGCCGGCGAGGTCAGATCTTGGGGCGGTTATGAGATTGTCGCTTCCGTCCAGAAGCCGATCTGCGCCCCCTCTTTTTTGCCTTCGTCCGCATAGGCCTTGACTGTGTAGGTGCCGGTGATCGAGAGTTCGCCGGTCAGGCCCGAGATGAGGGGACAGAGCGCGCCGGTTTTGACGTAGGAGACGCTCTGCATTGTCACGTTGATGTCAACGTCCCTTGTGCTTGGGTTTTCGACTTTGCTGCCTGTGTTGGTGTAGCGGGCGCCTCCTTCCGGTGTCTGGGGGCCGATTTCGATCGTGCAGCCGTTGACTGTTATCCGTGCCGTGGTGTCAAGCGGGCACTCGATGTGCACGGCGGCGTGTTCGGAGGCGGTTGTCAGGCCTGTGAAGAGGGTGGTGCATCCTGTGTCCAAGGTGGCCGCGAGGGTTCCGAGGATGCAGCTTCCGAACGTCGGTTCAACTGTCAGCGGGCTGCTGCGTTCTGTGATTGTCCCGTTCAGGGCGCTTGCCGTGCACGTTACTTCGGCGCCCCCGCTGAATTTGAACACGGGCGGTTTGACGACGCTGCCTGTGACTATGTAGGGATATTTTTCGGCTTCGAAGTCGTGCGTGACGGTGGCCAGCGCCGGGCTTGCCGTCAGGCTGGCAACTGCTACGACTCCGACGAAGATGGCGCTGAGGCGCCTGGGCTTCGTGGGCATGGTGATTCCTTTCTCTCCCGGCCCGCGTCTTTCGCGGGCCCTGGCCCAGGCTGCCATCCCTTTGGGTACCAGTCAAGAAAGCTTTAGGAATGACCTGATCTCGGCGATCGCCTGCTCGTTGTCGCGGAAATGGACCGCCTGCATGCCCGCCGCTTCGGCGCCCTCGCAGTTGACCTGGAGGTCGTCGATGAAGAGGCAGCTCTCGGCGGGGATCCCGATCCGCTCCAGGGTCAGCTCGTAGATCCGCGCTTCCGGCTTGCGGCAGGCGACGAAGGCGGAGTCGACGACCTCCTCGAAGATCTCGTCGACCGGCAGCATCGAGCGCCAGAGCGGCTCCCACTCGCGGACGTTGTTGGTCAGCATCGCCATCTTCAGCCCGCTCGCCTGCAGCTCGCGCATCAGCGCGATCATCGGCTCGTTCGGGTGCAGGGCGCTCCAGAACTTCTGGCGAAAGTGGTGCAGGTGGGGGCGGTGGTCGAGGATCGTCTCCAGCCCGTCCTCGAGCTGCTCGATGAACTCGTCTTCGCTGATCTCGCCGCGCTCGAGCTGGAAGAGGGGGATCTCCTCGCCCTCCTCAAGCCCCACCCGCATCGCCTTGCCGAGGTTTTCGGGAGAGATCCCGCTGTCGTCCTGGAAGGCGGCGAAGGCGGCGAACAGCGGCGTCGTCAGGACGCCGCCGAAGTCGGAGACGATCGCCTCGATCTCACTCATCGGCGCTGCGGGCGACCTCGTAGGTGCCGAGGCCTTCGCGGCCGTCGACCGACCAGCGGAAGAAGGCGATTTGGGAATCGAGGCCCTGGCGCCGCACCGAGACCGAGCTGATCAGCGTCCCGGCGCCGCGCAGCGGCCGCATCTCCTCGACGTCGGGCCAGAGCTCCAGCGTCGCCCGCCGCTGCACCCCGTCCTCGCCGTACTCGGTCGAGAGCAGCGTTTCCTCGAACCTGACGGGGGCGCCGTCGGGGCCGCAGACGAACGCCTGCACCTCCTCGTCGCCGTGCGCTTCGGCGCCCTCCGGCAGGGCGGAGGTGAGGGCGAGCAGCCCGCCGTCGGCGAAGACGATCCCGATCGACCGCCGCATGATTTGACCCTGCCGGCTCATGCCCCGGCAGCCTAGTGATCGAGCGAGGGTGCGGCAGAGCTTATGACCCCTATAGGCGCATAACCTCTGCCGCGCTTATGCCAGAGCCGGAAATCCGCGACGCCGACCCCGCCCGCGACGGCGCCGCCTGCGCGGCGATCTACGCCCCGCATGTAGAGGGCAGCGCCGTCTCCTTCGAGGAACGGGCGCCGGCCGCCGCCGAGATGGCGGCGCGTATCGAGCGCTGCGGCGCCGGCCACGCCTGGCTGGTCGCCGAGCGGGAGGGGGAGGTGGTCGGCTACGCCTACGCGACCGCCTTCAACGAGCGCCCCGCCTACCGCTGGAGCGCCAGCGTCTCCGTCTACGTCGCCGCGGGCGCGCGCGGCCAGGGCGTCGGCCGCGCCCTCTACGAGGCCCTCTTCGAGCGCCTGCGCGAGCGGGGCTTCCGCATGGCCTGCGCCGGGATCACCCTGCCGAACGCGGCGAGCGTCGGCCTGCACCAGCGCCTCGGTTTCGAGCTGGTGGGGGTGAACCGGGAGATCGGCTGGAAGGACGGCGCCTGGTGCGACGTCGGCTGGTACCAGCTGGAGCTGACGCCGGCGGGGGAGGGGCCGCCTCCGGAGCCGCGTTAGCGCCCGGCTACCATGGGGCCATGTCCGAGAACCCCGCAGCCACCGAAGAAGCCCTCACCGAGGACGACGTCTACGAGGCGCTCGAGGAGGTCATCGACCCCGAGCTCGGCCTCGACTTCGTCTCCCTCGGCCTCGTCTACGACGTCAACATCGAGGGGACCGAGGTCTACGTCACCTTCACCCTGACGACCCCCGCCTGCCCGATCGGCCCCCAGGTCTCCGAGCAGATGCGCGAGTTCGTCGGCGACCTTCCCGGCGTCACCGCCGTGCACCCGAAGATGGTCTTCGACCCCCCGTGGAGCCCGGAGCTGATGTCCGAGGAGGCGAAGTTCGCCCTGGGGTTCTGAGTAGGGAGGCGGTGCCTGTGGGCGGCGGTTGACCAAATAGAAAAATTCCTTTTAGCATTGGATCTTCACGATCCACCTGAAAGGAAGCATCATGATTCGCAACTTCAAGACCTTAGGTCTCCTGCTCGGCGCATTGCTGGTGCTGGGTGTCGCCACGGCCCCCACCGCTGTTGCCGTCCCTCAATTCACAGCGTCCAGCTATCCGGCGACGATGACAGGCAGCACTTTGAACGACCGCTTGTTCACTGAAGCCGGGAGCGTTGAATGCAGCGTGCATTACTCTGCCACGCTTTCCGGAGCCAGCAGCACACTTACGCTGACGACAAGCACATCGCTGTGCAGCGCCTTTGGCTTTATCAGTGCGACGGTGAATCCCGAAGGGTGTACCGACGTGCTGCATGCGACAAACCAAGTCGGTACCGGTTTATATGAGAGTCACGTGGACATCGTCTGTCCGGCTGGTAACTCGATCAAGATCTCGGCTGGCACCTGCAAAATGGAAATCAAAGGGCAGAATGGCCTGACAACGATGAACTCCGTGAACAACGCTGGAACCATTTGGTTCTTGACGGAAATGACCGGCATCACCTATGTGGTGACCCAGGACGGCTTTGCCTGTCCGTTCTTTGGCACCGGCACGAAATTCGGCGGTGAACGCACTGGCGGTGAAGTCAACCTGTCCCGAGTTGGCGGAGGTGAAATAGGCGTCAGCGGCTCATAGCCGCCAATCGTCTTCTGCTTGGAATGTGGCGCGGGAGCTCGGGGTCCCGCGCCCCTTCACGCGAGCAGTATCGCGCCGTCCCGGGCGCCATCAGCTCCCGAGCCGGAGCCGGCATAGCAGGTGCGGCAGCCCGGCGTGGACGACCTCGCCGTCCTGCTCGAACCCGGCCTTTTGCGCGACCCGCCGGGAGGCCGCGTTCGCCGGCAGGATCAGCGCGATCACCTGCTCGAAGCGCAGCTCCCGCGCCCATGCGACGGCGGCGACCGCCGCCTCCGTTGCGAACCCCCTCCCGTGCAGCCGGGGCTCGATGCTCCAGGGGAGCTCGACCTGGGCGGTTTCTTCGACCAGGGTCCAGGCGAGGCCGCCGCGGCCGGCGAACTCGCCGCTCTCCTTCTCGACCAGGACCCAGGGCCCGAAGCCGTGGTCGGACCAGTGGGCGCAGTCGCTCTCGATCAGCTCGTCGAGGACCTGGGAGTTGAAGGGCGGCAGGGGAGGGGGGCGGAGCCAGCTCTCGACCTGCGGACGGGTGAAGTGGGCGTGGTAGGCGGCCCGGTCCTCGGGGGTCGGCTGGCGGGCGAGGAGGCGCCGCGTCTGCCGCTCCCCCGGCGCCAACTCAGCTCCGATCGCTGCGCGGAAGCCGCGGCTCGGCCTCCCCTTGCGGCGGCACCTCTTCGGCGGTCGCGTCGAAGTCGTAGTCGCGCGTGGGGCGCCTGCCGTCGCCCGGGGCGTTGAACGGCCCCGGTCCGCTCCCCATCCCCACCACCGTGAAGCGCCCGACCGTGAACCGTTTCAGCAGTCGCCGCGCGATCGCCCGCGTCGGCGGCAGCAGCAGGAAGAGGCCGAAGACGTCGGTGATGAAGCCGGGCGTCAGCAGCAGGGTGCCGCCGACCACGATCAGCACCCCGTCGGCGACCTCCCTGCCGGGGAAGCGCCGCTCCGCCAGCGCCTGGTTGAAGCGGCGCCAGGCGCCACGGCCCTCGTGTTTGAGCAGCATCGAGCCCAGCAGCGCGTCGGCCAGCAGCAGGACCAGCGTCGGCACGACGCCGATCAGCTGCCCCACCTGGATGATCACGTAGAGCTCCAGGATCGGGACGACGATGAAGAGGATGATCAGAAAGGGCATGGTCGAAGCCTATGGAGGCGCCGGTGTCGGCCTCCTCTCGATACCCGGGAAAAGGCCGACTACGCCGCTTTGGCGGCCTTGCCGGCCGCCGTCTCGAGCTCGTCCAGGGATTCGCCCAGGCCGTTGCTGACGACTTCGACGTCCTCCATGCAGTCGTAGTCGGCGAGCAGGCCGAACCCGACTTTGCCGTTGTAGCTCATGATCGCCACCGCCAGGCAGTGGTTCTGCGGCAGGAAGGCGACCGGGAAGACCTCTTCCAGCTCCTTGCCGAGGACGTAGAGCGGCGTTTGCGGCCCCGGCACGTTGGTGACGATCAGGTTGAAGAGGCGGGTCGAGAAGTTGATCCGCGAGGCCTGGGCAAGCAGGGTCGGCGGCGCGAAGTCGTTGAAGCGGGAGATGACTTCCGCCCCCAGCGCCTGTTTCGAGCGCTTCAGCCCCGCCATCGCGTCGCTGATCGTGCGCAGCCGCCGTACCGGGTCCTCGATGTAGACGGGCAGCGGCCCGCGCATCAGGGCGATCTGGTTGCCGAGGTTGCCGCGCTCGTCCTCGGCGCGGATCGAGACCGGCACCAGCGCCCGCAGCTCCAGCCCCTCGGTGCGGACGCCGCGCCCGTGCAGCCACTTGCGCAGGGCGCCGGTGACGACGGCGAGGACGACGTCGTTGACGGTGCCGCCGAGGGAGTCCTTGATCCGTTTGAAGGTGGCGAGCTCCGAGCGCGCCCAGACGTAGCGGCGGTGGGGGCCGATCTCTTCGTTGAGGGGGACGTCCGGCGCCGGGTCGGCGAAGGCGCTGACGATCTCGCCGACTCCCTCCAGCCCCTCGACCAGCTTGCGCGCCGTCGTCTCCGGATTGCGGACGACGTCGACCGCTCGCTCGGCCAGCTTCACCGGGGCGGCGACCGCGTCGGCGATCCCGCGGGCGACCAGCTCGGTCGTGCCCGGTTCGGGCTGCGGCACCCAGTCGTCCTCGAGGTCCAGCGGCTTCGCCTCGCGCTCGAGGTCGAAGAGGACGGTGCCGATGTCGACGCCGGAGATCCCGTCGACCATCGCGTGGTGGGTCTTGGTCAGGATCGCGAAGCGGTCGCGCTCGAGGTTCTGCGCCAGCCACATCTCCCAGAGCGGCTTCGAGCGGTCGAGCTGCTGGGAGAAGATCCGCCCCGCCAGTTTCTTCAGCTGCTCCTCGCCGCCCGGATCGGGCAGCGCGGTGTGGCGGATGTGGTAGGTCAGGTTGAAGTTGACGTCGTCGGCCCAGAGCGGCCGGCCGGCCTCCAGCGGCGGCACCACCAGCTTCTGGCGGAAGCGCGGCACCAGCGGCAGGCGCTTGCGGACGTGCTCGACCAGGTCGACGTAGCGCGGCGGCGGTCCCTCGAAGACGAGGATGCCGCCGATGTGCATGTGGCTGCTCGAGCTCTCGTTGGTCAGGAACGAGGCGTCGACGGCGGTGAGACGGTCGAGGTGGCGTCCGGAGGTTGCCATCCAGCAAGGCTACTTATGCCGCAATTTCGGGGCGATCTCGCGAGCTCGGTCGCAAGCCCGCCACCGCTACTCTCCATGTATGCCTGCCACCGCCACCGCACCCAAGCGGGTGCTCCTCGCCGCGCCGCGCGGCTACTGCGCCGGGGTCGACCGCGCCGTGCAGACGGTCGAGCGCGCGCTCGAGCTCCACGGCGCTCCCGTCTACGTGCGCAAGGAGATCGTCCACAACAAGCACGTGGTCGAGGAGCTTGCCAAGCGCGGGGCGATCTTCGTCGAGGAGGAGACCGAGGTGCCGGAGGGCGCGATGGTCGTCTTCTCCGCCCACGGGGTCGCCCCCAGCGTCCACGAGAACGCCGCCGCCCGCCAGCTGCGGACGATCGACGCCACCTGCCCGCTGGTGACCAAGGTCCACGTCTCCGCCCGCCGCTTCGCCGCCCAGGGCTACACGATCATCATGATCGGCCACGAGGGCCACGAGGAGGTCGAAGGGACGACCGGCGAGGCGCCGGACAGCATCGTCCTGATCGAAACCGCCGACGAAGTCGAGAGCCTCGAGGTCCCCGACCCGAACAAAGTCGCCTTCATCACCCAGACCACCCTCTCGGTCGACGAGACCGCGGAGGTGATCGCCGCCCTCCGCGCCAAGTTCCCCGGCATCGTCAGCTCCAAGTCAGACGACATCTGTTACGCGACCACCAACCGCCAGATCGCCGTCAAGCAGCTCGCCCGCGAGTGCGACCTGGTCCTGGTGATCGGCTCGACCAACTCCTCCAACTCCAACCGCCTGGTCGAGGTCGCGCGCGAACACGGCGCCGCCTCCCACCTGATCGACAACCACGGCCAGGTGCAGGAGGAGTGGTTGGAGGGAGTGGAGACGGTCGGCATCACCTCCGGCGCCTCCGCCCCCGAGGAGCTGGTCGAGCGCCTCGTCTCCTTCTTCCGCGAGCGCGGCGCCGACGACGTCTCCGAGCTGCGGACCGTCCACGAGGACGTCCGCTTCATGCTCCCGAAGGAGATCCGCGAGGAGCTCGCGGCGCGGGCCTGAATTCAGCGTGCGCTGAAATCAGGCCCCCATAGCGGCCCAAATTCAGCGAACGCTGAATTTGCCTCACTCGTACGGCGCGTAGCGGTTGTGCAGCATCAGGTCGTTGCCGTCGGGGTCGGCGAAGAAGGCCATGTGGCAGACGCCGGTGTCGAGGATGTCGCCCGTGAACTCGACGCCCTTCCCCTCCAGCTCCTCCCGTGCGGCGGCGACGTCGTCGACATGCAGCGCCGGGTGGGCGTTTTTCTGCGGCGCGAACTCCATCCCGAATTTGGCCGGCTCCCAGATCCCAAAGCAGGTGTCGCCCGCCCAACACTCGAAGCGGCTGTTCTCGTCGGCGCGGAGGCCGAGGGTCTCGACGTAGAAGGCGCGGCTGCGCTCTGCGTCGGTGGACGGGACGCCGATGAAGTCGGTCCTGGTGATCATCGATTCCTCCTTGGGAGTGGGACGCCGAGAGATCAGGGTACGCCCGGGGCGAAGCTGAGCGACCAGATCTTGACGCCCGGGGTGGGGCGGAGGATGAGGTTGTGTGCCTCGTGCGCCGGATGCTCGGCCAGGGTGCGGAGGCCGGGCGCGGGCCCGGCGGGGACGGTGCTCCACTCGCCGTCGATCTCGACCCCGATCTCGCCCTCGCCCTCGACCGTCGCGTAGGCGCCGCCGGCCTGGTAGTCGAGGCCGAGGTCCTCGCCGTCGCTGCCCGCCACCCAGGGCCGCTCCCAGGAGCCGCCGGGGAAGACCTCCGGCGTGGGCGGGATGACCCGGGCGCCGGGACCGTCGGTGGCCCGCAGCGGCGCCATCGGCTCGGGCAGCTCCTGCAGCGCGTCCTGCTCCCGCAGCTCCGCCTGGATCGCTTCCTCGGTCGCCCGGTACTCGCCCTCGCCGAAGTGGACCCAGGAGAGGGCGCCGCCAAGGCTCCAGAGGAAGAGGCTGGGCCAGCCCTCGCAACCGTAGGCGCTCCAGAGCTCGTGTTCGGCGTCGATCGCGACCGGGAACTCGACCCCCAGCTCCGCCAGCCCGCTCGCGACCGGCTCCGGCTCGGCGGCAAACGGGAAGCGCGGCGCCTGCACGCCGATCACGCTCAGGCCGGCCTCGCGGTAGCGGCGATGCCACTCCGCCAGGTACGGGAGGGTGCGAATGCTGTTCAGCTGCGCGTATTCGACGAAGTGGACCAGCGCCGGCCCGCCGGCGGTGAGCGCCGGCATCGACTCCGGCTCGGTGCCGACCCAGGCGAGGCCGGTGGGCAGGTCGGGGGCGGCGATGTTCTCGCGTCCGGGGCGCACGCGGGCGGACGTTATCCTGGGTTGCCGTGACCGAGCTCGCTGCCTTCCTGCTTCCGGCGGTGCCTTTGCTGGCGTTGCTGCTGGCGCTGCTGCTCGGTCACTACCCCGGTTGCGAGGCGATCGTCCGCCTCTCGGAGTGGATGGCAAAGCACGTCAGGCCGAGACATGGCGTGGTCCGACGTGCCCTGCCGAAGCCGCGCCGTTCCTTCGCGCCCCGCGGCGGGCTCCTGATCGCGCTGGGGCTCGCCCAGCGCCCGCCTCCGCTCTCTGCCTAGTCCTCCAGCGACGGGAATCGCGCGGCGTCGAGCCGCGCCTGGCAGAAGGAGCAAAGATGAATGCGAGAACCGGAATTATCGGAGCGTTGCTGGTGGTGGTTGCCGTGGTCCTGCTGATCGTCCTCAGCGGCGGCGAAGACGACGGCGGCGATACGACGACCGGCGGCAGCGCGGTCAGCAGCGAAACCGGCAAGGGCAAGGGCAGGGAAGGCGGGAAGCAGGCTCAAACGGGAACGAAGCCGCAGGTGCCGACGATCGTCGTCGACGAGAACGGCGAACCCGTCGGAGGCGTCGCCGAAATCACCGTCAGCAAAGGGGACGAGGTCCGCTTCAAGGTCAAGTCCGCGATCGCCGAAGAGATCCACGTCCACGGCTATGACCTGATGAAGGACGTCGAGGCCGGCGGCACCGTCAGCTTCGCCTTCCCGGCTGAAATCGAAGGCATCTTCGAGGCCGAGCTCGAGGGTCACGCCGAGCAGATCCTGGAGCTGCGGGTCGAACCGTGAGCTTCCTGCCGCTGGCGCACGCCCTGGCTTCCAGGCAGGACCTGCCGGTCCCTGACTGGCTCTTCGCCTGGGGGGCTTCGATCGTCCTGATCGTCTCCTTCTTCGCGCTGGCGGCGGGTTGGCGCAGTCCCCGCTTCGAGCAGCTGCACGAGCGCCCGCTCGGGGCGGGGATCTCCCGCGCCCTCCTCGGCCTGCCGGTGCAGGCCCTCTGCGGGCTCGTCGGCGTCCTCCTCCTCGGGGTGGCGGTCTACGCCGGCCTCGAGGGGACCGTCGCCCCGGACCGCAACTTCGCCCTCACCTTCGTCTTCGTCACCTGCTGGCTCGGTTTCCCCTTCTTCTCGGCGATCCTCGGGGACGTCTTCCGGCCCTTCAACCCCTGGCGGGCGATCGGCCGCCTCGCCGGCGGCGGCTTCCGCCTGATCGCCGGCCAGCGCCCGGCTCACCTTGCCTACCCGGAGCGGCTCGGCCGCTGGCCCGCGGTCGTCGGCCTGCTCGCGGTCGTCTGGCTCGAGGTCGTCTACGGCAAAGGCGGCGTCGGCTTCGACCCGCACACGGTCGCCGTCGCCGCCCTCGTCTACAGCGGCTACGCGCTGGCGATGATGGCCGTCTTCGGGGTCGAGGAGTGGTGCGAGCGGGGCGAGGTCTTCTCGGTCTACTTCGGGATGTTCGGCCGCCTGGGGATCTTCGGGACGCGCGACGGCAGGCTCGAGCGCCGCCGCCCGTTCTCGGCCGCGACCACCTGGGCCACCGTCCCCGGCTCGGCCGCCCTGGTGATCGCCTCGATCGCCACCACCAGCTTCGACGGCGGCCAGGAGGGGGCGTTCAAGGACCCGCTGGAAAGCCTCACCGAATGGTTCGTCGACCAGGACATCAGCCTCGTCACCTCGCTGCGCCTCAGCGGCACGGTCTTCATGCTGCTCTGCTTCGCCCTCGTCGCCGGCGTCTACCTGCTCGGCATCCGCGGGATGAGGACGGTTCCCGGCGCCCCCGACCTGGCGAAGCTGCGCACCGGCTTCGCCCACACCCTGATCCCGATCGCCCTCGCCTACCTGGTCGCCCACTACTTCAGCTTCTTCGTCTTCCAGGAGCAGGCGCAGTTCACCTACCTGCTCTCCGACCCGCTCGGCACCGGCACCACCGACCTCTTCGGCACCGCCGGCTCGGGCGTCGACTACACGATCCTGACCGCCAACACGATCTGGTACATCCAGGTCGCCTCGCTCCTAGCCGGACACGTGATGGGGCTGGTGCTCGCCCACGACCGCGCCCTCGTCTACTGGTCCGACTACCGCCGCGCCACCGCCTCGCAGTACTGGATGCTGGCGGTGATGGTCGCCTTCACCTGCTTCGGCCTCTACCTGCTCTCGGTCGCAAACGGATAGGAGGATGCTCCCGCTCGCCCACGCCGGCCACTACGCGATCTGGATCCTCTACGCCCTGCCCGTGCTGGTCGTCGCGGCAGCGATCGTCAAGAGCCACGTCTCACAGCGTCCCCCAGCGAACGCCCCTCCCGCGGGTGGCGACGATCGGGAGGACTCTCCCGGCAGGGAGAGCCCCCGATCGGAGACAGGGCCCGCGGGCCGCGGGCGCCGGTAGAGCGGCCCCTAAAGAATCTCCGCCAGGCGCGCTTCCAGCGCCTCGGAGATGCTGTCGCGCACCGGGCCCTCGGCCAGCCGTTCGACCAGGGACTCGAGGAAGCCTTCGATGATCAGCGCCTTCGCGGTCTCGTCGCCGAGGCCGCGGGAGGTGAGGTAGAAGAGCTGGTCCTTGTCGACCTGGGCGATCGCGGCGGCGTGGGTGCAGCGGACGTCGTCGGCGAGGATCTCCAGGCCGGGGATCGCATCGGCGTGCGCCTCCGGCGAGAGCAGCAGGTTGCGGCTCTCCTGGAAGGCGTCGGTCTGCTGGGCGCCGGGGTCGACCTTGATCATCCCCCGCCAGACGGCGGTGGCGCCGGCGGCGAGGACGCCGCGGAAGGCGAGGTCGGAGTTGGTGTTGGGCGCCGCGTGCTCCTGGAGCGTGTCGAAGTCGAGGTGCTGTCCGGCGCCGCCGGCGTAGCCGCCGGTGACGCGCGCCTCGGAGCCCGGCCCGGCGAGCTTGGTCTCCATCCGCACCTTGCCGCGGCTCGATCCGAAGCCGAGCGCGGTCCAGTCGAGGCGGCCGTCGCGCTCGACCTGCGCCCGCTGGGTGGCGAAGATCCAGGCGTCCTCGGAGATGTCCTGGGTGTTGACGTAGCGCAGGGTCGCGCCCTGGCCGACCGCCAGCTCGACCACCGAGTTGAGGACCGCGTCGACGTCGTCGGCCGGCGAAGACCAGTGCTCCCAGACCTCTGCTTCGGCGCCCTCCTCGACCACGATCAGGGTCCGCCAGTTGATCGCCGCGCCGCTCGTGTCGACCGGCAGCTCGATCTGGATCGGCGTGCTCAGCCGCACCCCGCTGGGGACGTGGACGAGGACGCCGTCGCGCCAGCCCGCCTCGTTGCGGGCGACGAACGGGTCCTCGACCGGGACCAGCGAGCCGAGCCGCTCGCGCAGCAGGTCGCCGTGGCTGCCGAGCGCCTCGCTCAGCGGGAGGACGGTCGCGCCCTCGGCGCCGGAGACCACCGGCGCCGCGCTCGCCTCCTCATAAGAGGAGAGGTCGAGCCCGGAGAGGTCGGTGAATTCCCAGCCCTTCGCCTTATGGTCGGGGAGGGGGAGCTCCTGCGCGAGAGAGGCGCCGCGCTGGCGCCTCTCCTCAAGCCAGGCCGGTTGGACCGCGACCTCAGCCAATGGAGCCCTCCATCTGCAGCTCGATCAGCCGGTTCAGCTCGACCGCGTACTCCATCGGCAGCTCCTTGGTCACCGGCTCGATGAACCCGTTGACGATCATCTTCGAGGCCTCCTCCTCGTCGAGCCCGCGGCTCTGCAGGTAGAAGAGCTGCTCGTCGCCGATTTTGGAGACGGTCGCCTCGTGGCCGATGTCGGCGTCGTTCTCGTCGATGCGGATCGTCGGGTAGGTGTCCGAGCGCGAGTCCTCGTCGAGGAGCAGCGCGTCGCAGACCACCTTCGAGCGCGATTCGCTCGCCCCGTCGGCGACTTCGAGCAGGCCGCGGTAGGTCGCCCGGCCGCCGTCCTTGGAGATCGACTTGGAGAAGATCGAGGACGAGGTCCTCGGCGCCCCGTGGATGATCTTGCCGCCGGCGTCCTGGTGCTGTCCCTCGCCGGCGAAGGCGATCGAGAGGATCTCGCCGTGGGCTTCGGGCCCGAGCAGGTAGATCGACGGGTACTTCATCGTCAGTTTCGAGCCGAGGTTGCAGTCGACCCACTCCATCGTCGCCTTCTCGTGCGCAACCGCGCGCTTGGTGACGAGGTTGAAGACGTTCTGCGACCAGTTCTGGACGGTCGTGTAGCGGACCCGCGAGCTCGGTTTGCAGACGATCTCGACCACGGCCGAGTGCAGCGAGTCGCTGGAGTAGACCGGCGCCGTGCAGCCCTCGATGTAGTGGACGTCGGCGCCCTCCTCGCAGATGATCAGCGTCCGCTCGAACTGGCCCATGTTCTCGGTGTTGATCCGGAAGTAGGCCTGCAGCGGCATCTCGACCTTGACCCCGGCGGGGACGTAGACGAAGGAGCCGCCCGACCAGACGGCGCTGTTCAGCGCCGCCAGTTTGTTGTCGTTGGGCGGGATCACCGTCGCCCAGTACTCGCGCACGAGGTCCTCGTGCTCGCGCAGGGCGGTGTCCATGTCGGTGAAGATCACGCCCTGGGCCTCGAGCTTCTCGTTGACCTGGTGGTAGACGACCTCGGACTCGTACTGGGCGCCGACGCCGGCGAGGAATTTGCGCTCGGCCTCCGGGATGCCGAGGCGGTCGAAGGTGTTTTTGATGTCCTCGGGGACCTCGCTCCAGTCGCGGCTGTTCTTCTCCGAGGCGCGGACGAAGTAGTGGATGTCGTCGAAGTCGATCTGGTTCAGGTTGCCGCCCCACTGCGGGGTCGGGCGGCTTTCGAAGTGCTCCAGCGCCTTGAGGCGGAAGTCCCGCATCCACTGCGGCTCGTCCTTGTAGTCGGAGATCGTTTCCACGACCTCGCGGGTCAACCCCTTCGGAGCTTTGTAGGCGTAACCCGTCTCGGGATCGTTGAAGCCGAACTTCTCTTTGTAGTCGGCGTTGATGCCGGCCAGCTCGCGTTTCTCGGCGAGAACCTCGGGCGTTGCCATGTCAGTTGACCTCCAAAGTGATGGTGTCGTCCTCGATCGCTATCGGGAACGTCTGGACCGGCTGGAAGGCGGGGAGCGTCTTCGGCCTGCCGGTGCTGAGGTCGAAGAGGGAGCCGTGGCGGGGGCACTCGACCGTGCAGGCGGCCGGGTCGAACTCGCCCTCGGCGAGCGGGCCGTTGTCGTGCGAGCAGCGGTCCTCGATCGCGAAGAGGCTGCCGTCGCAGTTGAAGACGCCGATCTTCATCCCGTCGTGTTCGACCAGGCGCATCTCGCCCGGCGACAGCTCCGCTGCCGGGCAGACGGGGATCTTGGTTCCTGCGGTGTCGGTCAAGAGGGTGGGTGCTCCAGTCGCCGCGGTCGCGGCCTAGTGCGGATCGAGACTTAATCCTACTTCTACGGTCGGATTTTAGCGGGGTGCCCCGCTGGGCTTCACAGGACGGCGATGAGTCCGGGCCATCGTTCTGGTCTTATCTACAGGACCAGTTCGACGAAAGGATTCTGAGGATGAGCGAGAGGACCAGTTACGTGCCCGGAACCCCCTGCTGGGTGGACCTTGCGACCCCGGATTTGGACGCCGCCGAGAGCTTCTACCGCGAGCTGTTCGGCTGGGAGATCCCGGAGCTGCCGAGCTCGGCGGAAATGGGCGGATACCGGCGGGCGAAAAAGAACGGCAGGGATGTGGCCGGAGCGATGCCGCTGATGCAGGAGGGCCAGCCGCCGGCCTGGAGCACCTACGTCTCGGTGGACGATGCCGACACGATCGCCCGCGCGATCCAGGAAAACGGCGGCACGATGATCGCCGAGCCGATGGACGTGGCGTCATACGGCCGGCTGGCGATCTTCACCGACCCCGAGGGCGCCTTCTTCGGGATCTGGGAGCCGGCCGACTTCGCCGGCGCCGAGCTCGTCAACGAGCCGGGAGCGTTCTCCTGGAACGAGCTCGAGACCCGCGACCCCGCCACGGCGAAGGAGTTCTACGGCCGCATCTTCGGCTGGGAGTTCGAGGAAGAGGATGCGCCCGGCGGCATGACCTACAACGTCGCCAAGGTCGACGGCGAGCGCGTCGCCGGGATGGCCGACATCGCCGGCCGCGTCCCCGACGAGGTGCCGGCGCACTGGATGACCTACTTCAGCGTCGAGGACGCCGAGGGCGCGGTGGAGAAGGTGAAATCCAGCGGCGGCCAGGTCACGTTCGGTCCGGTCGACATCCCGGTCGGCCGCTTCGCGATGGTCGCCGATCCCTGGGGCGCAGCCTTCGCGGTGGTCAAGCTCAGCGACGAGGCCCTGGCCAGCGCGCCGTAAAGAACGCCGAAACCGCCCGAGGTCGGCGACCGCTCTGGAGGTCGCCGACCTCGCCCTTGACTACCTGGCGCCTGCCGTCGTCACATTTCGATTTGCAAGCCGGCCGATCCGGCGATGTTCTCAACTGTCGCCGGAGGGGAGGTGAAGTCGCCGTCTTCTTTGGTTCCCAATCCGGAATAGGGGCAGCCGAATCCGTCTTTGACGACTGTGTACTGGAAGCCTTTGACGTTCCATTTGATTGTGAAATCGGATTTGGCACCGGACATGTTGACGAATTCCACAGAACCGAATTCTTCCTGGGAGTCGATCTTTACTTCGCAGCCCGCGATTGGCGGGAATCCCAGGCTTTTGCCCGTTTCGCAAACGAGATCCACGGTTCCGGCGTAGTTCCCGGTTTCGCCGATTGTTTCGCCGATGTGGAAGCGGAAGTCGCAGCCGGTGGTGGTTATCGGAGTTTCCAAGAAGTTGTGACGGCAGCTTGTGAAGACGGGGTGCATGACGAATGTCGAGGTGGATCCACTGAGCGCTTCGCTTGGCAGGTGCATCGTTCCGCATTCGTAGTCGACGAATTCCCCGCCTGTGAAGTCGAAGGCGATGTTGCCTTCCGCCTGTGACCATGGAGTTACCGGATAGGAAGTGGCGGTGAGGACGCCGGCCGCCGCCGTCGATACGGCGAGCCCGCTTGTGGCGAAGAGGGCAATCAAGAAGATGCCAAAGAGGTTGAGCTTGCGTTTCATTGGTCTGTCCTTTCGGTAGAGAGCCAGGGTGCCTTGGCTCTATCCATAGCCGGACTCAGACCAATGATCAAACTTATTTAGGCATTACAACTGGCCGAGGTCGGCGACCGCTTCGGACGGGTCGCCGGTCTCGCCCTCGTCCTCCCATTCGGCGGGCTGGCCGAGGCTGGCGCTCTTGAGGACCTTGAGGCCGAGCATCGCGCACTTCATCCGCGTCGCCGAGATCTCGATCCCGAGCAGCTCGAGGACGAACTCTTTCGGCAGCCGCAGCAGCTCCTCGCGGCTCATCCCGACCAGCTCGTCGGTCAGCAGCGAGGTGGCGGCGGTGGAGATCGCGCAGCCCTTGCCCTCGAAGGCGACCGCGGCGACGCGTTCGTCGTCATCCAGCTGGATCGTCAGGTGCTGCTCGTCGCCGCAGAACGGGTTGGTGTCCTCGAACTCGAGGTCGGGGTCGTCGAGGTGGCCGAAGTTGTGCGGCCGCTTGTAGTGCTCGAGGATCTGGTCGCGGTAGAGCTCGTCCATGGGTCGAGGCTAGCGCAGGGGGTGGGCGGCGCATTTAAAGTGGTCGGGCAACTTCGATCCAGGGAGGACCATGTCTACCAGTCGTCGCCTACTGCTCGTCGCCCTCACGGTTGTCTGTGCCAGCGCCATGCTGGCGATGCCCGCGACGGGTGCGGCCGCCTTCAAGACGAAGGTCGTCGTCAGCCTCAAATTCCCCGCCTTTCACGGCAAGCTCACCTCTCCTCGCAAGGCCTGCCTCGGCAACCGCAAGGTGAAGATGTTCCGCGAGCGCAACGGCAAGAAGGTGCTGCTCGGCCGCGACCGCAGCAACGCCAAGGGCAAGTGGGCGATCCCGGTCGGGAAAAACCTCACCTCCGGCGCCTACTACGCGACGGTGGCGAAGACGAAGAAGTGCAAGGGGGACAAATCCTCGGTGCTGCCGGTCGACTGATCGGCAGCTACAGCCCGAAGACGCGGCGCGCGTCTTCCAGGCCCTCGACCAGGCGGTCGATCTCCTCGGTCGTCGTGTAGACGCCGAAGCTGGCGCGCGCCGTGGCGGCGATCTCGAGCCGGTCCATCAGCACCTGGGCGCAGTGGTGGCCGGCGCGAACGGCGACGCCGTGGCGGTCGAGGATCTCGGAGACGTCGTGGGCGTGGATGCCCTCGATCTCGAAGGAGACGGGGCCGAGGCGGCCGGGACCGCGCGGCGGGCCGAAGATGCGCAGGCCGGGCACCTCCGCCACCCGCTCCAGCGCGTAGTCGGCGATCTGCTCCTCGTGCTCGCGCACGGCTTCCATCCCGAAGGAGTCGAGCCAGCGCAGGGCGGAGGCCATCCCGATCGCCTGGGTGATCGCCGGCGTCCCCGCCTCGAAGCGCGCCGGCACGTCGGCGTAGGTCGTCCCCTCCTTGGTGACCTTGCGGATCATCGAGCCACCGCCGAGGAAGGGCGGCATCTCCCGCAGCAGATCGAGCTTGGTCCAGAGCGCCCCGATCCCGGTCGGCCCGTAGAGCTTGTGGCCGGTGAGCGCGTAGAAGTCGACTCCCAGCTCGGCCATCTCCAGTGGCAGCTTCGGCGCCGCCTGGGCGCCGTCGGCGAGCACCTTGGCGCCGGCCGCGTGGGCCAGCCGGGCGATCTCGGCGATCGGGGTCTCGGTGCCGAGCACGTTGGAGACGTGGGCGACGGCGACGAGCTTCGGCTCGCGCTCCAGCAGCGCCTTGAACGCCTCCATGTCGAGCCGCCCCTCGTCGTCGATCGGCGCCCAGTCGATCTCCGCCCCGACCCGCTCGGCCAGCTGCTGCCAGGGGACGATGTTCGAGTGGTGCTCCATCTCGGTGAGGACGATGCGGTCGCCGGCGCCGACGTTGGCGTCGCCCCAGGCCCGCGCCACCAGGTTGATCGCCTCGGTCGCGTTGCGGACGAAGACGACCTCGCGCCGGTCGGCGGCGCCGATGTGGTCGGCGACCGTGGCCCGCGCCCCCTCGTAGGCTTCGGTCGCCTCGGCCGAGAGGGTGTGGGAGCCGCGGTGGACGTTGGAGTGGTGGCGGCGCTCGTAGCGGTCGACCGCCTGGATCGAGGCCAGCACCCGCTGGGCGCTGGCGCCGCTGTCTAGGTAGGCGACCGGCTTGCCGTTGACCTCGCGCTCCAGCGCCGGGAAGGCCGCGCGCACCTTCTCGATGGAGAACGGCGCCGCAGCGGGGCTCTTGGCGCTCACCGGCTCCATCGCTGCGAGGTCAGGCGGCGGCGCCTGCCTCGACCTCCTCGCGGATCCAGCCGTAGCCTTTCTCCTCCAGCACGCCGACCAGCTCCGGGCCGCCGTCCTTGACGATCCGACCCTGGTACATGACGTGGACCCGGTCGGGTTTGACCATGTGGAGGATGCGCTGGTAGTGGGTGATGATCAGGACGCCCATCTCGGGGCCGGCGAACTTGTTGACGCCCTCGGCGACGGTGCGCAGGGCGTCGATGTCGAGGCCGGAGTCGGTCTCGTCGAGGATCGCGATCTCCGGCCGCAGCAGCGCCAGCTGCAGCAGCTCCATCCGCTTCTTCTCGCCGCCGGAGAAGCCGTCGTTGAGGTAGCGGCTGGAGAAGTCTTTGGGGATGTTCGCCAGCTCCATCGCCTCCTGGGCGGTGCGGGCGAAGTCTTTGATCTTGATCTGCGCTTCGCCACGGGCCTCGCGCTGGGCGTTGATGATCATCCGCAGGTACTTGCTGACCGAGACGCCGGGAATCGCGACCGGGTACTGGAAGGCCATGAAGAGGCCGGCCTGCGAGCGCTCCTCGGGGTCGGCCTCGGTGATGTCCTCGCCTTTGAAGACGATCGTGCCCTCGGTCACCTCGAGCGCCGGGTGGCCCATGATCACGTTGGCGAGCGTCGACTTGCCGGAGCCGTTCGGGCCCATCAGCGCGTGGACCTTCCCTTTCTCGACGTCGAGGTCGAGGCCGCGGAGGATCTCCTTGTCTTCGGCCTTCACGTGCAGGTTGCGGATCTCAAGCTCAGCCAATTTCGCTCCGTTTCTGGGATTTGTGAAGTTCGTTAGGCGGCGCTGCCGACGACCGCGGCGCGTTTCGGCGCGCTCTGGGTCGAGAACTCGACCAGCTCGGCCAGGGTGGTGCCGGCCAGGGCCTTGGTGACGCCGCCCTGCACGCGCATCCACAGCAGCTTCGTCGAGCAGGCCTGGTCGCCGTCGCTCTCGTGCGAGCAGAGGACCTTGCCTTCGGGAGTGTCGTGGAAGCACTCCATCGGCGCGATCTGCCCTTCCAGCGCCTCGACCACCGCGTCCATCGTGATCTCCTCGGCCGGCTTCGCCAGGCGATAGCCGCCGTGGGCGCCGCGGGTCGAGGTGACGAGCCCGGCCTTGCGCAGCTTCGCCACCAGGTGCTCCAGGTAGGAGAGCGGCAGCCGCTCGGCTTCGGCGACCGAGCCCAGCGAGACGGGCTGCGAGCCGGGCTGGCGCCCGAGCTCGACCATCAGGCGCACCCCGTACTCGGCTTTGGTCGAAAACAGCATCGATTTAAATCCTACCGAAGCGGTCGGTTATGGCGGCCGGCGGCGAGTCCGTGTCAGTGTTCGATATGCGGACACTGACACGGACTCGCGTCCTCACGGCTCGATCAGTCCGCGGCGGATCGCGTAGCGGACCAGCTCGACGCGGTCGCGCATGCCGAGCTTGCGCATCGCGTTGGCGCGGTGGTTCTCGACCGTCTTCTCGGAGAGGTGGAGGAGCCCGGCGATCTCCTTGGTCGTGTGGGCCTCGGCGACGAGCTTGACGATCTCCTCCTCGCGCGGGGTCAGCTCCTCCTCGCCGCTGGAGCCGCGCTCCAGCACGTCCTTGATCAGCGTCCGCTGCGCCTCGGGGGTGAGGAACGGCTCGCCCCTCTCGACCGCCCGGATCGCCGCCAGCAGGTCGGTGTCGGCCTGCGTCTTCAGCACGTAGCCCGACGCACCCGCTTTCAGCGCTTCGAACAGGTAGCGCTCGTCGTCGTGCATGGAAAGGATCAGGACCGCGACCTCCGGCGCCTGCTTCTTGATCTCCCGCGTCGCCTGCAGCCCGGTCAGCTTCGGCATTTTCACGTCGAGGATCGCCAGGTCGGGACGCTCCCGCACCGCCAGCTCGCGCGCCTCGGCACCGTCGCCGGCCTCGGCGACGACCTCGATGTCCGGCTGGCGCTCCAGCAGCAGCCGGAGCCCGGAGCGGACGATCCCGTGGTCGTCGGCGATCAGCACCCTCATCGCGCCGATTCTCCCGGCACGTCGAGGCGGACGGTGGTGCCGTGGTCGGGGCGGGACTCGATCGTCAGCTCGCCGCCGACCAGCAGCGCGCGCTCGCGCATGCCGCCGATGCCGAGGCCGCGCTCGGACTCGTCGAAGGCGAAGCCGCGGCCGTCGTCGCCGACTTCGAGCACGACGCCGCCGGCCTCGGTGCGACGCAGCCGCACCTCCACGCACTCGGCGCCGCTGTGGCGGGCGGCGTTGGAGAGCGCCTCCTGGGCGACGCGGTAGACGACGAGCTGGGCGTCGTCGCCGAGGTCGGAGAAGTCGCCCTCGACGTCGAGCCGGGCGTCGATCTCGCCGCGACCGAGCTGCTCGACCTGGCCGCCGACCGCCGCCACCAGGCCGAGGTCGTCGAGCGCGGTCGGGCGCAGCTGGCGGGCGAGGGAGAGGAGCTCGGTCATCGCCTGGTTCGCCAGCGCCCTCGTCTCCGCCAGTTCGCCCTCGAGCTCGGGCGGGGCCGCCTCACGCGCCGCCTCCAGCCGCAGCAGCAGCCCGGTCAGCGACTGGTTGACCTCGTCGTGGAGGTCGCGGGCGACGCGGGCGCGCTCCTCCTCCTGCGCGTGCAGCGCCGCCGACCCCGCCCGCCGCCGCTCGGCCTCCAGCCGTCGCATCATCCGCAGGAAGGCGAGCTCGATCCGCTCCACCTCCTCGGTCTCGCCGACGCCGTCGATCGAGGGAGGGAGGTGGAGCCGGGGGCTGGAGAGGTCGACCTTCTCCATCGCCTCGACCAGGTCCTCGAGCGGGCGCAGCCGCCGCCGCTCCCGCGCCAGGGCCAGGATCAGCGCCGCGACCACCAGGCAGAGCCCGATCACCAGCAAGGTCATGGCCGAAGCCTAGGGGTCAGCCCCGGGCGGGCAGGGGGATTCCACCTATAGGCGAATCGACGCTTTCGTCGGATACTGGGACGGCAACCCAACTCTCAGGAGCGAACCTCTGATGACCACCACCAAGCAATCCACCTGGGGCGCAACGCTGCGGACCACGATCCTGTTCGCCACCCTCGGCGGCCTGCTGGTCGTGATCGGCGCCGCGATCGGCGGCCCGAGCACCGCACTTCTCTTCCTCTTCATCGCCCTGGCGATCAACCTCCTCTCCTACTTCTTCAGCGACAAGATGGCGCTGAAAATGAGCGGCGCGAAGCCGATCGAGGAGTCCGAAGCGCCACGGCTCTACCAGATCGTGCGGGAACTGACGACGCGTGCCGGCCTGCCGATGCCGCGCCTCTACATGATCCCCCAGGATCAGCCGAACGCCTTTGCCACCGGCCGCAACCCGAAGCACTCGGCCGTGGCGGTGACCCAGGGGATCACCAAGCTCCTCTCCGAGGACGAGCTGCGCGGCGTCCTCGCGCACGAGCTCGCGCACATCCAGCACCGCGACATCCTGATCCAGTCGGTCGCCTCGGCGATCGGCGCCGCGATCACCTACCTCGCCTACATGTTTATGTGGTTCGGCGGCGACGACGAGTCCCCGCTCAGCCTCGTGGCCTCGCTGGCGATGGTCCTGCTGGCTCCGATCGCGGCGAGCATCATCCAGCTCTCGATCTCGCGCCAGCGCGAGTACGCGGCCGACGCCGGCGGCGCCGAAATCTGCGGCAACCCGGAGTCGCTGGCGAGCGCGCTGCTGCGGCTCGAGCAGGGCGCGGAAGCGATCCCGATGCAGGTCAACCAGGCGGCCGAGCCCCTCTACATCGTCAAGCCCTTCAAGGGCGGGGGCATCGCCGGCCTCTTCTCGACCCACCCCCCGATCGAAGAGCGGGTCCGCCGCCTGCGCCAGATGCGCCCCACCCTCGTCTAGCGCCCAGCTTCTCGGGAAGAGCCAAGCGGCCTCGGGACCCTTCCCCGGGGCCGTTTTTCTTTGCTCAGAACCTGATGACGCAGGCTCGCTATCATTTTTGAAGTAAAGCTGATCGGATTTAGGGGATTTCAGTTATGGCCATCGACACCGAGCGCGTTCAGACGATTGAGGAGATCGAACCTTTCGAGGCTGCCGAGGAGATCAACGGCGGCGACGTCGTCCTGATCGACACGCGCGAGCCGCACGAGTACCAGGAGGCCCACCTGGAGGGCGGCAGGCTGGTGCCGCCGGGGCTGCTGGCGGATGAAATCGGGACCGCCGCGCCGGACAAATCGGCCCGCACGATCCTCTACTGCCGCTCCGGCAACCGCTCCGCGATCGCCGCCGCGCAGCTGCAGCAGCTCGGCTACGAGAACGTCGCCTCGATGAGCGGCGGCATCCTGCAGTGGCAGGAGCAGGGCCTGCCGGTCGTCGCCGCGCACGGGATGACCCCCGAGCAGCGCGAGCGCTACTCGCGCCACACGCTGCTGCCCGAGGTCGGCGTCGACGGCCAGGTGAAGCTGCTGAACGCGAAGGTCCTGCTGCTCGGCGCCGGCGGCCTCGGCGCCCCGACCGCGCTCTACCTCGCCGCCGCCGGGGTCGGGACCATCGGCCTCGTCGACGACGACGTCGTCGACGCCTCCAACCTGCAGCGCCAGGTGATCCACAACACCGAACGGATCGGGATGCCGAAGACCACCTCGGCGCGGATCTTCATCGAAGGCCTCAACCCCGACGTCGAGGTCGTCGAGCACAACGGCCGCCTCGACGCCGGCAACATCCTCGAGGTCCTCGAGGACTACGACATCGTCGTCGACGGCGCCGACAACTTCCCCACCCGCTACCTGCTGAACGATGCCTCGGTGCGGCTGCGCAAGCCGGTCGTCTCCGCCTCGATCCTCGGCTTCGACGGGCAGATCTCGACCTTCGTCCCCTACGAGGGCCCCTGCTACCGCTGCCTCTACCCGACCCCGCCGCCGGCCGAGCTGGCGCCGAGCTGCTCCGCCAACGGGGTGCTCGGGGTGATGGCCGGGACGATGGGCACCCTGCAGGCCAACGAGGTGATCAAGCTGATCCTCGGCAAGGGCGAACCGCTGATCGGCCGCCTCCTCCTCTACGAGGCGCTCGGCACGCGCTTCACCGAGCTGAAGGTCCGCCGCGACCCCGACTGCCCGATCTGCGGCGAGAACGCCGAGGAGATCCCGGAGTCGGAGATGGGCAGGTTCCCCGACTACGAGCAGTTCTGCGCCGGCGCCGGCGGGGACCGCTGAAGAGCCTCGCCTCCATTAGGATCACCGCTCCCATGGCGACCGTGAAGATCCCTCCAGTCCTGCGCGCGAAGACGGGCGGCCAGCCCGAGGTCGAGGCGGCCGGCGGCAACGTCGGCGAGGTCCTGCGCTCGCTGACCGGCGAGTACCCCGACACCCAGGCCCAGCTCTTCGGCGACGACGGCGAGCTCAACCGCTACGTCAACGTCTACCTCAACGACGAGGACGTGCGGGTGCTCGACGGGCTCGAGACCGCGGTCAAAGACGGCGACACCGTCGTCATCCTGCCGGCGATGGCCGGCGGCGCGGCGTAGCCGCGCGCTTCAGCGCTCTAGGACCAAACCGAGGAACTGCTTGGTCCGCTCCTCGCGGGGGTTCTCGAGAACCTCGGCCGGCGGCCCCTCCTCGACGATCACGCCGCCGTCCATGAAGACGACCCGGTCGGCGACCTCGCGGGCGAAGCCGATCTCGTGGGTGACGACGATCATCGTCATCCCTTCCGCAGCCAGCTCCCGCATCACGTCGAGCACCCCCTTGACCAGCTCGGGGTCGAGGGCGCTGGTGACCTCGTCGAAGAGCATCACGTGCGGGTCCATCGCCAGCGCCCGGGCGATCGCGACGCGCTGCTGCTGGCCGCCGGAGAGGCGTTCCGGGTACTCGTTCAGCTTTTCGCCCAACCCCACTCGCTCGAGCAGCTCCGTGCCCTTCGCCCGCGCCTCCGCGCTCGAGCGATCCAGCACCTTTTCCTGGGCCATGGTCACGTTCTGGAGCGCCGTCTTGTGGGGGAAGAGGTTGAACTGCTGGAAGACGATCCCGACCCGCTGGCGGACGAAGTCGAGATCCCAGCTCTGCTCGCCGGTCCCCGAGCCCGGCCCCCGGCAGATGCTGCGTCCTTCGAGGTGGATGTCGCCCTCCTCGGGCGGCTCGAGCAGGTTGACGCAGCGCAGCAGCGTGCTCTTGCCGGAGCCGCTGGGGCCGAGTACGCAGACCACTTCGCCCCGCTTGATCTCGAGGTCGACCCCGCGCAGCACCTCGAGCTTGCCGAAGCGCTTGCAGACGCCGCGCAGGCTCACCATCGACCCGCCGCCGTTGCCGTGACTCTCCATCAGAGCGCCTCCACTCGGGGCGCGCCGCGGGTGAAGCGGCTCTGCTCGCGGCTGATCAGCTTGTCGACCAGGCGGGCGAGGGGGAGGGTGACGACGAGGAACATGATCGCCCCCAGCGTCAGCGCCGAGCTGTTGAAGGTTTCCGACTGGATGTCGCTGGCCACGAGCGTCACCTCGTTGAGGGCGATGAAGCTGACCAGGGTGGTGTCCTTGGTCAGGGCGACGAAGTCGTTCAGCAGCGGCGCGATCACCTTCCGCACCGCCTGCGGCAGGATCACGTTGCGCATCGCCTGCCCGTGGCTCATTCCCAGCGAGCGCGCTGCCTCCATCTGCCCGCCCGGCACCGACTCGATCCCGGCTCGGTAGACCTCGGCCATGTAGGCGCCGTAGGTGATCGTGATCGCCAGCACCCCGAACCAGAAGCTGTCGGGTTTCCCGAACCACTGCGGGAGGCGCAGCCACTCCGGCAGGAACTCGAGCGCCGGGACGCCGCCGGCGATGAGGAGAATGAGCATCAGCAGCGGGATGCCGCGGAAGACGTCGATGTAGGCGATCGTGACGAAGCGGACCGGCAGGAAGGCTTTGCCTGGCAACTGCCTCAAGGTGGAGAGGATCAGCCCCCAGATCAGGGCGAGGATGCCGCTGAGGACCGCCAGCTGGGTGGTGATCCAAAAGCCGTCCAGGACTTCGTCGAAGTGGTCGACCATGAAGCCGACGTCGAAAAATTGCTTGAGAAACTCTTCCATTAGGCCTAAACGTAGAGAAGGGGCGCCGTCGCCGGCGCCCCTTCTTCAGACTCTTGACCTGCGATCAGGTTGCTTCGTGCGTAGCCGACTCGATCTCTTTCGGCGGTTCGTGCTTGAACCACTGTTCGTAGAGCTGCGCGTAGGTGCCGTCGTCGATCACTTCTTTGAGGCCTTCGTTCAGTTCTTCCAGCAATTCGGTTTCGCCTTGAGCGACGGCGAATCCATATTCTTCTTCGGTCGGGATCGCGGCTGAGATTTCCAGGCCGCTGCCGGCTTCGACCGCGTTTTCGGCGACCGGAATGTCGATCACCACCGCGTCGACGGTCCCATTCTGGAGAGCGCCGACGGCGTCCGGACCCTGCGGGTATTTGCGCAGGTCGCCCGCTTCGCCCTCTTCTTCGACGAATTCCTGTCCGGTGGTGCCCTGCTGGACGCCGACCGTCGCCCCGTTCAGCTTTTCGACCGAGTTGATTTCGCCGCCTTCTTTGACGAGGATCGCCTGTTCGGAGATGTAGTAGGGGTTGGTGAAGTCGACGGTTTTCTCGCGTTCGTCGGTGATCGTCGCCGCCGAGGCGACCACGTCGAAGTTGCCCCGCGCGAGGTCGAGGAAGATCGTGTCGAACGAGGTGTCTTCGAACTCGACTTCACGGCCGATCGCTTCGCCCACCGCTTCCAGCAGCTCCACGTCGAAGCCGGTGTAGCTCCCCGGTTTCCCCTGCTCGAACGGGGGATAGGGGATGTCGGAGCCGACGGTCAGGGGCTCGCCGCCTCCACCTCCGCCGCCGCCGGTGGTCTCATCGTCGCTGCTTCCGCAGCCGGCCACGACCAGTGACGCGATTGCGAGAAGGAAGACCGCGAGCAGGGCGGTCAGCCGGGTCGTTCTCATCGATTCCTCCGTTCGAGAATGGACAGACGCGGAATAGGTATACATGCTGCGCCTTACTTGCCCAAAGCAAAGGCTTTCCAATCCGGTGCGGACCTTGCCTCCCCCTCGCTACACTTTCTGAAGTAAAGGGCGGCCGATGGCGCGGGAACAGATACTCAACAAACCTTGTGGGGGCCGCTTCGGCAACATCGTCGAGTCGATCGGCAACACGCCGCTGGTCGAGCTGCCGCGGCTTTCGCCGAAGCCCGAGGTTCGCATCTACGCCAAGCTCGAGGGCCACAACCCGACCGGCTCGGTCAAGGACCGGGTGGCGAAATCGATGATCGAGGCGGCCGAGGCCGAGGGCGCGATCGAACCCGGCCACACGATCCTCGAACCGACCTCCGGCAACACCGGCATCGCCCTGGCGATGATCTGCCGCCGCAAGGGCTACCCGCTGAAGGTGGTGATGCCCGACAACGTCACCGAGGAGCGGACCCAGCTGCTGCAGATGTACGGGGCGGAGATCGTCTACTCGGAGGGGCCGAAGGGCTCCAACGGCGCGGTCGAGGTGGCGCTGGAGATGGCCGGCGAGCCCGGCTACTACATGCCCTACCAGTACGGCAACGAGGCGAACCCGCTCGCCCACTACAACGGCACCGCGGTCGAGATCCTCGAAGAGCTCGACGAGGTGACCGCCTTCGTCGGCGGCCTCGGCACCGGCGGCACCCTGATGGGCAACGGCCGCCGTCTCAAGGAGGCCAACCCGGAGACGCTGATCGTCGCCGCCGAGCCGAAACAAGGGGAGCTCGTCCAGGGCCTGCGCTCGCTCGACGACGGCTTCATCCCGCCGATCATCGACCTCTCCCTGCTCGATCGCAAGATCATGGTCGCCAACCGCGACGCGATCGTCTGGACCAAGAAGCTGCTCGAGGAGGAGGGCGTCTTCGCCGGCGTCTCCGCCGGCGCGATCGCGGCGATCGCCCACCGCATCGCCGGCGAGATCGACTCCGGCAACGTCGTCTTCCTGATCCCCGACGACGGCTGGAAGTACCTCTCCTCCGGCGTCTACACGAAGCCGATCGAGGAGATAGAAAACCTCGACTCCACCGTCTGGTGGTAGTCCGCTCGGCTGGGCCTCACCGATGAAGATCCCGCAGGCCCTGATCGACGAGATGGTCGCGCACGCGCGCGAGGACCTGCCGAACGAGTGCTGCGGGATGATCGGCGGCCGCGACGGCGAGGCGGCCAGCGTGGTCCGGGTCGAGAACGCCGCCGCCAGCCCGCTGCGCTACGAGATGGACCCGCAGGGGCAGTTCGACGCGCTGAAAGCGATCGAAGGGGCGGGCGAAGAGCTGCTCGGGATCTACCACTCGCACACCCGCAGCGCCGCCTATCCCTCGCAGACCGACGTCAACCAGGCCGTCGCCTGGCCCGAACAGGTCTACGTGATCGTCTCGCTCGAGAACGAAGAGGCGCCGGACGTGAAGGCCTACGACCTGGCGGACCTGAAGATCGCCGATGTCGACCTCGACGTCTCATAGGAAACCGGGCGGTGCCCACCGGCACGGCGCCCACGGCGGCGAGGGCGGCGGTGGCGACGAGGGCGGCGGTGGGGGTGGAGGCGGCAACGGCGGCAAGCTCGTCAAGGTCGGCTTCGGCCGCAACCAGATCGAGGCGGAGATGCTCCAGGGGCTGCTGAGCGAGGCCGGCATTCCCAGCGTGCTCAAGCGCACGATCGGCTTCGACGCCCCCGAGTTCTTCGCCAGCGGGCCCCACGACGTATTCGTCAACGTCAACGACGCGAAACGGGCGCGCGAAGTGCTCGCCGACGTGATGATCGAGAGCGAGCAAGACGAGGTGGCGGAGCTGGAAGAGGAACGCCGCCTCGCCCGCGGGAAGACCGGCGTCGTCTCGCCGGGCCGCCTCGCCTTCTGGATCATCGTCGCGATGCTCGCCGGCGGCCTCTTCCTCTGGCTGCTCTACCAGCTCGCCTGAGAGGAGACCGCATGGGAGATCTGGTCGAGGTCGCGTTTGTCGGGGATGAGCCCCAGGCGATGATGATCCAGGCGCTGCTCGAGGCACGCGGTATTCCCAGCCTGCAGCAGCAGGTGACCCCGAGCGGTCCGCAGCTCGGCTACGGCTTGATGAACCCCGGCGGGGGCGCGCGGCGGGTGATGGTCCACCCGCACCGAGCCGATGAGGCTCGCGCGGTCCTGGCCGCGGCCGAAGCCGAAGCCGATGGCGTGGTGGAGCCCGTCAACGCCGAACATCTCGCCGACGCGCAGGGGCGGAAGCCGCGCAACTACAACCTGATCGGCGCCTACGCCCGGATCTATCTCGTTTCGTTGGTGGCGATGGCGGCGATCTTCGCCGGCTGGCTGCTCCTCCGCGCCGCCGGCCTCATCTGACCGCGACCGGGCCGCGGACCATCTCGCGCAGGTAATCGCGCCAGGCGTCCTCGATCTCGCGGAAGCGGGCGTCGAAGGCGTCTTCGAGCTGCACCTCGGGACCTTGGGGGAGGAGGCGGCCGACGAGCCGCTCGCAGGCCTCGGGGCCGCGCTCGTTCTCGAGCAGGTCGAAGATCGTGCCGCCGAGGATCACCGCGTCGCGGCGGGAGGGCGGGAAGGTGGGGCGGGCGCTCTCGCGCAGGCGGCGGATCACCGCCGCCCGGTAGAGGCCGACCTGGCGGGAGAAGTACTGCGCCCCGCCTTCGACCAGCCAGGCCCAGCGCAGGTAGCGGGCGAAGCGGCGCGGCGTCCAGGAGGGGGGGAGGGCGGTGTTGTTGGCGGCGACCACCATCTGCGCGTAGAGGCGCTCGGCGGTGCCGCGCAGCGCTTCGTAGGAGTCGTCGCCGGCGGCGCGCCGTTCCATGTGGGGGTCGTTGAGGACGTGCAGCTCGGTCGACATCGGCCAGCCGGCGAGGTAGCGGCGCCCGGCCGGGGCGGCCGACCAGCGGGCGGCGGGGAGGAAGGGATGGGCCGCCGTCAGCCAGAGCGGGTTGGTGTGGACGACGATCGTCACCTCCTCCGGGATTCGCTCGAAGCGGTCTTCGAGCCGCAGCCGCAGGTGCTCGAGCCGGTCCAGCGTCCGCTCCGCAAAGGCGGAGTCGTCGGAGTCATGGCGCGCCGTGAAGCTCAGGCTCTCCGTTTCGATCCACGACATGCCGCGAGGTTAGAGAGTGCGGTGGCCGCTCAGGGCCGACTCAGGCGAGCGCAGGCTCGGCGGCGCCGCAGCGGTCGCGAATCTCTTCGCGGGCGCGGTCGAACTCTTCGTCGGCCATCACCGGGGTGCCCTCGAAGGGCAGTTCGCGGTCGATCTCGACCCAGGAGCGGCAGCCGTGGTACTCGTCGCGGACGCGCACCGTGACCGGGCGCGGGATCCGGTGAACCCGCAGCAGCAGCACGTGGAGCGGGTGCCGGCGCTTCCAGGCGAGCCGCTTTTCGGCGTAGTCCGGGGTCCAGATGTAGTACGGCGAGAGCGCGTCGAGGGTGCGACGGTCGTTGATCGTCACGTGGTCGACGACTTCCGCCCAGGCGCGCAGGCGAACGCGGTCGGGCTGGGGGATGCCGCCGTCCTGGAGCAGCGCTTTCGGCGGCGGCTCCTCGTCGGGCCAGACACCCTCCTCGAGCGCGCGGCGCAGCTCCGGGTGGTGGGACTCGCGGACCAGGTTGTTCCGCTGGTGGTCGAAGGTCGGATAGAGGAAGAATCGCTCGTGCTCGAGCTCGAAGTGCTTGTTCTCCTCGCGGATGCCGCCCTTACGCAGGGTCAGCAGCTGCTCGCCCTCGGAGAGGGCGCGGACCGTTACGGCCCATTCCTTGAGAGCGATCGGCATTGAAGTAATCCTGCAAAGAGTTCTTAGTTCGAGGTGCGGCTGGGCTGCATGACTCAAAGGCCCTGCTGGGGCCGTTTCCACCCGCCGAGGGCGCGCATTCTAGAGAAGTGCTGGGAAATCTCAACTAAAAAACCGCGAAATTTGCGAAATGTGACCTACGTCCACCCGCCGCCGCCCGGAGTTTCGATCCGCAGGCGGTCTCCAGACCGCAGCTCGCCGGCCGCCTTGCCGGGCAGCGGCGACCCGTTGAGGAGGTTGACGCCCGCCGCTCCGTCCTCGCCTTCGCCGTGCCCGCGCGGGGGGTGGCGCCGCCGCTCGCCGATCAGACTGAACTGCATCGGCACCAGGGCTTCGATCTCGCGGACGATCCCCGCGCCGCCGCGGTGGGTCCCGGCGCCGCCGCTGCCCTGGCGCAGCGAGAGCTCCCGCACCCGCAGGGGGAATTCCGCCTCCAGCGCCTCGGTCGGGGTGTTGAGCGTGTTCGACATCGCGACGTGGATCGCGCTGGGGCCGTCGGCGTCGGGGCAGGCGCCCTGGCCGCCGCCGAGCGTCTCGTAGTAAGTGAAGTCGTCGTTGGCGAGGACCAGGTTGTTCATCGTCCCCTGGCCCTGGGCGGGACCGGGTCGAGCCTGGGAGAGGGCGGCGAGGACGAGGTCGGCGACGCGGCCCGAGGTCTCGACGTTGCCGGCGACGACGGCGGCGGGGAAGCGGGCGTTGAGGAGGGAGCCGGCCGGCGCGAGGACCTCGATCGGCCGGTGGGCGCCGGCCGAGGGCGGGGCGTCGGGGTCGGTGAGGACGCGGACCGCGAAGAAGGCGGCCGACTTCGTCACCGAGAGGGGGCAGTTGAGGTTGCCCTCGACCTGCGCGTCGGTGCCGCCGAAGTCG
>Ga0247774_1000018_pt1 | contig 75410 bp, 73 predicted proteins | sample UWRJL001104B6_FD_179933 | JGI IMG/M metagenome (GOLD analysis project Ga0247774, IMG submission 179933) | Plant litter microbial communities from Arlington Agricultural Research Station in Wisconsin, United States - UWRJ-L001-104B-6 | ecosystem: Environmental > Terrestrial > Plant litter >...
CTGCCGGGCCTCATTGCGGACTCAGTACCCGTGCCGATGGACCGAAAACCGCCCTATGTATCCGGAAATCGTCCCGTCGGTGTCAGCTGAGGACGACGGTGGCGTCGTGGCGCGGGGTCTCGGTGATCGCGCGGCGGAAGGGGCGCTCAGAGGCGGGGTTCGCTGGTTGGATCTGGCGGCGGCTGACCAGCTCGCGGAGGACGACCGCCATCTCGAACTGGGCGAAGGCGGCACCGAGGCAGCGGCGGACGCCGCCGCCGAAGGGGATCCAGGTGTAGGTGCCGGGCGGGTTGTCGAGGAAGCGCTCGGGGATGAACCGGTCGGGGTCGGGGTAGATCTGAGGGTCGCGGTGGATCAGGTGGATGCAGGGGGTGACGCCGGCGCCGGCGGGCAGCTCGTAGCCGCCGAGCTCGACCGGCTCGGTCAGCTTGCGGGCGACGAGCACGATCACGGGGCGCAGGCGCAAGGTCTCCTGGATCGTCGCCGTCAGGTACTCCTCTTCGCCATTCTCGACCTCGGCCCGCAGCCGCTCCAGCTTCTCGGGATGACGGGTGAGGCGCTCCATCGCCCAGGAGAGCGCGGTGGCGGTCGTCTCGTGCCCGGCGACCAGCAGGGTCAGCAGCTCGTCGCGGATCTCGGCGTCGCTCATCGGGCTGCCGTCCTCGTGGCGGGCGAGCAGGAGCATCGAGAGGACGTCCTCGCGCTCGGCCAGGTCCTCGACCGCCCGCCGCTCGGCGATCTCCCCGGCGATCAGAGCGTCGACCCGTTCGACCCGGCGGCGGAAGGCGGGGATCAGGTTGACGCGGTCGGGCCCGACCATCAGCACCGGCAGCAGCACCCGCGGGTTCGTCGTCAGGTCGAGGAAGTCCCGCAGGGCGTCGCGCAGGGGCTCCATCCGCTCGCCGCCGTGGACGCCGAAGACGGTCTCGAGGATGATCTCGAGCGTGATCGCCTGCATCCGCGGTCGCAGCTTGTAGGGGACGCCGGTCGGCCAGCTCTCGATCTCGCGGGCGGCGATCTCGGCCATCTTCTCGCCGTATGCCTGCATCCGCTCGCCGTGGAAGGGCGGCAGCAGCAGCTTGCGCTGCGCGATGTGCTTCTTCTCGTCGAGGACGAGGACCGAGTTGTCGCCGAGGATCGGTCGCAGGATCTGGTTGCCCTCGCCGGCGTGGAAGACGCGGGGGTCGCCGGTGAAGACCTGCTTGACCAGCTCCGGGTCGGCGAGGATGACCCAGTCGCCTTCGTAGGCGATCTTGATCGAGAACATGCGGCCGAAGCGGGCGCGGCTCTGCTCGAGGAACCACTGCGCCTGGCGCGACCAGATCGCCGTCTGCAGCGCCCGCGGCATCCGCGGCCCCGGCGGCAGCCCCTTGATCGGCCCCGGACCGTGCCCGTTGACCGAAGTCGCCGCTTTCGCCGCCGCCTCCACGGTTCGAGCCTACTCCCGCCTTTACACGAAGTTGTGTGACTTTCGTACGACGAACCTCATAGCCTGGCGCGATGGCCGCGCTTCCCCGCCTCCCTCCTGCTGTGGAGCACCGGGTGCTGAAGGCGATCTGCGGCCTGCCGCGCGGGATCCAGCGGCGCATCTTCGGGCCGCCGCCGCAGCTCGACAACCAGGCGCTGGCGAGTGACATCCACGCGCTGGTGAGGATCGCGGCGCTTGCCCGCAGCGACAGCCTCAGCGAGGGCGCCGGGGTCGAGGAAGCGCGGGCGGCGCGCCGCCTGGAGGCGGAGGTCGTCGGCGGGCAACCGATCCCGATGGCGCGGGTCGAGCAGATCCAGGTCCCGGGCCCTGCTGGGCCGATGGCCACCCGGCTCTACGTCCCCTTCGATCCCCCACCTTCAGCGCTGCTCGTCTACTACCACGGCGGCGGCTGGGTGATCGGCGACCTCGAGACCCACGACAAGCCCTGCCGCTTCCTCGCCGCCCAGGCGGGGGTGCAGGTGCTGGCGGTCGATTACCGCCTCGCGCCCGAGCACCCGTTCCCCGCCGCCGCCGAAGACGCCTTCGCCGCCTATGCCTGGGCCAGCGCCAACGCCGAGCGCTTCGGAGTCGAGCCGGCGCGGATCGGGGTCGGCGGCGACAGCGCCGGCGCCAACCTGGCGGCGACCGCCTGCCTGCAGGCGCGCGAAGGGGGAGCGCCGGCGCCGGCGATGCAGATGCTGATCTACCCGGTCACCACCGCCGTCGAAGAGCTGCCCTCGCGGCGAACCTTCCAGGAGGGCTTCATCCTCACCAGGCGGGACATGGACTGGTTCGAGGACCGCTACCTGCCGCCGGGGGTGGACCGCGGCGACCCGCGCGTCTCCGTCCTGCAGGCGGACGACCTCGGCGACCTCCCTCCCGCCTACGTCGCCACCGCCGGCTTCGACCCGCTTCGCGACGAGGGCGAGGCCTACGCCCTGCGGATGCGCGACGCCGGCGTGCGGGTGGCGCTGCGGCGCCACTCCGGCCTGGTCCACACCTACGCCAACCTGACCGCGATCTGCCCCTCGGCGCGCCACGCGATGCTGGAAGCCGCCGGCAGTTTGCGCGCGGGACTAGCGCCTTGATGCAGAAGGACACTGGCCTTGAGTGTGGGTCGAGCACCATTATTCCGGAGCTCAACCCACATGTCCTCAGACAGAGTCCAGGAAGCTATTCACCGCTGGCCGAGATACTCCCTCCGCCCACTCGGGACATCAAAAGATCCCCGTGGTAGGAGCCGGTCTTGTTACCAGTGCCGTTGAATGGACATCCGAAGCCATCTTGAGTGACGGTTATCGCGATGTTGGTCACATTCGGCTGTACTGTGATGGAACTTCCTGAATTCGTCAGTTTTATCGATTCCAGGTTTTGAGATTTTATTTCAGCTTTACAGGTACCGCTAACAATTTTGATTGATTTTCCTGCTGGACAGCCAATTGTGAGGCTTGCGCTAAACACACCCAAGGAAATCTTGATAGTAATGTGCTTAGTGAAAGTGCACCCTTCGGTGTTGATCGTCGCGCTCAGGAAACCAAATGCCACACAGTTACTGTAGGTGGGGGTGTCCGTAAATGTGGAGCTTGCTTCAGACAGCGTACCTACGAAGTGACTGTCGCACTGGACAGTCCCAGCTTCGGTTGTGAACGATTCATTCCCTGCGGTGTTTGAGCCTGTGGCGGTTGCTGGATAGGCTGATGCTGTGAACTGGGGCACAGCCAAAGCGGTGGGAGCTGCAATTGCACTCGCCACCAAGAGCATGCCCATAGCCCCCGTAAGACCGAAACCTCGGATCATCCTTACCTCCTTAGGCGTAGTGGATGTTTTCACATTCCCACTAATCACCAAGCCATAATCACCTCAGCGATTTGGCTATCGCGGCGCCTCGGAATTTCACTATCTGCGACTGGAAAGCGCTCCAGATAGAAGAATGTCGACAAATCAAATGCGCTGATCGGCGTGCTCGATTACTCGTACTGCAAAGACTGCAGAACGTTGAGGCGCGACGCCCGGCGCGCGGGCAGGATCGCCGCCAGCACCCCGACGAGCCCCGAGAAGATCAAGAGCAGGACAAGCGAGCCGACGGGATAGGAGAGCGTGAAGCCTTCGTCCTTCAGGGGCTGCGCAATTAAGGCAGCGAAGATCACGCCCAGCACCATCCCGAGGATGCCGCCGATCAGGGCCGTGATCACCGCCTCGTAGCGGATCATCGTCCGCACCTGGCGCCGCGACATCCCGATCGCCCGCAGCATCCCCAGCTCGCGGGTGCGTTCGTGGATCGAGAGCGCCAGCGTGTTGGCGATCCCGAAGAGGGAGATGACGATCGCGAAGACGAGCAGGGCGTAGACGAGCATCACCAGCTGGTTGATCTGCTCTTCCCGGCTTTCCTTCAGTTCCCCCTGGTTGAGGACTTCGGCGACGGGGAAGGCGACTTCGACCCCTTTCGTCAGGATCGTCTGCACCTGGTCGGCGCTGGCGCCCTCTTCGACCTTGACGAAGTCGATCAGGTCCTGGGTCTGGCGGAAATCGCGCGCCATCACGTTCTGGGTGACGAGGACGTTGCCGAAGACGCCCAGCTTCGCGTCGAACTCGGCGACGACCCGGAAGCGCGGCCGCGCTCGGGTTTGGGTCAGCAGCTGGAAGCTGTCGCCCGGTTCGAGCCCCTGGGAATCGGCGAAGTCGCTGGAGATGATCGCCTCGCCGTCGGCGAGGTTGCGGAGAGCCGCGGGACCCCCCTCCTTCCACTCGACCGTCACCGTCCTGCTGATGTCCGGGGAAGGCGCGTTGACCTGGGTCGTGGAGCCCGGCTTGCCGTCTTCGACCACCTTCGCCTGCGCTCCCCTGATCGTTGCCACCAGCTCCACGCCCGGGACTTTTTCGGCTGCCTTGGCGGCACCGTTGGGAATCGGCGAGAAACCGTCGCTGTTCTGGATCACCAGGCCGCCGGCGAAGTTTTCGTCGACCACCTGGGCGACGGTGCTCTTCAGGCCGGCGGCGAAGACGGTGACGAAGGCGACCAGGGCGACCCCGATCATCAGCGCCGCCGCCGTCACCGCGGTGCGGCTGGGGTTGCGCTGGGCGTTCTCGCGGGCGAGGCGGCCGGTGAGATGGCGCAGCCGCTCCAGCGGCCAGCCGGCAACCGCCGCCAGCGGCGGCACCAGACGGGGGCTGAACAGCGAGACGGCGAAGACGACCGCGACGGCACCGCCCCCCATCAGCCCGGCGCGGGACCCGGCGCCGCCGCTGCCGAAGAGGCCGATCAGGACCATCGCCAGGCCGGCGGCGGCGAGCAGGGCCGAGAGCGCCAGATAGACCAGCCGGCGGCGGCGGGTCGCCGGCGGCCGGAAGGAGTGGAGGGCCGCGATCGGCGGCACCCGGGTCGAGCGCAGCGCCGGCACCAGCGAGGAGACGAAGGTGACGAGGACGCCGACGACCAGCGAGACGACCACCGTCCGCGACTCCAGGACCAGGCTCGTCGTCGGCAGGTCGATCCCGATCGCCTCGAAGAGGGCGTTGATCGCGGCGGCGATCAGGAACCCGCCGCCGACCCCCAGCAAGGCCCCGAGCAGGCCGATCGCCACCGCTTCGACGAGGACGGTGGTGAGGATCTGCCGCCGCGAGGCGCCCAGCGTCCGCAGCATCCCGAATTCGCTGATCCGCTGGGCGACCGTGATCGAGAAGGTGTTGAAGATCAGGAACGAGCCGACGAAGACGGCGATGAAGCCGAAGACGAGGAGGAAGGTCTGCAGGAAGCTGAGGTTGTCGCGGATTTCCTCCGAGCCGCGATCGGCGTTTTCCTGGGCGGTCTCGACCCTCACCCCGGGGGGCGCCTCTTTCGCGATCCGCCGTTTCAGCACCTCCGGCGAGACCCCGTCGGCAGCGGCGACAGAGATCTGGTCGAAGCGCCCCTGCTTGCGGGTCAGGCGCTGGGCGACCGGCAGCGTCACCTGGGCGATGCTGGCGCCGCCGAAGGAAGCGTCGCCGAGCCGGGTGAAGCCGACGAGCCGGAAGGTCTCGACGCTCCCCTGCCCGATCAGCTTGATCTTTTCGCCCAGCTCCAGATCGCTGGCCTCGGCCGCCGCCTGGTCGATCGACGCTTCGGTCGGTCCTCGGGGCCTGTGCCCCTCGACGTAGTTGAGCGACTCCAGGCTGCCGGGCAGAGTGGAGGAGATGAACTTCGGCGCGAATTTGTTGCCGATCTTTTCGTTCTCCGCATCGAAGAAGGCACCGGGAGTGAAGATCGCCCCCGCGGCGAGACGGACGCCCGGCGTCTTCTTCACCGTCGGCAGCAGCGAGGCGCTGACCGTCGGGATTTCGCCGTTTTCCTGTTCGACCGGGTTCTCGGCGGTGATGACGACGCTGGTCCCCTTCAGCGACTCGCTGAAGATTTCGTCGAAGGCGGCGAAGATCGTGTCGGTGAGGACGTAGGAGCCGGCGACGAAGGCGACGCCGAGGAAGACGGCGAAGGTCGTCAGCAGGGCTCGAACCTTGCGAGCCCAGAGGCTCTTGAGGCCGAGGCTAGTCAAACCGCTTCTGCAGCTCGATCACTTCTTCCGCCGAGCCGGGGGCGGCGTCGCCGACGATCCGCCCGTCTTTGAGGGTGATCAGCCGGTCGGCGTGGGCGGCGGCGACCGGGTCGTGGGTGACCATCACCACCGTCTGGCCGAACTCGTCGACCGCCTGGCGCAGCAGTTCGAGGACGTCGGCGCTGGCCTTGGAGTCGAGGTTGCCGGTCGGCTCGTCGGCGAAGACCACCGCCGGTTTGCTGACCAGCGCGCGGGCGACCGCGACCCGCTGCTGCTGGCCGCCCGAGAGCTCGGAGGGGCGATGCGTGCGCCGGTCCTCGAGCCCGACGGTGCGGATCAGCTGGTCCACCCACTCCTGATCCGGCTTGCGACCGGCGATCGAGAGCGGCAGGACCATGTTTTCCTCCGCCGTCAGGACCGGCAGCAGGTTGAAGAACTGGAAGACGAAGCCGAGTTTGTCGCGGCGCAGCTTCGTCAGCTCGCCGTCGTCGAGCTCGGTGATGTCGACGCCGTCGAGCTCGACCTTGCCCGCGGTCGGCTTGTCGAGGCCGGCGAGGATGTGCATCAGGGTCGACTTGCCGGAGCCCGAAGGGCCCATGATCGCGGTGAAGCGATCGCGCTCGAAGCTGGTGGTGACGCCGGCGAGGGCGTCGACGGCGGTGTCGCCCTCGCCGAAGCGACGGTGGAGGTCGGTGGCCACCACGACTGGTTCGTTGGTGCTCACTGCCGGCACGGTATCGAGATGGCGAATAGCCTGCGGCCGTGCCCCTCGCCGACCGCTTCGACGGATTCCTGATCGACCTCGACGGCGTCGTCTGGATCGGCCGCGAGCCGGTGCCGGGATCGCCGCAGGCGTTGCGAGCGCTGCTCGGCGCCGGCAAGCGCCTCGTCTTCGTCACCAACAACCCGGGGCGGCTTCCCGCCGCCTACGCCGAGCGTCTGCGGGAGCTGGGCATCGAGGTCGGCCCGGAGCAGATCGTCACCGCCGGCATGGTCGCGGCACGGCTCGCCGGCGAAGCGGCCGGGAGCGACGGCGGCGCCTTCGTGATCGGCGCCCCGGCGCTGAAGGAGATGGTCGCGGCAACGGGGACGCGGCTGCTCGAGGGAGAGGCGGCGTGGAATGCCGAAGTGGTCGTCGTCTCCGGCCACCGCGGCTTCGACTACGCGGAGCTGCTGGCGGCGAAGCGGGCGCTCGACCGCGGCGCCGCCCTCGTCGCCACCAGCCACGATCCGACGATGCCCTACCCGGGCGGCGAGCTGCCGGGGACCGGCGCGGTGCTGGCGGCGGTGGAGACTGCCTCCGGGCGCCGTGCCGAGATCGCCGGCAAGCCGGAGCGGCACCTGTTCGAGATGGCGATCGAGGCGGTTCGTGGTTCCTTTCGGACGGATGGCGTCCAAAAGGAACCACGAGATATGGATCTGGCGATGGTCGGCGACCGCGTCTCTTCAGACATCGCGGGCGGGCGCGCAGCCGGGCTGGAGACGATCCTCGTCCTCAGCGGCACCACCTCGCCGGAGGAGGCGAGGGCCGCGGACCCGACGCCCGACCACGTCGTCGAGAGCCTCAGCGGCCTGCTGGCGTGAGCGCCACCGCGTCAAGCCCCAGGCCGGACCAGCGGCCCGGCCTCAGCTTCGCGGCGATCTTCGCGACCACCTTCTGCGGCCTCGTCGGCGTCGGCTCGGTCCTGCCGGTCCTGCCCCGCTACATCCACGGCCCGCTCGACTCGGGCGACGTCACCGTCGGGATCGTGATCGGCGCCTACGCGGTGACCGGGCTGCTGCTGCGGCCGGTCGCCGGCAGGCTCGCCGACACCCGCGGCCGCAAGCCGACGATGCTGGTGGGCGCCATGCTGGTGGCGCTGAGCGGGCTGCTCTACCTGCCGAGCCTGGGGATCGCCGGCCTCATCGTCGCCCGCCTCATCCTCGGCGCCGGCGAGGGAGCGGTCTACACCGCCGGCTCCGCCTGGATCGTCGACCTGGCGCCGGACGAGCGGCGGGGGCGGGTGCTCGGCCTCTACGGGCTGGCGGTCTGGGGCGGGCTCAGCGTCGGCCCGCTCCTCGGCGAGCTGCTGCTCAACCTCGGCGGCTACACCGCCGTCTGGCTCAACGCCGCGGCGCTGCCGATCCTCGGCGCCATGATCGCCCTCGCCGCCCGCGACCCCTTCGTCCCGCGCGAGCACGCCGAGCCGCATCCGCTGATCGCGCCCGAGGCGGTCGGCCCCGGCTTCGCGATCGCCCTGGCCTCGATCGGCTACGCCGCCATCGCCACCTTCATCGTCCTCCACCTGGAAGCGCGCGGAGTCGGCCACGGCGCCACCGTCTTCGCCGCCTTCGCCACGATGCTGGTGCTCACGCGCCTGGTCCTCGGCCACCTGCCGGACAGGGTGGGAGCGGCGCCGGTGGCGATCGTCGCCACCCTGGGAGAGGCGCTCGGCCTGGCGCTGATCGCGGTCGCCCAGACGCTGCCGGTGGCGATCGTCGGCGGCCTCGCGATGGGCGCTGCCTTCTCGCTGCTCAACCCCTCGCTGATGCTGATCGCCCTCGGCCGCGTCTCCCAGCAGGCCCGCGGGGCGGCGATGGGCACCTACACCGCCTTCTTCGACGCCGGGGTCGGGATCGGCGCGCCGCTCGCCGGACTCGTCGCCGCGCTCGCCGGCTACGAGTCCGCCTTCTTCTTCGCCGCCGCGGTCTGCGTCGGCTCGGCGCTGATGATCCTCGTCCAGCTCCGCCCTAACGCTCGCTGATCAGCAGCGTCTGCAGCCCGCGCCCGATCCGCCCCCGTCCATCGGAGAGCACCGACTCCGCGGTGCCGACGCCGTTCGGCTGCGGCAGCGTGATCGCGTCGATGCAGACCCACTCCCCCTCCGGCATCCGCTCCAGCTGCACGGTGAGGTCGACGTTGATGAAGAGGTAGCGGCGGAAGTCGAGCGAGGCGCTGACGCCGTTGCCGACGTCGGCGACGACCAGCGCCCGCTGCAGCGGCGTCGGCTCCTCCCCCGCGACCAGCGGCTGGCGCATCCGCAGCCAGACGGTGGCCGGCCCCGGCTCGAGGAAGCCGCCGGAGACGAAGCGGACCTCCATCGCCGAGTGGTAGCCGTGCTCCTCCCCGGTCGGGAAGAACCCCGCCTCGGTTCCCTGCTCGGGCGGCGGCGGGGCCGTGCCGGCGACGATCGCCTCCGCGGGCAGCTCGATCTGCGCGGTGCGGATCCGCCAGGCGCGCGCCCGCACCAGGACCTCGCCGTCGCCGTCGCTCAGCTCCGCCTCGACCATCTGCACCCGCCGCCCCGGCCGCACCACCCGCGCCTGCGCCCGCACCGGCGCGATCGGGACCGAGCGCAGGATCTCGAAGGTGACGCGGCCGAGCTGGAACTCGGCCGTTTCCGGCAACCGCTCGATCGCGTAGCCGAGCAGGGCGGCGGGCGGGCCGGCGTGCTGCGCACCCGGGTCCCAAGGCCCGCGGGTCAGCTCGGTGGCGCGGAAGAGGTCGCCGTCGGGCTCGTAGAAGGCGTCGAGCACGCCGCCATCCTAGGCTCCTCAGCAGCGGCTGCCGAACTCCTGCGTCCAGACGTGGGCGCGGCTGACCCCTTCGAGCTCGCCCACCTGCAGCCCGATCCCAATGTCTTCGTAAGGGCCGAGGATGTTGCGGCGGTGACCGGCGGAGTTCATCCACAGCTTGAAGATCGACCGCGGCGGGGCGTAGCTGCCGCTCGCATAGGCGATGTTCTCCCCCGCCTGCCAGCAGGTGCCACGGGCATAGCCCATGCGACTCATCCAGTAGGTGAAATCGCGGCCGCAGGCTTCGTGGCTGAATTCGTCGCAGCGGAGGATGTCGCCCGACTTGCGGGCAGCCGCCCGGGCGAGCGATTCAGGGGCGGCAAGCGGGCTGAGGCCGCGCTGTTTGCGCGCCTGGTTGACGAGGCAGAGCATGGCGCTCTCCTGCACCGCGGTGGGGGCGTTGCCGTTGTTCTGGCCGGGGCAGCCGACCCGGAGCGCCGCCGAATCGGCGGCGGCGGGCAACGGCAGCAGGGCGCACATCGCCGCCGTCGCCAAGAAGAGGATTGCCCTCGAGTTCCTGCGGGTCACAGCCCTGTAATAGCAGGGGCGTACCCTCTTTCTCAGAGAGAAAGGAGAAAGATGGCAACGAAGGTCCAGAAAAGTGAGCAGGAGTGGCGCGAGCAGCTCACCCCCGAGCAGTTCGAGGTCACCCGCAAGGCTGGCACCGAGCGCGCCTTCACCGGCCCCTACTGGGACGAGAAGGCGGAGGGGATGTACCGCTGCGTCTGCTGCGGCACCGAGCTCTTCTCCTCCGACACCAAGTTCGACTCCGGCACCGGCTGGCCCAGCTTCACCGAGCCGGCCAACCTCGAGCACGTCGAGCTGCGCCCGGACAACAGCCTCTTCATGCGCCGGACCGAGGTCGTCTGCAAACACTGCGACGCCCACCTCGGCCACGTCTTCGACGACGGCCCGGCCGACCGCGGCGGCAAGCGCTACTGCATCAACGGCTGCGCACTGACGCTTGAGGAGAAGGAGTAAGGGCGTGCGAGGCGCGGCGCGCTAGAGCGAGCCGCCGCCGGCGCCGAGGTAGCTGAACCGCACCGCCAGCGCCACCGCCTCGGTGCGGGTGTCGACCTCGAGCTTGGCGATCGCGTTGCGGACGTGGGTGTGGACGGTCGCCGGGCTCAGCTGCAGCCGGTCGGCGATTTCTTTCACCCGCAGCCCCTCCGCCAGCAGCTCGAGGATCTGGCGCTCGCGCGGCGAGAGCTCGAGCAGTTTCTCGACCTCGGACGGCTTGCCGCCGGCGAAGTCGCCGCCGAGGAAGGTCCCTCCCCCGGTCACCGCTTTCACCGCTTTGGCGATGTCCTCGGCCGGCGCCGACTTCAGCACGTAGCCGGAGGCCCCGGCCCGCAGCGCCAGGGCGAGCAGGTCCGGCTGGGCGTGGGCGGTGAAGATGATCACCTTCGTCCGCGGCCGCGCTTTCAGGACCTCCTTGGTCGCCTCGATCCCATCCCGCTTCGGCATCTCGACGTCGATGATGAGAACGTCGGGTTCCAGCTCCTTGACCGCGTTGACGACGTCGCGGCCATTGCTGGCCTCGCCGACGATCTCGACTATGGGTGAGTTGGCCATGCGCGCCTTGATCGCCTCGCGGACGATCTCGTGGTCGTCGCAGAGCACAACTCGCTTGGCGTCCCGCACGCTCGTACTCATGCGGGGCCGATTCTGTCAGGCGACCCGTACGGATGCAAAGTTTTAGGTAGCGTGAAACTCCCGTCGCTTTCCTGCCGGTTCTCGATCAGGGCGATGATCGTGCGGCCGACGGCGCAGGCGGTGCCGTTGAGCGTGTGCAGAACCTGCGGCGCCTCCCCCTCGGCCGGGCGGTAGCGGGCGCCGAGGCGGCGGGCCTGGTAGTCGGTCGTGTTCGAGCAGGAGGTGAGCTCGCGGTAGCGGCCCTGGCTCGGGATCCAGGCCTCGCAGTCGTACTTCTTCGCCGCCGGGGCGCCGAGGTCGCCGACGGCGACGTTGACGACGCGATAGGGAATCTCCAGCTCGCCGAGGATCCGCTCCTCGATCGCGAGCAGGCGCTCGTGCTCTTCCCGCGAGGCGTCCTGCTCGACGAACGAGAACATCTCGACCTTGTCGAACTGGTGGACGCGGAAGATGCCGCGGGTGTCGCGGCCGGCGGCGCCGGCCTCGCGGCGGAAGCAGGTCGAGAAGGCGCAGTAGCGGCGCGGCAGCGTGCCGGCGTCGAGGATCTGGTCGGCGTGGAGGCCGGCGAGGCCGACCTCCGAGGTGCCGGTGAGGAAGAGCTCGTCCTTGGGGACCTCGTAGATCTGGTCGCGGTCGCCGGGGAGGAAGCCGGTCCCCTCCAGCGCCTCTTCGCGGACCAGCACCGGCGGCACCACCGGCTCGTGCCCCTCCGCCCGGACCAGCTCGATCGCGAAGCGGACCAGCGCCAGCTCGAGCAGGACCAGGTCCCCCATCAGGTAGGCGAAGCGCGAGCCGGAGAGCCGGGCGGCGGCCTCCATCTCGATCAGCCCCAGCTCGGTGCCGATCTCGAGGTGGTCGCGCGGCTCGAAGTCGAACTCGGGGCGCTGGCCGACCTCGCGCAGGACCACCGCGTCCTCCTCGGTCAGCCCTTCCGGCGCGTCGGGGTCGGGGAGGTTGGGGAGGGTGAGCGCCAGCTCGTCCAGCTTGGCCTCGACCCGCTCCAGCTCCTCTTTGCCGGACTCGATCCGCTCCTTCAGCCCCTGCACGGTCGCCATCAGCTCCTCGGCGTCTTCGCCCGCCTGCTTCTTCTCGCCGATCTGCTTCGAGAGCGTCTTCCGCTCGGCCTGGGCGTTCTCGACCTCAGGCAGCAGCTCGCGGCGGCGGGCGTCGAGGGCGAGCAGCTCGTCGACCTGGTCGGCCGCGCCGCGCCGCGCCAGCGCGGCTTTGAACCGCTCGGGCTCGGAGCGGATCGCCTTCAGGTCCAACATGGGAGGCCTCCGCTAGGGAGCTTGGCCGGGTCGCGGCGACTCTTCCGCTTCCGAGCCGGCGTACTTGGCGACGAATTTGGCCACCGCCTTCGCTTCGTCGCCGACGACGATGTTCTGGGGCATGATCGCCCCCGAGAAGCCGCCGTTCTGGATCGCGAAGAGGGCGTCGTCATAGGTCTCGGTTCGCTGATCGAGGTTCGGCCCCTGCGTGCGCTCGCCGCGGTTGCCGCTTCCCTGCGAGCCGGCGGCGCCCAGCGTGTGGCAGCCGGAGCAGTGGGTGGCGAACAGGACGGAGCCGTTGTAGTCGGGGTCGTCCTTGGAGACGGAGACCCCCTCTTCGCCGAAGCCGCAGGCCGAGAGCCCGAGGGCGGCGGCGACCATCCCGATGATCAGCAGTGGGCGCATGCGGCGGGCATCATATTGTCTGGAGCCGATCTCGCTCTTTGACGATGGCCGCTCCCGATCCAGCCAGCTTCCGCGCCGCCATGGCCGGGCTCCCCACCGGGGTCACGATCGTCACCGCCGGCGGCCCCGAGGGCCCGGCCGGGGCGACCGCCAACGCCGTCTGCTCGCTCTCGATCGAGCCGATGCTGATGCTCGCCTGCCTCGACCGCGGCTCCCGCACCCTGCTCGCCGTCCAGGCCGCCGACAGCTTCGGGATCAGCGTCCTCCACGCCGGCCAGGAGCCGATCGCCCGCGCCTTCGCCACCAAGGCACCGGTGGCCGAGAAGTGGAGCGGCGTCGCCTGGAGCGAACGCGACGGCATCCCCGCGATCGACGACGCCCTGATCTGGATCGCCTGCGACCTCCGCGACGTGATCTCCGCCGGCGACCACGTGATCGTCACCGGCGCAGTGCGGGCACTGCAGTCGAACGAAGGCGACCCCCTCGTCTTCCACGCCGGCGAGTACCGGCCGCTGGACTGAGTTAGTCCAAAAATCCAGATGGCAAATCGAGCACCTATAGGGTGTCGGATTGCCCTCTCGATGAACGACTGGACGTTTGCCCAGAAAGCTTTGGTGGTGCTGGCGGCGCTGCAGCTGCTCTGGGCGACCGCGGGCTTCATCGCCGAGCCGAGCTTCCACATCGGCGCCGACGCGCCGACCGAGAAGGTCCTCGGGGTCGACTTCAACGGCTACCACGCGCTCTCGGGCTTCCTCCTCTTCCTCCCCGCCTTCTACTTCGCCCGGCGACCTGACTGGGCCTTCTACTACGACGTCTACGTTGCGGGAGCGCTGTTCGTCACCGGCATCTGGGCGCTGTTCGAGGAACAGCCGGCCTGGGTCTTCGCCTTCCCCAACAACTCCGCCGACGGCATCTTCCACCTCGCCACCGGCACCCTCTTCGCGGTGCTCGCAACGATCCAGTGGGCCGAAAACCGCGCCGTCCCGGCCTGAGCTAGAGCCCGCTCGTCCCTGCGGCTCGCAGCCCCAAGAAGAAGATCACGCCGCAGCTGACGGCCATGATCCCCATCTCGCGGCGGACGATCGCGAGGGCGAGGGATTCCTGCTCGGCCTGGGGCATCGACTCGTAGTCGAGGTCGCCGACCTCGCGGTGGGCGGCGTCGGCGCGGGCGCCCTCGGCGATGAAGGAGACGACGAGCGGGAGGATCCCGTAGAGGTAGTGAAGGCCGTCGTCCTGTTCGTGGCCGGTGACGACGAGGAGGCCGCCGATCAGGGCCTGGGCGAAGACCGAGGCCTGGGCAGCGCGGAGCAGGTACCAGAAGGGGATCGAGGGCCGATCGCGGTACCAGGCGACGCCGCCGACGACGAAGGCGGCGAGGTTGAGGAGGATCAGCAGCAGGCCGACGGCGATGTGCAGGCCGAGCATCGCTATATCCGCCTAAAGGGGTCGGGATTCGGCTTGCTGATGCGGAAAAGCACTATGTAGCAAGTTGTCACAATGTCGGTGTATAACAGCGTCTCCGGCGACCCACCTCCCCGTGCTCAAGACCTACCTCCCGATCCTCGTCTTCGCCTTCCTCGGCCTCACGGTCGGCGGCGTCTTCGCGCTCGTCAACCACCTGGTCGGGCCGAAGAAGCCGGCGCGCCCGACCGCCGCCAGCCGCCGCCAGGGCGAGCCCTACGAGTCCGGGATCCCGGTCGAGCCGACCAAGGGGCTGCGCTTCGGGGTCAGCTTCTACCTCGTCGCGATGCTCTTCATCCTCTTCGACATCGAGGTCGTCTTCCTCTACCCGATCGGGGTGATCCTCGAGGACGCCGACAGCCTCCTCGTCCTCGGCGAGCTCGTCACCTTCGTCGTCCTCCTCCTCGTCGCCTTCGTCTACGTCTGGCGGAAGGGGGCCCTGGATTGGAAGTAGAGCGCCGCAGCCTGCGCGAGAAGCAGCTGGCCGCCCGCGACCTGCTCCGCGGCGACCTCGAGGGCGAGGACCTCGAGCGCTACGTCGAAGAGCGCGTCCTCACCACGACCTTCGAGAAGATGCTCAACGTCGCGCGGGCGAACTCGATCTTCCCGCTCACCTTCGGCCTCGCCTGCTGCGCGATCGAGGGAATACCGATGGCGGCCGTCACCGCCCGGTACGACATCGCCCGCTTCGGCGCCGAGGCGGGGCGCGCTTCGCCGCGGCAGGCCGACCTGATGGTCCTCTCGGGCCGGGTCTCGATCAAGATGGCGCCGGTCATCCGCCGCCTCTACGACCAGATGCTGGAGCCGAAGTGGGTGATGGCGATGGGCGCCTGCTCCTCCTCGGGCGGGATGTTCGCCAACTACGCCGTCCTCCAGGGAGCCGACAAGTTCCTCCCGGTCGACATCTACGTGCCCGGTTGCCCGCCGCGGCCGGAGGCGGTCCTCTACGGCTTCACCAAGCTGCAGCGGCAGATCATCGGCAACCCCGACCAGGGCTGGCGCCAGCGCTACGACGCCCACGGCACCGAGGAGTGGGCGCGCGGCGGCCCCCGCAGCGAACCGAGCCCGGAGGCCGCGAAGGCCTACGAGCAAGCGCGCGAGTCGGCGGAACGACTGCGCGAAGAGACCGGGGAGCCCTCCCTTGCCTGACGCCCCCGGACTCGAGCTGATCCGGGGGGAAATCGAGCGCGACTGCCCCGGTGCCGTGCTGGCGACCTCCTACGACCGCTCCCAGGCGGCGCTGGTCGTCGACCCCGCCCGGGTGCTCGAGGTGCTGAGCTGGCTGAAGGACCAGCCCGGCCAGCGCTACGACTTCCTCTCCTCCCTCCACGCGGCGGACTACCTGCCCAACGCCCCGCGCTTCGCAGTCCACTACGAGCTCATCAACCGTGATCGTGTGGAGCGCGTCCGCGTAAAAGCGATGCTCGAAGACGCCCCTCCCGCGGGTGGCGACGATCGGGAGGACTCTCCCGGCAGGGAGAGCCCCCGATCGGAGACAGGACCCGCGGGCCAGGGCCTTCCGTCAATCGACTCCTGCGTCGAGCTCTTCCCCACCGCCGAGGCCCAGGAGCGCGAAGTCTTCGATTTCTTCGGGATCGTCTTCCGCGGCCACCCGAACCTGACCCGGATCCTGCTGCCCGACGACTACGTCGGCTGGCCGCAGCGCCGCGACTTCCCGATCGGCGGGGAGCCGGTCACCTTCACCTACTCCGAGCAGCGCTATGACTGAGATCGCCGAGCAGGCGGTCGACCGCGACCGCGAGATCATGACCGTCAACGTCGGGCCGCACCACCCGGCGACCCACGGCGTGCTGCGCCTCGTCGTCGACCTCGAAGGCGAGATGGTGCGCGAGCTGACGCCGGTGATCGGCTACGTCCACACCGGGATCGAAAAGTCCTGCGAGGACAAGAGCTACTGGAAGGTCATCCCCTTCGTCGAGCGGATGGACTACGTCTCCTACTTCTTCCAGATGGAGGCCTTCTGCGGCGCCGTCGAGCGGTTGATCGACCTCGAGATCCCGCCCCGGGCCAGGTACCTGCGGACGCTCTTCCTCGAGCTCAACCGGATCCACTCCCACCTCGTCTGGCTCGGCACCACCGCCCTCGACCTCGGCGCGATCTCGATGCTCTGGTACTGCTTCCGCGAGCGCGACAAGATCCTCGACCTGTTCGAGATGGCGACCGGGCAGCGGATGCACACGCGCTACTTCCAGGTCGGCGGCGTGATCGAGGACATCCCGCTCGGCTTCGAGCAGAAGTGCCGCGCCTTCGCCGAGGAAATGCCGATCCGGGTCGGCCAGTACCAAGCGCTGCTCGACCGCAACGAGGTCTTTCTCTCGCGGACCAAAGGCGTCGGCGCCGTCTCCCGCGAGCGGCTGCTGGAGCTGGGCGTGACCGGGCCGCTGCTGCGCGCCGCCGGCGAGCCCTGGGACCTGCGCAAGGCCTTCGACTACCTCGCCTACCCCGAGCTGGACTTCAAGATCCCGGTCGGGACCGTCGGCGACAACTACGACCGCTACCGGGTGCGGGTGGCGGAGATGGTCGAGAGCGCGCGGATCGTCGAGCAGTGCCTCGACGCCCTCCCCGAGGGGCCGTTCATCGCCGACGACCGCAAGTACGTGCTGCCGCCGCGCTCGGAGCTCTCGACCTCGATGGAGTCGCTGATCCACCACTTCAAGCTCGTCACCGAGGGCTACCGGGTCGGCCCCGGCGAGGTCTACTACTCGATCGAGTCGCCGCGCGGGGAGCTCGGCTGCTTCGTCGTCGCCGACGGCTCGGCGAAGCCGTCCCGGGTCCACTTCCGCGACCCCTCCTTCGTCAACCTGCAGGCCTTCCGCGACATGGCCGTCGACACCTACGTCGCCGACATGATCGCCAGCCTCGGGATGCTCGACCCGATCCTGGGAGGGGTGGACCGATGAGCCCGGTCGACGGCCCCGGCATCGACAACCCCAACCTTCCGGTCGACCCGGCGGTCCGCGAGGGCCGCGTCCCCGGCCGCGCCGAGGAGGAGATCCCGGAGCTGCACGAAGTCGACTGCCCGGCGGAGCTGCGGGAGCGGATCGAGGCGCTGATGGGCCGCTACCCCGACCGCCGCTCGGCCTCGATCCCGGCGCTGTGGGCGGTGCAGGAGCGCTACGGCTGGTGCACGCCGGAGGGAATTCGCCAGGCCGCCGCGGTGATGCGGGTCACCCCCGCCTACCTGGAGTCGGTGGCGAGCTTCTACGACCTCCTCCACACCTCCCCCGTCGGGACCCACCGGATCGAGGTCTGCACCAACATCAGCTGCTGGATGCGCGGCGCCGACCGCCTGCTCGAGGCCTTCCAGGAGGCCGCCGGCGAGGACGGCGAGGACTTCTACGTGACCGGGTTCGAGTGCCTCGGCGCCTGCGACATCGCCCCGATGGCCTCGATCGACCAGCGCTACTACGGCCCCCTCGAGGCAGCCGAGGCGGGCGTGGCGATCGACCAGCTGCGCGCCGGCCAAGAGGTGCTGCCGGAGAAGGCGCTGGCGAAGCGCGGACTGGCGGGGGACGCCTGATGCCGCACCGGCTGGAGAGGCGCGTCCTGCTCGAGCACGGCGAGGACCCGGCGCTGCGCACGCTCGAGGGCTACAGGCGGCTGGCCGGCGGCTACGCGACCTTGGAGCGCGCCTACAAGGACATGGAGCAGGACGAAGTCCTCCAGGAGCTCGAAGACTCGGGCCTGCGCGGCCGCGGCGGCGCCGGCTTCTCGATGGGCAAAAAGGCCTCCTTCCTGCCCCGCGGCGACATGGCCAAGTACCTCTGCTGCAACGCGGACGAGTCCGAGCCCGGTGCCTTCAAGGACCGCGAGCTGATGCAGCGCAACCCGCACCAGCTGATCGAGGGGATCGCGATCGCCGCCCTCGCCGCCGACGCCGGCCACGCCTTCATCTTCATCCGCGGCGAGTACGACGAGCAGGCCGACATCCTCGACCGGGCGGTCGCCGAAGCCTACGAGGCGGGCTACCTCGGCACGAACATCCTCGGCTGCCATCGCGACCTCGAGCTGGTCGTCCACCGCGGCGCCGGCGCCTACATCTGCGGCGAGGAGACCGCGCTGCTCGACGCGCTCGAGGGCAAGCGCGGCAACCCGCGCCTGAAGCCGCCGTTCCCGGCGGTCCAGGGCCTCTACGGCGGGCCGACCCTGATCAACAACGTCGAGACCCTCTCCAACGTCCCCCACATCGTCCGCAACGGCGCCGATTGGTTCAAGGGATTCGGCACCGAGCAGTCGCCCGGGACCAAGGTCGTCTCGGTCTCCGGCGGCGTCCGCCGCCCCGGCAACTACGAGGTCGAGCTGGGGATCCCGACCCGCGAGCTGATCTGCGACCTCGCCGGCGGCCCCGAGGAGGGGCATGAGATCAAGGCCTTCTTCCCGGGCGGGTCGTCCTCGCCGGTGCTGACCGCCGAGGAGGGGCTCGACCTCCCCTACAGCTTCGAGGCGATGGCCGAGGCGGGCTCGATGCTCGGCTCGGGCTCGATCATCGTCTGCGACGACCGCGTCTCGATCCCCCACCTGGCGCTGCGGACCGCGCGCTTCTACCACCACGAGTCCTGCGGCAAGTGCGTCCCCTGCCGCGAGGGCACCAACTGGACGGTGAAGATGCTGGAGCGGATGGTGCGCGGCGAAGCCACTCCCATGGACCTCGACGTCGTCAGCTCGGTCCAGCAGAACATCATCGGCCACTGCCTCTGCGTGCTCGGCGACTCGATGGCGATGCCGGTCGGGGCGATGGTCCGCAAGTTCCGCGAGGAGTTCGAAGAAGTGATGGCCGACCCCGAGCTGGTCCTCGACCCGCACGCCGTCGTCCAGGGCGCGCCCGAGACGCTGGGAGCGTCGACGTGAGCGCCGGGCGCGAGGTGACGATCACGATCGACGGGCGCGAGGTGGCCGCGATCGAGGGCGAGATGCTCCACGACGCCGCCCGCAAGGGCGACGTCGAGATCCCCTACTTCTGTTACGAACCGAAACTCGGCGACCCGGTCGGCGCCTGCCGGATGTGCCTGGTCGAGATCGAGGGGATCCCGAAGCTGCAGACCTCCTGCTCGACGCCGGTGCGCGAGGGGATGGTCGTCCACACCCGCACCGAACAGGTGAAGGAGGCCCAGAGCGCGGTCGTCGAGTTCCTCCTCGTCAACCACCCGCTCGACTGCCCGGTCTGCGACAAAGGCGGCGAATGCCCGCTGCAGGACATCTCCTACGGCTGGGGCCCCGGCAAAAGCCGGGTGATCGACGAAAAGCGCCACTTCGAGAAGCCGATCGAACTCTCGCCGCTGGTCGCGATCGACCGCGAGCGCTGCATCCTCTGCTACCGCTGCGTCCGCTTCAGCCAGGAGGTCTCCGAGGACGCGCAGCTGCAGCTGATCGACCGCGGCGACCGCACCTTCGTCGGCACCTTCGACGAGCGCCCCTACGTCGCCCCCTTCCACGGCAACATCACCGACATCTGCCCGGTCGGGGCGCTGACCAGCTACACCTACCGCTTCCGCGCCCGCCCCTGGGACATCGAGCACGCCGGCTCGGTCTGCACGCTCTGCCCGAGCCAGTGCAACGTCAGCTTCACCGTCCGCGACGAGAAGGTGAAACGGGTGATCGCCCGCGACAACCACGAGGTCGACGACGGCTGGCTCTGCGACCGCGGCCGCTACGGGTTCGAGATGTTCGACGCGCCGGAGCGGATCGACGCGCCGCGTTTGAAGGGCGGCGCGGCCTCCTGGGAGCAGGCGCTCGCGGCGGCGGCCGCTGGGCTGCAGCGCGCCGGCGGCAAGGTCGCGGCGATCGTCGGCGACGCCTCCAACGAGGAGGGCTTCCTGGTCGGGCGGCTCGTCCGCGACGCGCTCGGCTCGCCGCACCTCGACTCCCGCCCCTCGCGCGGGCCGCGGGCCGCGGTGCTGCGGCGGCTGGCCGAGCCGGCGATCTCGGCCCGGGTGCGCGAGATCGACGAGGCCGACGCGATCCTCGTCCTCGGCACCGACCCGCTGCACAGCTCGCCGATCCTCGACCTGCGTGTCCGCAAGGCGATCCGCCGCAACGGCGCCAAGCTGGTGGTCGCCACCGAGCGCCCGACCGCGCTCGACGGCGGCGCCGAGGCGATCGCCCGCTACGCCCCGGGCCAGGCGGCGCACTTCGTCTCCGAGCTGGCGAGCGCGATCGGCGGCGCCGAGAACGTCGCCACCCCGGTCGCCGAGACCCTGCGGGACGCCGGCAAGGTCGTCGTCATCTGGGGCGAGCGAATCGCCCGCGAGGACGGCGCCGCCGAGGCCCTGCTCGAGATCGCGAGCGCGACCGACATGGCGGCCACCGACGGCTCGGGCCTGCTGGAGATCCCCGACACCACCAACGCCCGCGGCCTGCGCGAGGCCGGCTGCCTCCCCGACGCCGGCCCCGGCCTCTCCGAGACCGCGGCGGGCATGTCCACCGAGGAGATCCGCGCCGCCCTGATCAGCGGCGAGCTGACCGGTCTCATCCTCTTCGGCGCCGACCCCCTCCGCGACTTCCCCGACACCCCCGCCTGGGAAGAGGCATTGACGGCAGCCGACTTCGTCGTCTCCTTCTCCATGCACGAGAACGCGACCACCGCCAAGGCAGATGTGGTCCTGCCTCTGGAGACCCATGCCGAGAAAGACGGCACCGTCACCCACCCGGATGGCCGCCTCCAGCGCGTACGGCCTTCAGCCTCCCGCCCCGGCGACATCCGCCCGAACATCCACGTCCTCTCAGAGCTCGCCTCGAAGCTCGGCCTAGACACGGGCATCGATTCCCAGCCCACCGCCTTCAAAGCTCTCACCGACGCCGTCAGCTTCTACAACGGCATCGCCGACGATCAAATCGGCGGCCGCGGAATCCGCTGGCAGGACACCCCGTCAGCTTCCCGCGTGTCCGAGCTGGATAGGGCGTCCGGGCCTGACTCGCCGGACACTTGGCGCGAGGCGCCACCCACCCCCGCGGAGACCGCCCACGATCCTCGCCGAGTCGCGTCCGCCGAGTCAGGCCCGGACGCCCCCCTCGCTCTGGGCACCTACCGCGACCTCTGGGCCGGCCCGATCACCGAGCTGAACCCACCGCTGAAGTTCCTGACCCCGCAGCAGCGCGTCGAGATCTCCTCGGCAGACGCCGAGCGCCTGAACCTGAAGACCGGCGACGCGGTCCGCGTCAGCCACAACGGCTCCGCGGTCGACGCCCAGGTCCAGATCAAGGAGCGCGTCCCCGCCGGCGTCGTCTTCATGGCCGAGGGCGTCGCCGAGGGCAACGCCAACGCGCTGCTCAACGGCGGCCCGGTCCAGGTGAAGATCGAGAAGCTGAGCGAGGTCGGCGCCTGATGCTGCCGCTCGCCGACACCACGTTCGCCGAAGCGACCTGGATCATGGTCGCCAAGAGCATCGTCATCTTCGCCGTCATCTTCGGCATCCTGCCGCTGCTGACGGTGCTCGAGCGCAAGCTGATCGGCCGCTTCCAGCACCGCTACGGCCCCAACCGGGTCGGCCCCTACGGCCTCCTGCAGCCGCTTGCCGACGTCGGCAAGCTGATCTCCAAGGAATCGTTCCGGCCCGAGAACGCGATCTCGACCCTGTTCATCCTCGGCCCGCTGCTGCCGGTCCTCGCCGGCGTCCTCTCGCTGGCGATCATTCCCTGGGGCGACGTCCAGGGCGGGGTCGGCTTCTACGGGATCGACGTCCCGATCGGGATCCTCTACTTCTTCGCCATCGGCTCGATCGCCTTCTACGGCCTGCTGCTGGGCGGCTGGTCCTCGGGCTCGAAATACAGCCTGCTGGGGGCGATGCGCTCGGCCGCGCAGCTGATCTCCTACGAGGTCTCGATGGGGCTGGCGCTGCTCGGCGTGATCATGATGAGCGGCTCCCTCTCGCTGGTCTCGATCGTCCACTCGCAGGGGGAGATGTGGTTCATCGTCCCGCAGTTCGTCGGCTTCCTGATCTTCATGCTGGCCGGCTTCGCCGAGACCAACCGCACCCCGTTCGACATGCCCGAGGCCGACGCCGAGCTGGTCCAGGGCTTCATGACCGAGTACGGCGGCATGCGCTTCGGCTCCTTCCTGCTGGTCGAATACATGGAGATCCTGGTCGTCTCCGGGATCGCCGTGGCGATGTTCCTCGGCGGCTGGATGGGGCCCGGCCCGAGCTTCCTCGACCCGATCTGGATGCTGGCGAAGATGCTCGTCCTCGTCCTCTTCTTCATCTGGATCAGGGCGACGCTCCCCCGTCTTCGATATGACCAGCTGATGAGCCTCGGCTGGAAAGTGCTGCTGCCGCTCGCCACCCTCAACGTCCTCGTCACCGCGGTCGTGGTGGTGGTCACGTGAGCGACTTCGACCCCAGGTCGGCCTCCTACCTCGACTCGATCGAGGTGGTCGAGGTGCAGCGCGGGCCCGAGCCGGGCGGGGTCGGCGGCGCCTACCGCGCCTTCGGCGAGACCCTGCGGGGACTGAAGACGACGATGGCGCGGCTGATCGAGGGGCCGATGACGATCGAGTACCCGGAGGAGAAGACGGCGGTCTACCCGCGCTTCCGCGGCCGCCACAAACTGCACCGCTTCGAGGACACCGGGCTGGAGAAATGCGTCGGCTGCTCGCTCTGCGCCGCCGCCTGCCCGGCCGACTGCATCCGCGTCGTCGCGGCGGAGAACATCCCCGGCGAGCGGGTCTCGGCCGGCGAGCGCTTCGCCGCCGTCTACGAGATCAACATGTCCCGCTGCATCTTCTGCGGCTACTGCGAGATCGCCTGTCCCTTCGACGCGATCACGATGGGCCACGACTACGAGATGGCCGACTACGACCGCCGCGACCTGATCTTCACCAAGGAGATGCTGCTGGCGGAGCCGATCGAGCGGACGCCGCTGAAAAGCGAGGGCGAGTAAGTGGAAGAGGTGCTGTTCTTCCTCGCGGCGCTCGGGGCGCTCGGCGGTGCGGTCGGCGTGATCGCGATGCGCAACCCCTTCTACTCGGTGCTGGCGCTGATCGTCCACCTGTTCTCGCTGGCGGCGCTGTTCCTGCTACTGACCTCGGCCTTCGTCGCCGCCGCCCAGGTGGTCGTCTACGCCGGCGCGGTGATGGTCCTCTACGTCTTCGTCGTCGCCTACGTCGGCGGCGGCGGCGAGTCCGCCTGGGAGCCGATCCCCGGCCAGCGCCTCCTCGCCCCCCTCCTCGGCATCGCCCTTTTCGTAGAGCTCTCGATAGCCGTCCTCAGCTCCTCCCTGCTGGCCCTGGGAACGGAGGGGCCCGACGTCAAGGCCGGCTTCGGCGACCCAGCCGCGATCGGAAGGCTGCTGCTCGAAAAGTTCCTGCTGCCTTTCGAGGCCTCGTCGATCCTGCTCCTGCTGGCAGCGGTCGGCGCCATCGTGCTCGCCGCCCGCCGTCGTGAAGGGGAGGGGGACACCCCCTCCGAACACTCCACAATCCGTTCGGAGGGGGTGTCCCCCTCCCCGTGACCATCGAGTGGTACATCGTTCTCTCCGCCCTGCTCTTCTCCACCGGCGCGATCGGAATCCTCATCCGGCGCAGCCCGATGGTGATCCTGCTCTGCCTCGAGCTGATGCTGAACGCCGGCAACCTCGCCCTCGTCGCCTTCAGCCGCATGGTCGGCAACGGTGAGGGGCAGGTCTTCGCGGTGATCGTGATGGTGGTCGCCGCCTGCGAGGTCGTCGTCGGCCTCGGCCTGATCGTCGCCATCTTCCGCCGCCGGCTGCCGCTCAACGTCGATGACCTGCGGGAGCTGCGCGGATGAGCGCCACCGCCTGGGCCTGGCTGGTCCTGCTCTTCCCGCTGCTCGGCTCGATCACGATCGCGCTCGGCTACCGGGTGCTGCCGGCAAAGGTCGCGGGGGCGATCGGCACCGTCTCGATCGGCCTCGCCTTCGCCTGCGGCATCGCCGCCCTGCTCAGCCTGCTCGGCGAAGACCCCGAGGCGCGCCGCCACGCCTCCGCGCTCTGGGATTACGCCAGCGTCGCCGGCCTCGACATCAAGCTCGGGATCTTCGTCGACCCGCTCTCGATCTTCATGGTCCTCGTCGTCAGCGGCGTCTCGACCCTGATCCACCTCTACTCCTACGGCTACATGCAGTCGGACGCGGGCTACCACCGCTTCTTCAGCTACCTCAACTTCTTCGTCTTCTCGATGCTGCTGCTGGTCCTCGCCGGCAACTTCGTCCTGCTGATCGTCGGCTGGGCCTTCGTCGGCTTCGCCTCCTACGCGCTGATCAGCTTCTGGTACCGGCGCGAGACCGCGACGCGGGCGGGGATGAAGGCCTTCGTGATCAACGTCGTCGGCGACATCGGCCTCGTGCTCGCCGCCTTCCTGATCTTCCGCGAACTCGGCAGCTTCGACTACGGCGAGGTCTTCGAGCGGGCGCCGGAAGCCTTCGCCACCAACGAGTGGACGATCGTCGCGATCTGCCTACTGCTGCTGGTCGGCGCCTTCGCCAAGTCGGCGCAGCTGCCGCTCCACACCTGGCTCCCCGACGCGATGGAGGGGCCGACCCCGGTCTCCTCGCTGATCCACGCGGCGACGATGGTGACCGCGGGCGTCTACCTGATCGCCCGCACCCACGTCCTCTTCGAACTCGCTCCCACCGCCGCCGACGTCGCCGCCTTCACCGGCCTGGGGACGCTCCTGGTGGCGGCGACGATGGCGCTGGTGATGACCGACCTGAAGCGGGTGATCGCCTACTCGACGATGAGCCAGATCGGCTACATGGTGATGGGAGTCTCCATCGGCGCCTACAGCGCCGGGATGTTCCACCTGATGACCCACGCCTTCTTCAAGGCGCTGCTGTTCATGGCCGCCGGCTCGATCATCGCCGCGATGGCCAACGAGCAGAACATCGACCGCATGTCCGGCTTCGGCAGGGCGATGCGGTTCACCTCGATCACCTTCGTCTGCGGCGCCCTCGCCCTCGCCGCCTTCCCCGGCACCTCGGGCTTCTTCTCCAAGGACGAGATCCTCGCCTTCGCCGAGGCGCGCGGCGGCATGTACCTGATCTTCACCGTGCTCGGCTACGTCGGCGCCCTGCTGACCGCCGTCTACAGCTTCCGGCTCGTCTTCCGGGTCCTCCCCGGCAAGCCGTGCGCCGAGGCGCAGGAGCTGATCGAGACCGGCCACGTCGCCCACGAGCCGCCGCGCAACCCCGCCACCGGCGAGGCCGAGGACACCGACGTCGGCTTCCCCGGCCCCGAGCACCACATCGCCGAGCAGTCGGCGCCGATGCGGATCGCGATGGGCGTGCTCGCGGTGCTGGCAATCCTCGGCGGGCTGGTCCAGATCCCCGGCGTCGACGACGTGATCGAGAAGTGGCTCGAGCCGGTCTTCGAGGGCTCGCCGCTGGCCCAGATCCACCCCTCGCTCGCGCAGGACTACGTCGGCCTCGGGATCGGCGGCGTGATCGCCCTGGCGGGGATCGGGATCGCCTACTTCCTCTACGTCGTCCGGCCTGAGCTGCCGCGAGCGCTGGAACAGCGCCTGCGCCCGCTCCACACCCTGTTCGTCAACAAGTGGTACTTCGACGAGCTGATCGACGTCCTCGTCGTCCGCCCGGCGCTGGCGGTCGGCCGCTTCGCCAACCGCGTCTTCGAGCGGGTGGTGGTCGACGGGCTGGTCAGCGGCACCGAGGGGACGGTGCGCGGCGCCGGCGCCGTCGTCCGCACCGTCCAGAGCGGCTTCGTCCGCAGCTACGCGCTGCTCCTGATCGCCGGCTTCGCCGGGTTGGCCCTCTACTTCCTGCTGAGCAGCTCATGAGCAGCGTCCTCCTCTGGGCACCCCTCGCGTTCGGCCTCCTCGGCCTCTTCCTGCCGAGCCGCCTGGTCGGCTGGTGGGCGGTGCTGGGGACCGTCGCCACCCTCGGCGTCGCGATCGCGATCGTCGCCGGCTTCGACTCCGGCAGCTCGGGGCTGCAGTACGCGGTCGACGAGCCCTGGATCTCCGGCCTCGGCGTCGACTACAGCCTCGGCGTCGACGGCCTCAACCTCTTCCTGCTGCTGCTGACCGCGGTACTCTGGGTCGGCGGGGTCGCCTTCGCCGCCTTCCGCGAGCAGGAGCGGCCGAAGACCTTCTTCTTCCTGATGCTGGTCGCCGAGACCGCGACCCTGGGCGCCTTCCTCGCCCAGGACCTGCTGCTCTTCGTCCTCTTCTTCGACCTGATGCTGGTGCCGTTCTACTTCCTCTTCGGCGCCTGGGGCTACGACCGCACGGCCGAAGACGGGCCGACCGCCTCGGCGGCGACGCTGAAGATGATCGTCTACACCCTGATCGGGTCGCTGCTGATGCTGGTGGCGGCGATCGCGACCGCGATCATCGCCGCCGACGGCGGCCACATCACCTTCTCGATCTCCGCGCTCTCCCAGCAGGGGATCGGCACCGGCAGCCAGCGCTGGATCTTCTGGTTCTTCGCCGCCGCCTTCCTGGTCAAGATGCCGGCCTTCCTCCTCCACGGCTGGATGCCCGACGCCTACCGGGCGGCGCCGCTGCCGGTGCTGGTCGTCTTCTCCGGCGTCCTCGCCAAGGTCGGCGCCTACGGCTTCCTGCGGGTGGTGCTGCCGGTCTTCCCCGACGCCACCGTCGAATTCCAGGAGGTGATCCTGGTCATCGCTCTGGCCTCGATCCTCTACGGCTCGGTGATGGCCTTCACCCAGACCAACGTGCGGCTGATCGCCGGCTACTCCTCGGTCGCCCAGCTCGGCTTCATCACCGCCGGGATCTTCGCCCTGCGCGCCGACGGCTCCGACGGGGCGATCCTGCAGATGGTCAACCACGGCCTCGTCGTCGCCCCGATCTTGGTCATCGTCGCCCTCCTGCTGGAGCGGACCGGGAGCGAGGACATCCGCGAGATGGGCGGGCTGGCGCTGCGGGCGCCGGTGCTGGCGGCGCTGTTTTTGATCGTCGCCCTGGCGACCCTGGCGATGCCCGGCTCGGCCAACTTCGTCGGCGAGTTCTACATCCTCAACGGCCTCTTCCAGGCGAAGATCGTCTTCGCCTTCATCGCCATCACGGGCGTGGCGATGTCGGCCTACTACGCGCTGCGGCTCTACCAGCAGACGATGCACAACCGCCCGGCATCGGAACAGGACAAGGGGATGCTCTCGCGCGAGATCGGCCTCCGCGACGCCCTCGTCCTGGCGCCGCTGGTCCTCTGCATCCTCGCCCTCGCCCTCTATCCGCAGCTGGTCCTCGAGCGCACCGCCCCGACTGTCAACCAGACCGTCGCCAAGGTGGCCGGCGGCGAGGCTCCCGAAGCGCAGCTGGCAGGAATCGAGGAACCGTGAACTTCAACGAGCCGCATATCGATTACGCCGGCATCTCACCGCTGATCGCGCTCACGATCGGCCTCTGCGCCGTCCTCCTCAGCGCCGTCTTCAAGCCGCTGCGGCGGACCGCGCCGCTGCTGACGATGGTCACCCTCAGCGCCGCCGCCGGGCTTTTGATCTGGCACTGGGGCGACCCGAAGACGCTGATCACCGGTGCCCTGCGGCTCGACGACCTGGCGATCTCGATCTCGCTGATCGCGATCCTGATGGCGGCCTTCTGCGTTCTCCTCTCCCTGCGCGAGCGGGCGAGCGAGGAAGCCGGCTCCGGCGAGTACCACGCGCTGCTGCTCGGCTCGGTCCTGGGGATGGTCCTGCTCGCGCAGTCGACCAACCTCGTCACCTTCTTCGTCGCCCTGGAGACGCTCTCGATCCCGCTCTACATCCTCTGCGCCACCAACCTGCGGCGCGAGGGGTCGCTCGAGTCCGGGCTCAAGTACCTGATCGTCGGCTCGATCGGCTCGGCGACGCTGCTCTACGGGATGGCCTTCATCTACGGCGGCAGCGGCTCGACCGACTTCGCCGGGATCGCCGACGGGATCGCCCGCGAAGGTCTCGACGGCGACCCGCTGATCCTGATCGGGATCGCGATGGCGGCGGTCGGGCTCGCCTTCAAGACCTCGATCGCGCCCTTCCACCAGTGGACGCCCGACGTCTACCAGGGCGCCCCCACCCCGATCACCGGCTTCATGGCGGTGGCGACCAAGGCCGCGGCCTTCGCCGTCTTCCTCCGCTTCTTCGACGTCGCCCTCGGCTCCCAGCTCGACGTCTGGCAGCCGGCGCTGGCGGCGCTGGCGGCGATCTCGATCGTCGTCGGCAACGTCGGCGCCCTCGGCCAGGACTCGCTGAAGCGGCTGCTGGGCTACTCGGGGATCGCCCAGGCCGGCTACATGCTCGGCGGCGTCGTCGTCGTCTCCGAGGCGGGGACCAGCTCGCTGGTCTTCTACCTCGCCGCCTACGCCTTCATGAACCTCGCCGCCTTCGCGGTGATCGTCGCCCGCGAGCGCGAGACGGTCTTCGGCGACGACATCCGCGCCGTGCGCGGCCTCGGCGCCGAACGGCCGCTGCTGGCCTGGCCGCTGACGATCTCGATGCTGGCCCTGGCCGGGCTGCCGGCGACGGCGGGCTTCATCGGCAAGCTCTACCTGATCGAGGCCCTGGTCGAGGGCGATTACACCTGGCTCGCGGTCTTCATCGCGATCGGGACGATGATCTCGCTCGCCTACTACCTGCGGGTGATGGCGGCGATGTGGATGCGCCCCGAGGGCGAGGCCGCGCCGGGAGCGACCCCGGTGATCGCGGGGGCCTCGCCGGAGGCCGACCCGGTCGACCCGGAGGCGGGCCGCCGCTGGTACCTGGTCGGCCCGGCCCTGCTCGCCGCGGCGGCGACCGTCTTCTTCGGCGTGATCCCGCAGCCGCTGGTCGAGTGGGCCTCCCACGCCGGCGCCTCCCTCTTCTGACAATTCATCGTTTCCACCCTTTTCCTCGTTATAGGCAGGAAAAGGGTGGAAACGATGAGGCAGACTGCCGACCTGATCCATGGGAGTCCTCCTAACCGCCGGCGCGATCGTCGCGGCCGTCGCCATCGGCGTCTGGTCCGAGGGCCGCTGGCCGGCGGGCGCCGCCAGGGCCTCGCGCAGCGCCCTCTCGCTGCTGCTCTACGTGCTGCTGCCGCCGGTGATCTTCTTCAACATCGCCGCCAGCGAGATCGACGTCGGCCACGGCGTCGGGCTGGTGCTCGGGATCGTCGCCTCCTCGCTCGGCGCCCTCTTCGCCTGGACGGTGGCGAGCCGGTTCCTGACCCTGACCCGCCCCCAGGTCGGCGCCGTCGTCTGCACCATCCTCAGCGTCAACACCGGCTACCTCGGCTACCCCCTCGCGGTCGCCCTGCTCGGCCGCGACGAACTGCCGACGGCGGTCCTCTACGACGTCCTCGTCACCGGCCCCTGCCTCCTCCTCGGCGCCTTCGCGGTCGGCGCCGCCTTCGGGACCAAGGCGGGGGAAACGCCACGCCAGCGGGTCGCCGCCTTCTTCACCCGCAACCCGCCGCTCTACGCGGCGATCGCCGGGCTGCTGGCACCGGACGCGCTCGCGCCGGACGTCCTCGTCGACCTCTCCCAGGTCCTGATCGTCGCCATCCTCCCGATCGGCTTCTTCGCCGTCGGCGCCACCCTGGCCGAGAACGCCGAGCACGGCGAGCTGCCGATGCCGCCGCCCCTCACCCGCCCCGTGATGCTCGTCATCGCCACCCGCCTGGCGATCGTCCCCGCGCTGCTGATGCTGCTGGCCGCCCCCCTGATCGACCTCCCTCCCGCCTACCGCCTGCTCTCAGCGATGCCCTCCGGCCTCAACTCCCTGGTCATCGCCCACGCCTACGGCCTCGACATGGAGATCACCGCCGAGGCCGTGACGTGGTCGACTGCGATCGTGGTCCTGGCGGCGCTGGGATCGCTGCTCCTTTAGCGCTTGAACCGAGTCCGGTCGATTCTTTCTTCGAGATGGGCGAACCTGCGATCCATCCTTTCTTCCAGTCTCTGTTCTACGCGATCAACTCTTCGTTCCAAGCGCAGGACGTCTTGCTCATCCACTTCGACACTTCGCCGATCCATTCGCTCAACCCCTTGAAACGCGAGTCATCCATCTCAATCCTCCCTGTCTCTTGATTAGACATCCGCCGCCTCACACCTGAGTAGCGACCAGGCCGATCAGGGTTGCGATCAGACCGATTAGGGCCACGAGGATCCCGCCGCCGATCTGCATCAAGGTCCGTTGCATCGTGTCGAAACGCTCGCCGAGATATCGCAGGTTGTCATCGACTCGATCGATCCTCTGGTTGACGTCCTTGAAGCCCTTGTCCACTCGCTTGCTGAGATCGTCGAGCCGGCCGTCATTCCACTCCGTCATCTCTGCCCCCCTGTCCGCAACCGCTGCCTCCATGCCTAAGACCGTAGCAGACAAAATATTACATAAGTGAGCCGTCTCTGTAAATTCTTCGTGTGCTCCACCACGTCGGAATCGAGGTCGCTCCCGCGGATATAGAGGCCGCTGTCGGCTTCTTCGAGCTGATCGGGTTCGAGCGGGTCGAGGCGCCGCCGACGCTCAGCGAGTACACCTGGCTCGAGCGCGAGGGGACGCAGGTGCACCTGATGCCGGAGGAGGAGCCGACCGTGCCCTCGCCCGGGCACCTCGCCGTGGTCACGCCCGACTTCGAGCAGACCGTCGCGCGCCTGCGCGAGCGCGGCTTCGAGGTCGAGCCCAAACGCGAACACTGGGGCCAGCCGCGGGCGCTGGCGATCGCTCCCGGCGGCCACCGGGTCGAGCTGATGGCGGCGCCCCCCGCTCCCCGGACCTAGGTCAAGTCGCGGCTGCGCTCGCCCGGCTTCGAGGAGAAGAGGTCGGCATCGGCGACCCTGAGCAGCTCGTCGACGGTGCGGCCGTCGACCGGATACATGGCGAACCCGGTGGCCGCCGTCACCGGCCGCAGCTCATCGCTGCCGAATCCACGCCGGGAGACGCGCCCGCGCAGGCGCTGGGCCACTTCGCCCGCCTCTTCGGCGTTCACCTCGGGGACGATCACCGCAAACTCGTCGCCTCCCTGGCGGAAGACCGAGTCCTCGCGACGCACCTCCCTGCGCAGGGAGTCGCCGATCTCGGCCAGGAGGCGGTCGCCTTCGAGGTGGCCGAAGCGCTCGTTCACCTGCTTGAAGCCGTCGAGGTCGAGCAGGACCAGGGCGAACTCGCGACCGTGCCGGTGGTGGCGGGAGATCTCGGCCGCCAGCCGCTCGTGCAGGGCGCGGTAGTTGCCGACGCCGGTCAGCTCGTCGCGCCGGGCCAGCGCCCAGAGCGCTTCGTGGCTTGTCCGCAGGCGACGAACCAGAAGCACGATCCCGACGCCGACCGCGGCCAGGCAGGCGGCCTCGGCCGCGGCGAGGATTATCTGCTGATTGTGGGAGAAGTGGCCGACCACCAGCGGGGCCAGCAGACCCAGGGCGATCGCGAGCAGCGCCGCCAGCAAGTAGGAGGCGCCGAGCGGCACGAGCCGCTGCTCACGCGGGGACGTCGACGCTCCCCCGCCACCGTCCGAGGAGTTGACCGGTCGACCGATGCCTAAAGATTACGGCGCCGCGCCGGCCTCGTCTCCCCGGCTCACTACGATGCGCCGGATGCGCTACCCGGTCGAAGAATTCACCGCTGAGGAGCGGGCGCTCCTGGCCCCGCACTTCACCAACCTCGACCGGCCGGTGTTCGCCCTCGTCAACCTCCCGGAGACGGTGAAAGGGGCGCTTTTTGCCCGCTATTCGCGCTATTCCGGGACCGTGAGGCGACTCTACCTGGAGGAGTTCGCCGCCGACGCACCCGCTGGCGGCCGACCCTTCGACGAGGACGAGGGAGCGCGCGCGGCGCAGCTGTACGAGCGGGTCTTCGCCGGCTACGGCGACGACTCGATCGCCCAGCTCGGCGGCGCCCACGTCGCCTGCGAGTGGGTCTCCAACATCCTCACCAAGCTGCTGCAGCGGGGGCGCCTCGCCGCCTACCTCGAGCAGTCGACCCGCTACATCCCCTACGACAAGCCGCTGCCCGAAGGCGGCTACCGCTTCTACCGTGACGACCGGCTCGGCCCCGAGTTCGCCGCGGCGATGGACGAGATCTTCGCCATCTACTCGCGCTCGCTGACCGCGGTCGAGGAATGGGCGGCGGCGCGCTGGCCGCGCGGCGAGGAGCCGGAGGCGGCCTGGCGGCGCTCGATCCGGGCCAAGGCGCTCGACCTGCTGCGGGGGCTGCTGCCCGCCGCGACCCTGAGCCACGTCGGCATCTACGCGACGGGACAGGCCTACGAGCAGCTGATCATGCGGCTGCTGGCCTCGCCGCTGCCGGAGGCGCGCGAGTACGGGGGGATGATCCTGCGAGAGCTGAAGCAGGTGATGCCGAGCTTCGTCTCCCGGGTCGACCGCCCCGAGAGGGGGGGCGAGTGGATCTCCTACCTGGAGCGGCGGCGCGAGCAGACCGAGAGCTGGGTCGCCCGCCTCGGGCTCGATCGCCGCGGCTCCGACAGCGACGTCCCCTCGGTCGAGCTGATCCACGTCGACGGCAGCGAAGAGGACCTCCTCGCCTCCTCCCTGTTCGAGTCGGCGAGCGTGCCGGAGACGGAGGTCCTCGCCCGCATCGACGTCCTCGACCGCGAGGAGCGGGCGCAGCTGCTCGGCGCCCTCGTCGGCGAGCGGGCCAACCGCCGCCACCGCCCCGGGCGCGGCTTCGAGGCGCTGCGCTACCGCTTCGAGATCGTCTCCGACTACGGCGCCTTCCGCGACCTGCAGCGGCACCGGATGCTGACCTGCCAGTGGCAGCGGCTGACCCCCGACCTGGGCGCGGGGATCCCGGAGGAGGTCCGCGAAGCCGGCGTCGGCGAGGAGTTCGAGCGGGCGCTCGAGGTCTCCCGCGACGAGTACGAGCGCCTGGTCGAGGCCGGCCTCGGCGAGCAGGCTCCCTACGCGCTCAGCCTCGCCTACCGGATCCGTTACACGCTCGACCTCAACGCCCGCGAGGCGATGCACCTGATCGAGCTGCGCTCGGGCCGCGAGGGCCATCCCACCTACCGGGCCGTGGCGCAGGCGATGCACGAGCGGATCGCCGCCGTGCACCCGGGAGTGGCCGCCGCGATGTCCCACGTCGACACCTCGGTCGAGCCGCGGCTGGAGCGGATCATGAGCGAGATCCGCACCCACCGCAAGCGGGTCAGCGCCGGCCACTCCGAGTAGCGGCCGCTACTCGCGCTGCTTGCGCTTGCGTTTCGGCTCAGCGTCCTCGTCCGTGGCTGAGTCTCCGCTCTCGGCCTCCTCCCAACCGCCCTCGGGCTCGAGTTCGGCCGCGGCTTTCTCGCCCGGGGTGGGCCAGGGGACGGCTTCGCCGCGCTCCCAGGCAGGGGGTTTCCCGCCCGGCACCTTCCCGACCACGAGGAGGGCGAAGTAGATCAGCCAGATCAGCAGGAAGATGACCAGCCCGAGCAGGGTCGCGATGCCGAGCGCCATGCCCAGCGAGCCCCAGAAGCGGCTCAGCAAGCCGGTCCGCATCGCCCAGAGGCAGGTGTAGAAGAGGGTGGCAACCAAGCCGAACGCGCCGGCGAGCCCGAAGCCGGTTGCGAACGAGGCGAGAGCGGCGTCGGTGCGGGCGTCCGAGGCCGCGTCGTCTTCCAGCTTGCGGTCTTCGCAGGCTTTCAGCGGAGTCTGGTTCTTCCCCGGCTCGTATTCGTCGACGAGGAAGTCGTTGCCCTCGTCCTCGCGCTCTTCCACGCACTCCTCGTTCGCTTCCTGCTTGGTCATCGTCGGCTGGACGTTGCCGGCGACGAACTCGTCCGCGGCTTCCCGCTGGGCGGCGCTCGTGAACCCGGCGGCAAGCGCCAGGAAGAGCGGCGCGGCGACGACCAGGCCGATCAGCTGCGGGCGAACCCGCTCGCTGCGGGCGCGGGTGGCACGAAAGAGGTAGACGAACGGGAACGCGAGCAGGGCGAAGGCCACCGCCTGCATCAGGCCCGACAGCGTCACCGAGCCGCCGTGCTCGTCGACCGAGCGGAGGACCTCGGCGGCGCCGTCCCCGCTCACACCGAGAACGAAGCGGGCAGCGACGAACAGCACAATGGACAGCAGGGTCGCCAGCGAAACCGGCAGCGCCCAGCGCGACTCCTGCTCCAGCGTTTCCGCTCGGGTCATTCCTATCCCTTCTCGTGGCAGTGGAACCGGGGGCCGTACGCTATCGGGCGTGAAACAGACGGAGCACACCCGCGTCGTCCCTCTCGAGGCCGGCGCCGGGCCCGAAAACCCCCCCTGCCCCGCCTGCGGCGAGCCGCTCTTCGGCTGGATCGGCCAGAAGCGGGGGCTGGCGGGGCCGGTGCGCCGCTGCGAGAGCTGCGGGCTCGGCGTCGTCGGCGCGCCGGAAGGCCCGGCAGAGGCCCTGCACGAGCTCGACGGCCTCCGCGCAGGAGAGGCCCTGCGGATCGCCAACCGCGGCAGCTACGCCTGCGCGCTCGGCGGCGCCGGCTGGGCCGGGCTGCAGCCCCGCTCCCGCCACCTGTTCACGGTCGAGGCGGTCCGCCGCCTCGTCGCCCGCCGCGACCAGATCGTCAAATCGCGCCGCTGGCTGCCGGGGGCGAGCCTGGCGGCGACCTGGCAGACGCTGCTGAACAGCGTCACCTTCGGCCACAACGTCGCCCTCGGCGCCCTGCGCGGCGCCCCGAGGCGGCCGGCAGCGGAGCCCTGGCAGCGGCGGATCGACGCCCTCGCCAGCGTCGTCCTGGCGCTGCCGGCGCTGCTGGTCGCGATCCCGGTCGAGCTGGCCGGCGGCCTCAGAGGCCGCGGCGCGGTCTACTCGCTGCGCACCGAGCTGCTCTAGAGGCGAGCGTTCAGCTCAGGCCTTCGCGGGCCTCGCGGACGAGGGTGACGGCCTCGGGGAAGAGGACGCGAATCGCGTCGCGGACCTGCATCGCCTGCTCGTCGGCGCTGCCGGTGAGCTCGAGCCGGCCGATCGAGGCGACGGTCATCTCGACCGCCAGCTTGATCGCGTTGTCGGCCCAGGCGACGCGCTGCGAGGACTGCATCTGCTCCGAGAGCTCCTCCATGCGGGCGCGGAACTCCTCCGGGTCGCCGAAAAGGTTGAAGCCCTCCATCGGCTCCCATGTAAGCAGAACCGTTGCGCCGCCGGCGCGAACTTGGCACATCCTGCGCGCCACCCGTGCGCCGTCGCGGCCTAGCGTCGGGCCGATGCGGATGCGACGGACCCGCGAGCGGGGATCGGCGAGCGTCGAGGGAGCGGCCCTGGCCGCCCTCGTCGCGCTGCTCTTGGTCGCCGCGGTCTCGGCCGTGGCCGGCGGCGGCGAGGTCGATGCCGGCCGCCGCCTCGCCGGGGCGATCGCCGGCAAGCTCAGGTGCGCGCCGCGCCTGCCCGACGGCTGCCGTCACCATCCGCTGGTGCCCGCCTACGGCTGGCCGATCGCGCGGCTGACCCGGGCCCTGGCGCCCCCGCCGCTGGCGCTGCCGGGTCCCTCGGGCTTGCCGCTGGCGCCGGTCGACTTCCGCCGCTGCCGCCGCGAGAGCTGCGCCGTCGCCGCCGGCCCGCACCTCACCGCCGCCGGCCGCCGCACCACCGCCTTCACCGAGGTGATCGACCGCCGCGCATCCGCCGGCTGGGTCGAAGTCGTCTACTGGCTCTACCGCCCCACCCTCGGCTGGCAGCGCCTCGCCCGCCGCGCCACCGAGGCCGACGTCGAGGCCGCCGCCGGGGTCGAAGTCCTCCTCCGCGAGGATCCCGCCCTGGTCCCGCTGGAGACCCTGCCCGGCCGCAACCACTACGAGTTCCCCCCTTCCGAGCGGCCGCCCTGGCAATGGCGCGTCGCCGGGCGCTATCCCGGCTGGTCGAGCTAGGGGCTCGCCGCCTGCGCCGCTTTCTCGTTCTCCGCTTCGGCCTCGGCCTCTTTGATCAGGCCGCGCCAATCCGTGGTGCGGAAGACGAGGAGCATCGCCAGGAAGCCGAGCACGACCGACCAGGCCGCCATCGCGATCTGGGTGCCGACCGAGAAAGAGAGGACCGCGGTCCGCGTCGGCCCGTGCAGGGTCGCCACCAGCAGCGCCTGCTGAGCGCCGGCGCCGCCCGGCGTGAAGGGGACGACGTTGGCGATCGCCTGGCAGCTCATCACCAGCATCACGTTGCCGATCGAGCCGCCGATCCCGAACGCCTCGAGGAAGAACCAGAAGGCGGCGAAGCGGAAGAGCCAGCCGACCCCCTGCCAGGCGAACACCTCCCGCAAGTAGCGGCTCGGCTCGGTGAGGATGACGAGGCCCTGGCGGACCCGCGCCCAGAAGCGGCGCGCGTGGTGGGCGAGGTAGAAGATCGCGATCGCGATCGCCACCAGCACCGCCACCGCGGTGATCGCAAAGGCCCGCGGGTGGTCGGCCCAGAAGGAGATCTCGAAGGCGGGCAGCTCGGGGATCCGCGGCAGCGGCGGCAGCAATCCCTGGGCGATCGCGTAGAGGAGGACGAGGATCCCGACCGAGGTGTCGAAGATCGTCTGGACCAGGAACGAGGAGGTGACCGCCGGATAGGAGGAATCGGGAATCTGGCGCTTGACGAGGAAGACCTTGGTCGCGTCGCCGGCGTGGGCGGGGACGATCGCGTTGATCCCGGCCCCGGCCAGGTAGGAGGCGGCGACGCCCAGGTATGGGATTCGCTGACCCGGGTAAGCCGCCTGCAGGACGTTGCGCCAGGCCCAGGCCCGCGCCAGCTGCATCCCCAGCAGGCAGAGGAGGGCGATCCCGAACGTCGTCCAATCGATTTCCGAGAGGTGGCGGAGAAATTCCGCCGTGCGGTTGAAGAACGCCTCGAAGTTGCCCTGAAGATCGGCGAAGACCATCGCAGCTAGACTAGCCACGCTCGTGCCGGATACCGACACGCACACCCTGCCCCCCGCCACCGCTCCCGACCCCGCCGACGTGGCGATGTGCGACCGTGCCCGCGAGCGCTACACCGCCGATCGCAAGAGCCGCTGGCGCCGCCGCCGCAAACGCCACGCGCAGCTGCCGAACCTGATCATCATCGGCGGCCTCAAGTGCGGGACGACCAGCATCCACCACTACCTCGGCCTCCATCCGGAAATCCAGATGTCGAAGCCGAAGGAGCTCAACTTCTTCGTCGAGGAGCTGAACTGGGACCTCGGGCTCGACTGGTACGCGAGCCGCTTCGACGACCGCTTCAAGGTGCGCGGCGAGTCCTCCCCGCACTACACGAACCTGCCCCGCTTCGAGGGGGTGCCGGAGCGGATCAGGCAGCACTGCCCGGACGCGCGCCTGCTCTACATGGTCCGCGACCCGATCAAGCGGATCCTCTCCCACTGGGTCCACGCCACCGGCGCCGGCTACGAGACCGGCGAGTTGGTCGAGGTCCTCTCGCGACCGGACACCTCCTACATGAACCGCTCCAAGTACTGGCTGCAGCTGCAGCCCTACCTCGAGCTCTTCGACCGCGAGCAGATCGCGATCATCACCCAGGAGGAGCTGCAGACCGAACGCGAGGAGACGATGCGCAAGGCGTTCGCCTTCGCCGGCGTCGACGAGACCTTCACCTCCGAGCAGTTCGACCGCGAGTGGGAGAAGTCGAGCGCCAAGGAGGGCGACAAATATCAGTTCATGGAGAAACTGGTGAAACTGCCGGGGCTGCGCTCCTTCGACCGCAACTTCGACCGCCTGCCGGAGTCGCTGCGCTGGATCGTCGAGAAGGTCGTCCACGATCCCGACAAGCCGCCGGCGCCGAAGCCGAAGCTGCCCGACGACCTCTTCGAGACGATCCGCGGCCGCTTCACCGAGGACGTCGCCGAGCTGCAGAAGCTCGCCGGCCGCGAGTTCGCCGGCTGGCACGACTACAGCTGAACCTCCCCGGGTAGCCTGCCGCCGATGCGGCGGCTATTCCCAGATCCCGGCCCGACCACGGTCTCCGAGCAGCTCGAGACCTACCGGCCGTGGGAGGAGGAGCGCGAGGGGCGGCCGTTCGTCGCCGTCAACTTCGCCGCCACCGTCGACGGGCGGGCGACGATCGGCGGGGTCTCGGGACCGATCGGCTCCGAGACCGACACCGCGATGCTGGCCGGCCTGCGCCAGCGCTTCGACGCGGTGATGATCGGGGCGGGGACGATGCGGGCCGAGCGCTACGCCAACCTCGACAAACGCCTGGTCGTGGTGACGAGCAACGAGGGCGATTGGGTCGACCCCGCGGACCTGCTCCGCTCGCTGCGGGAGGAGGGCGTGCGGGCGGTGATGTGCGAGGGCGGGCCGACCCTGCACGGCTCGCTGCAGGCCGCCGGCCTCGTCGACGAGCTCTTCCTGACGATCGCGCCGAAGCTTGTCGGCGGCGATGCCCCGCGGATCGTCGAGGGGCCGCTGCCGGAGGTCGCCGAGCTGGAGCTCGTCTGGCTGCTCGAGGAGGACGGCGAGCTCTTCGCCCGTTACCGGCGGACCTGAAGCCGTCAGTCGATAGCGTTCTCTTCCCGGAGAGGACGAGGAGAGAGGAACCCGATGGACTTCAACCCCAGCCCCGAGGTCGCGAGCCTGCGCGAGCGCGTGCTCGACTTCATGGACGCCGAGCTCTACCCGCAGGAGCGCGAGATCATGGAAGCGCTCGACGCGGAGGTGGGGCCGGGCGTTCCCTACCCCCAGCGGCTCGTCGACGTCCGCGAGAAAGCCAGGGGCGAGGGACTCTGGAACCTGTTCATGCCCGACGAGCGCTTCGGCCCCGGACTGAAGAACTGGGAGTACGGGCTGCTCTGCGAGGAGATGGGGCGCAGCCCGATGGCGGCGCCGATGGCCTTCAACTGCTCGGCTCCGGACACCGGCAACATGGAGATCCTCGCCGAGCACGGGACGCCGGAGCAGCGCGAACGCTGGCTGGAGCCGCTGCTCGAGGGCCGGATCCGCTCCTGCTTCTCGATGACCGAGCCCGAGGTCTCCGGCTCCGACCCGACGCTGCTGCAGGCGCGGGCCGAGCTCGACGGCGACGAGTGGGTGATCAACGGCCACAAGTGGTTCACCAGCGGCGCGGTCGGCGCCGACCTGGCGATCGCGATGGTCGTCACCGACCCCGACGCCCACCCCTACGCCCGCGCCTCGATGATCTGCGTCCCCACCGACACGCCCGGCTTCAACCTGGTGCGGCCGATCTCGGTGATGGGCCACGACGGCGGCCCCGGCCACTGCGAGATCCGCTACGAAGAGTGCCGGGTGCCGAAGGAGAACCTGCTCGGCGAGCGCGGCGCCGGCTTCGCGGTCGCCCAGGACCGGCTCGGCCCCGGCCGCATCCACCACTGCATGCGGGCGATCGGGACCGCCGAGCGGGCGCACGAGATGATGTGCCGCCGCGCCAACGAACGCAGCGCCTTCGGCGGCCCGCTGGGCGAGAAGCAGTTCGTCCAGGAGTCGATCGCCGCCTCGCGGATGGAGATCGACCAGGCCCGCCTGCTCACCCTCTACGCCGCCTGGAAGATGGACACCGAGGGCAAGCGCGCCGCCCGCCAGGCGATCTCGGCGATCAAGATCGTCGCCGCCAACATGGTGATGGACGTCCTCGACCGGGCGATCCAGATCCACGGCTCCCTCGGCATGACCGACGACACCCCGCTAGCGATCATGTGGCGCTTCAGCCGCATGCTCCGCCTCGCCGACGGCCCCGACGAGGTCCACAAAATGGTCCTCGCCCGCCGCGAGCTCAACCGCTGGTCCAAGCGCGCCGAAGCCGAAGCCGAAGGCAACCTCGAGCCGCGCCACGCAACGCGGATGGTCTAGGCGTCGAGCCCAATCCGGATCGCATCCGGGCCGGGCTCCACCTTGCCTTCGACTTCGTCCTTGGCGCCGACCCTGACCGCGATCTTGCCGATGTGTCGGTTCTCCTGCACCAACCGGTGTGCCTCCGGCAGCTCCTCGAAGCCGAGCGCCTTCCAGAGAACAGGGCGGATCTTGCCCTCATGGACCAGTTCGTTGGCGCGCCAGGCCTCGTAGGCGTTGAAGGCGTGGCAACCGATGATCTGCTTCTGGCGCATCCACAGGTAGCGGACGTCGAAGTCGAGCTGGTAGCCGGTGGTGGCGCCGCAGGTGACGACCTTGCCGAACGGCTTGACGACGAAGACCGAGGTCGGGAAGACCTCCTTGCCGACGTGTTCGAAGACGATGTCGGGGGCGTCGCCGAGCAGCTCCTTTACCCGCTTGGCGAAAGCCCGGGTCGCCGCGAAGCGCCGCTTCTCCTCCGCCGGGGTCTCGTCTCCCCTGCGGACCATCTCGGCGAACTCGGTGCGGTCGATGTAGTCGACGGCGCCGAGCCGCTTCGCCACCTCTCCTTTCTCCGGCGAGGAGACAATGGCGAGGGCGTTGGCGCCGGCGGCGCGGCAGAGCTGGTCGGCGAAGACGCCGAGACCGCCGGCCCCGCCCCAGACGAGGACGTTGTGGCCCGCCTGGAGGTCGCATTTGTTGAGCAGCATCCGGTGGGCGGTGAAATAAGTGACTGCATAGGAGGAGGCGTCCACCCAGGAGAGGGAAGGTGGCTTCGGCAGCAGCTGCTGCGCCTGAACCTTGGCGAACTGGGCGAAGGTGCCCCAAGTCGTCTGATAGCCGTAGCCGAGCTGACTGGGCGCGGCCAAGGGGTCGAGCCCGTGCACCTCCGGGTCCTCGTAGGAAGCGTGATTGGCTTGGATCACGATCTCGTCGCCCGGCTTCCATCGCGTCACCCCCGGCCCGACTTTCCAGACGATGCCCGAGCCATCGGAGCCGGCGATGTGGTGGCCCCAGCGCGGATGGTCGCCGTAGGGGAAGACCGAGATCGGCTCGGCCAGCGCCGCCCAGATGCTGTTGAAGTTGACCCCCGCAGCCATCACCCGGACCACGACCTCGAATGGCCCCGGCTCCGGCAACTGGACCTCTTCGACCTCGTAGGCAGTGCCGAGATCACCCTCCCGCTCCGGGCGCAGCACCCAGGCGGCCATCGTCGCGGGAAGCTCTCCGGGCTCGACCCCGATCTCAGAGACGTTGGCGACGTCCAAGGCCAAGGGCGCTACTGACCGGCCTGCTGTTCGGCCTGCTCCTTGAAGCGCTCTTCGCAGAACTCGCGGCTGTATTCGTCCAGGCAGGTCTGGGGGGAGACAGAAGCATCGGTACCCTTTTCCGCCGCTTTCTGGGCCCGCACCACTTCTTCGCACTGCTCCTTGGTCATTACGTCCGTGCAAGCCGAGGGTGACACTTTCCCACTAGGGCTTTGAGCCTTCCCGTCCGCCGCTTCGATCCGATGCTTGCACTCGGCCCTGGACATCCCGCTAGGGCAGACAGAGCCTTTGATGCTGCCCTGATGATTGTCTGCCTGCTTCGATCGCTCTTCCTCGGAGGGTTCGGACTTGCCAGTCCCCCCTTGACCAGACCGCTTGGAGCCGCCTTGATCCGAGACCCTTCCCTGCGGCTTAGGCTTCGCCGTCTTTCGCTTTCCGGTCTCTGGCACTGAGGAATCTGGGGCGGTAGCCGGACCGCCATCGCTGACGGTAGTGGCCCTGCTGGTTTCCTCATCGCTCGAGCCGCATCCCGCCAACACAAACGCGATCAGAGCGAAGAGCATCAGGATGCGGGCAAGCCACCGCTTCGAGAGGACCATCGCTGTAAATCTAGACGACAGGCTAGAAGGGGACTGCTATAGCTTGACCGCGTGAACTGCCCCCGCTGTGGATCGCCGAATGAGCCTGGCGACAGGTTCTGCGCCTCATGCGGCGCAGCGCTTGCCGAGGCCGAGCCGAAGCCGCAGCGCTCCCGGCGCGAGCGGCTCCGCCGGCTGATCGGGACCGACCGGCGAACGCGCCTCGTCACCCTCGCCACCGTGATCGCGCTGGCGATTGCGGTGGTTGCCTTCTTCGCCCTCGGCGAAGACGACGAGGGGACGATCCCGCGCGACTCCTACACGATCGCCGCCGATCAGATGTGCGTCGCGGCAAAGCGCCAGATCGTCGCCGTGCAGCGCGAAAGGCTCAGAGGCGAAACGCCCGACACCGCCACCGGTGCCCGCAACCTCCTGCCGGTGGTGTCGGAATGGCGGTCGGATTTCGACGCTCTGCAGGTCCCTTCGGACCGGCTCGAACAGGCGCGCGATCTCGACGCGGCGCTGCAGGAAGTCGAACGCCAGATCGGCGCCCTCGCCCGGATCGCCGCAAGCAGTGGACGTGAGGAAATCCTCGCTCGCGCAAAGGAAGCTGATGAAGCTTCCACCGTGGTTGAGGAAGCGATCGCCGATCTCGGGCTCAGCAACTGCAGCCGCCTCACGATTGGCCTTACTCAGAACTAATTGATCTAAGGCCGCGTTGCACCGTCCGGCCTCCTATGATCCAATGCCCTTAACCGGATCTACAACCAGGGTTGCCCTGGGGAGGGAGTTGTTAGTGATGAATAGGCGTTACGCGGTCTTGGGTTTAAGCGTGTTTCTTGCATTGGCGTTGGCGGTCCCCGCCATGGGCGGTCCCTCCAATCCGGTTGCCAGTGCCTCGGCTGATGCATTGACCATCGCCAAAAAAGCGCTGAAAAACGCCAAAAAAGCGCAAAAAACCGCTAACGCGGCCCAAAGCGCCGCCAGCGGTGCGCAAGGCACGGCAAATAGCGCGCTCGCCGAAGCTAAAAAAGGTGTGAGCGCGGCCGCGGCGGCACAGACCAGTGCCAACAGCGCTCAGGCAACGGCCGACGCCGCCAAAAAACAGGCGGAAGAAGCGAACGCAAACGCAGAGAGCCGCATCCAGTCGGCAGTCGAGCGCAGCGAATCGGTCGAATCGAACAACACCACCAGCAAGAGCGCAAGCTCCTTCTGCGAATCGAACGAGACCGCGCTCGGCGGCGGATTCTTCATCGGCGGCACCGCTAGCCAGGTCACCGTTGGCTCTTCCGAACACACCCTGTACGGCAACGGCTGGTTCGTCTCCGCCAACGCGATCTCCGGCTTCACGCCGACCTGGTCGCTGACGACCTACGTCATGTGCGGTACGCGGTAGCGCGCACCCCTTCCGAAATCCGGTTTCTCCAGAGAGGCCTCCCGATGGGAGGCCTCTCTTTGTGCACGGTGACAAAGCGGAATGACTGAACCAAGGCGGCTGGCGCTGGTGGCGATCCTCGCCCTGGCTCTACTTCTGCGCGTCGCCGTGATTGCCGCCGACGGCGACTACTCACCGCAGAACGATGCCTTCGAGTACGACTACTACGCCCACTCGATCGCCGCCGGCGACGGCTACCCCGAATCCGGCTACCTGCGACAGGGGGGGCCGACCGCGATCCGCGGGCCCGGCTACCCCTACCTTCTCGGCGGCGTCTACGCCCTCTCCGGCGACAGCCGCACCGCCGGCCGGATCGCTGGAGCGGCGCTCGGCGTCCTCGCCGTCTTCCTCATCTACCTGATCGGCAAGCGCATCTGGGGACGCCGGGTAGGGCTGATCGCCGCCGCCCTCGCCGCCGTCTTCCCGCCCCTCGTCCTGCTCAGCAGGGAACTGTGGTCGGAGACGCTGTTCATTCCGCTCATGCTTGGGGCGGTGCTCTGCGCACTCGAGTTCCGCCGCTCCGGCGGCGAGCTGCGCTGGGCCGCCATTGCAGGGGCGTTATGCGGCTTCGCCCTGCTGACCCGCAACACCGCCGCCCCCCTCCTCGTCTGCATCCCGCTCGGGATGATGGTCGCACCGGTCAGCCTCACTCTCCGTAGCCTGCGAGCGCCGCTCATCGTCCTCGCCGTCGCAGCCCTAGCCGTCGCTCCCTGGACGATCCGCAATGCGGCCGAGTTCAACCGCCTGGTCCCGATCACGACCAGCGGCGGGATAACCGCCAGCGGCGTCTACAACCCCGCCTCCTTCCATGATTCCGACACGCACGGCGCCTGGCGCACTCCGCAGGTGGTCCCGCGCTTCACCCCCCTGTTCGAAACGCCCGGAATCGACGAGGCGGAGGTCGACAGCGAGCTCCGCCGCGAGGCGAGGGACTTCGCCTGGGAGCATCCCGGCTATGTTGCCGATGTGTTCGTGTGGAACCTGGCGCGGATGTTCGAGCTGAGCGGCGGATCAGTCGTCGACGGCAACGGCGAGGCCGTCGAGGACCGCGGGATCGGCAGCGCTACTTCGGCGGCAGAGGGAGCCGGGCTTCTGCTGGCCGGGATGCTGGCGGCGTGCGGCGTAGCCGCGATCGTTTCCTCGCGACGGCGAGGCCTCATCCGCCAGGGCGGCACCTTCTTCCCGACCGGCCCGCTGTTCCTCTGGCTGATTCCCATGCTGACGCTCTTCGCGACCGCATTCCTCAATGGCCTGCCACGCGACCGGCTGCCGGTCGACCCCTTCCTGCTGCTACTGGCGGCGATCGGGGCTGTCTGGCTGCTCGATCGATTCGGTCGGCAGGAAAGGCAGGCGGCATGACCTCGGTAAGGGCCGGAATCGCGGCCAGCCTCGTCCTCTGCCTGCTAGCGCTCGCCTCCTGCGGAGGCGACGGCGAAAGCACCGCCACTGAGCCGCCAGGCGATACGAGGGCTGTATCGACCGCTCCCTCGGCGGCCGTGGTTGTGGCGGCGAACCGGAACTGCGCGCGGATGCTGCGGGATGTGACCCAGGTCGGGCGAGAAGCGGCGCAGACGAACTACGAAACTGCCAGGGAACTGACGACGAAAGGCTTTGCCGAACCGGGCATGAGACTGATCAAGGACCTGGCGGGGCGCCAGCGGGCACTACAGGACGACACCGACTCGCCCGCCTTTGAAGCCTACGTGGCCTCCTTCGACCCGATCGTCGTCCTCGGTGAACAGTGGCTGCAGGCACAGCGAAAGCTGGACTTCGAGCGGGCCGATCGCCTGCAGGAACTGCTCACCAACCTCGGCGCCGAACAGCAGGTGCTCGCCGAACGCGCCGGCCTCGCCAGGTGCAGTGTCGACTTCCTCAACGCGATGGTGCGGAGCTCCACCCCTTGAGCGCGGACGCCGCGCGCGCCTCAACTTCGACGACCGTCTTCTCCGACGAGGTCGTCTCGCCGCCGCCCCACCATCCTCGCTTCCCTCTCACCGTCGGCCTGCGCGGCATCGCCGCTATCGCGATCATCGTCGGCCACGCCTGGTTCTTCACGGGAGGGTTCGGAGGCTTCACGAACAGCCTTCCCAACCGGCTGGTCGTGCGCTGGGACGGCGTCGTCGCGATCTTCTTCATGCTCTCCGCCTTCCTGCTCTACCGACCGATGATCGCCCACCGGGCCAAGGGACCCGCCTCGCCCACCGTCCCCGCTTACGCCTGGCGGCGATTCCTCCGCCTCTACCCCGCCTACTGGGTTGCGCTCACCGCCCTCGCGATCTTTCCCGGCCTCTTCGGCGTCTTCAGTCACAACTGGTGGTCCTTCTATGGCCTCATCGACTTCCTCTCCCTGGAGCACTTCCACTCCGTCTGCCCCGCCGAAGAGGAGTTCCGCTGCGGACTGCCGCAGTCCTGGACCCTCGGCATCGACCTCACCTTCTACGTCGCGCTGCCCTTCTACGCCGCCCTCACCGCTCTCCTCATCCGCGGCCGAGCGGTGGCGACCTGGATGCGGATCGAGCTGGCACTGCTGGCACTGCTCACCGTCACCGCGCTTTGGGCCGGCGGCGATCCGCTCAACCTCCGCAGCGAGTCATGGTTTCACTACAGCTTCCTCGGCCACTTCTACTGGTTCGCCCTCGGTCTCGCGCTGGCGATCGTCTCGGTCGCCTACTCAAACCGAAAGCGGCAGCCGAGCCCGATCCGCTTCGTCGAAGCGCACCCACTGCTCTGCTGGGGTGCCGGCTTCGGCATCTACCTGACCACCGTCTTCGCCTTTTCGGACGCGCCCTTTGTCTTCGACTTCAACAACTCCGAGTACCTGATGATGAACCTGATCCAGGGGGTGGGCGGAGTCCTCTTCTTCCTGCCGGCGGTGTTCGGCAACCCCAACCGCGGCCTGCCGGCGCGGGTCCTCGGCCACCCGGCACTGATGTGGGTGGGGCTGATCTCCTACGGCCTGCTGCTCTGGCATGGCACGGTCGCGGTGATGCTCGGCTCCCTCTTCGGCTCCGGCGAGGGGTACTGGACGGTCCTGATCGCCGAGATCGTGATTGCCGTACCTATGGCGATCCTCAGCTACTACTTCGTCGAGCGGCCGCTGATGAAATTCAAGTACCGCTCGCCGCGGGATATCTTCCGCGGCAGAGAGCGACGCGAACAGCCGCTTCCCGACTCCGGGGGGAGCTAGTGAGGAAGCAGCGGGCCGCCATGCGCCGCCGGATGTTCCTGGCTCAGGACGGGGTCACCCTCTGCATGACGCTGCGGGCGTTGGACGAAATCGGCGTTCTCGAGCCGTCTCTGCAGGAGGAGCGCTCCCTGGCCGAGCTGGTGCCCGACCTCACGGTGCCGGGATTCGGCGCCCTGCGGGTCGCGGTCCACGGGCTGGTGGCGACGGGGTGGGCGAGCGAGCTGCCGACGCTCGACCCCGCGACGACCTTCATCCACTGGACCGAGACTGGGCGGCTGGCGATGGAGCAGCGCTCGCGCTACCTCGAGATCGGGGACTTCCTCGCCGGGTTCGAGGACGGCGGAAACGAAGACTGGATGCAGCCGTGGGAGCAGGCTGCGACGGAGCGCTTTGCCGAGCTGACCGCGACGGCGGTCGCGAAGCGGGTCTCGTCCGGAGAGGAACCAGGGCTGGTCGAGTCGCATCTCGACGGGGCGCTGATCGTGCCCTCGATGCTCTGGCTGCACGAGACCGACCGCCTCGGCGAGGACGGCCCGGCCCTGCCGGAGGACTCTCTCGGCGGCGCCCTGCACCAGTTCCTCGCCGGACTCGGCTGGCTCGAACCGGACGGCAGCTGGAGCGAGAGCGGCTTGCAGGCGCGCGCCTTCGGCCTCCACTTCGGCGGCGTCGCCACCTACCTGCCCCTGCTCGCCAGTCTCGCCCGCCTCTACCGCGGCGAGCTCACGGTCGTGCCCGATCCGACATCCGGCAAACCGGAGTGGCACGTCAACCGGGCGCTCAACGTGCGGATCAGCGCCGCCGCCCACAAGCGCTACTTCGCCGACAGCAACCACCTCTTCCTCGAGATCTTCAACCGCGAGCCGGTTGCCGAGCAGCCGCGCTTCGTCGCCGACATGGGCTGCGGGCAGGGGAGCTGGCTCGTCCACCTGCACCGGCTGATTGCCGAGAAGACGCTGCGCGGCAAGCACCTCGACCAGCACCCGCTGACGATGATCGGGGTCGATCCCGACCCCACCGCGCTGGAGGAGGCGCAGGCGAACCTGGATCGCCACGGGGTTCCGGCGCTGCTGCTGCGCGGCGACGTCACCGACCCGGATGCCTTCGCCGCCGATCTCGCCGCCGAGGGGCTGGCGATCGACGACGGGCTCCATATCCGCTCCTTCATCGACCACGAGCGCAGCTACCGGGGCGACGGGCAGGCCGCCGAGGTGCCCGGCTGGTCGACCGGCATCTACATGGACGCAACCGGCACCCCGCTTCCCAACGAGGATGTCGAGCGCGACCTGGTCGCCCACCTGCGGCGCTGGGCGCGCCACGTCGGCAAGCACGGGATGGTCGTGCTCGAGGCCCACTGCAATGACCCTGAGATCGTCGCCCGCCACCTCGGCTCGATGCACGGGCTCGCCTTCGACGCCCACCAGGCCTACTCGAAGCAGTATCCGGTCGAGCACCCCGCCTTCCTCGAGTGCTGCCGGCTGGCCGGGCTGCAGCCGGTCGGGCACGCCGAGCTGCGCTACCCGGGGATGCGTCCGTACGTGGCGATCAGCCTCAACCGCCTAGTCACCTCCGCAGAGCCGCGCCCGCTGCCAGCTCTCGACCCCGGCGCTCCCCGGGCCGACACCTGGCGCCCTCCCGAGGACGCCGACCTCGAGGACGGCGAGGCCCTGCACGAGATCATCTTCTGGCGCGGCGACATCCGCTATCCGGCGAGCTGGTGCGCGGGGCCGACCGGCTTTGTCGTCCGCAACGCGCTGGAGGCGATCGAAGCGAAGCTACGGGCTGCCGATCGCGGCTCGACGATCCAGGTTCTCGACTACGGCGCCGGCACCGGAACGGCGGCGATCGAGCTGCTGAAGGCGTGCGGGGAACGGCGCCTCGACCGCCTGGCGGAGAAGCGGGGAGTCGAGATCGAGGTCCACCTGGTCGACCTCCCTTCGAGCTGGTATGCGCAGGGCTACCGGCTGCTCGGCGACTGCGCCTGGACCCGCTTCCACTCGCTGCGCGGCGAGAGCGGCTTCCGTCCCCTCGGCGAGGTGCTGGAGGGGAACGCGATCGACGTGGCGATGGCGAACATGGTCTTCCACCTGATCCCGGCCCGCGCCCTCGAGCGGACGATGGCCGGGCTGGCGGGGGTACTCGCTCCTGGGGGGACGCTGGCCTGGAGCGCCCCCGACCTCGGCCCCGCCAGCCCCGAAGCCGTCCTCCTCCACGATCCCAACCGCCTGCTGCGGGAACGCTGGCTGGAGCTGCTCTCCGGCGGGACCACCTCCTCCCCGGTGGCAGCAGCGGCCGCCCGGCAGGCGGGGGCCGAGCTCGACGAGGCCGCCCTGAGTGCGGCGCAGGACCGGGCCGACCGGCGCATTCGCCCGCGCCCGCTGGCCAGCGAGGTCGACGCCGCGCTCGCGCCCCACTTCGCTGGAGAGACCCGGCTCGCCACCTACGAGATGCTGGGCGAGGACATCGTCAGGGGGCTGCTGGTTCCCTCCAACCAAGCCGAGTTCATCCCGGAGATCGCCGACCGCGCCTTGCGCGAAGAGGTGATCCGGGAACTGATGCTCACCGAGGTGCTGCCGACCCTGCGAGAAGGAGCGGCCGCAACCGGGCTCGGGCTCAACTTCCACTGGACCCTCGGCGCCTACAACAGGCGCTGAGTCCGCTCAGGCGCGGAAACGCCGCGAGGGCACGATCTTGCTCCGGTGCAGGAGAAGGCGCAACCCTGCCCAGAGCGTTTTCACCCCGTAGACGAACCCGGCGCGAAAGCCGACCGAAGAGGAGTCATCGAGGTAGCGGCCCTGGGCCGGCACCTCGGCGATCCGCATCCCGAAAGCGGCCGCCTGCATGAGGATCTCCGAGTCGAAGCTGAAGTCGTTGGCGTTGCGCAGGAACGGGACCGTGAGCAGGAACTCGCGGGAGTAGGCGCGGTAGCCGGTGTGGGCCTCGCTCAGCGCCGTCCCCATCACCCGGTTCTCGATCCCGGTCAGCAGCCTGTTGACGAGGTACTTCCAGCGCGGCATCCCGTGGGCGAGGGCCATGCCCGGCTCGGCAAAGCGCGAGCCGAGCACGAGGTCGGCTTCGCCGGCGAGGATCGGCGCGCACATCGCCGGGATCAGCTCGGGCTCGTACTGCCCGTCGGGGTGCAGCATCACGACGACGTCCGCCTCGCGCTGCAGGGCCTCGAGGTAACAGGTCTTCTGGTTGGCCCCGTAGCCGGCGTTGTGGGGGTGCCAGACGAGGTGAATCGGCAGGGTGCGAGCCAGCTCCCGGGTCTCGTCGGTGGAGTGGTCGTCGACCAGGATCACCTCGTCGACAAAGTCGCGGGGGATCCCTTCCACCGTCCGGGTCAGCGTCCGCGCCGCGTTCAGCGCCGGCAGGACGACGATCACCTTCCCGGCCGCTGGAGTCGCTTCGCTCATCGATGCCTCGCCTCGACGTAGACCGTTCCCCCGCGCCGCAAGGCCGCCTCGACGGCGGCTCCGGCCAAGGCAAGCGGGAGCAGGAACACGGCGGCGGTGACGATACCGGCGCGGCGCCGACCCGAGAGGGCCGCCGAGCGCGCCTCCCGCCGCCTGATCGCGTCGTAGAGGTCCGGCTTGCCCGGCAGCCACCCGACCAGGCCGTGCAGCCAGCCGAAGACCACCTGGCCGCCGCGGAGGTAGCTCACCCGCTCGACCTCGAAGCCAAGCTCGCGCAACCGGTCCCGCAGCGCTCTGCCGGTGAGGTGGACGAGGTGCCGGGGCGGGTCGAGGGCGAGCCAGCGGTCGCCGAAGATCCGCGCCTGCAGACTGTCCGAATTCGGCACCGCGACCACCACCACCCCGCCCGAAGCGAGCAGGCGCCTCGCCTCGACCAGTGCCGCGGCGGGGTCGGGAAGGTGCTCCAGCGAGTGCCAGAAGACCACTCCGGCCCAAACGCCTTCCTCCTCGTCGGCGAGATCTCCCCGTCGCACGTTCGGTCCCTCGGTGAACGGGTCGAGCCCGGTCGCTTCCCTCCCCCGCCTCCGCAGCTCTCCGACCAAGGCCCCGTCGCCCGCACCCACGTCCAAAACGGGCCCCGGCGGCACGATCCGCTGGAGACGGCCCGCCAAGCTGCTGCGGGTAAGGCGCAAAAGCCGATCGCCGAAGCCCGCGAACCGGCCGCCGGAAGGCCGATACGGGCCGCCGTAGGCGCGCTCCAGCTCAGCCGGCGAAGGCCACGGTGAGGTGGTAGCCACCCCGCAGTTCGAGCAGCAGATGCGCCCCTTCAGCCGCTTCCCCTGGGAGAGGGAGGCGCCGCACCAGACGCAGGCGGTCGTGACTCGAGCCTCCAAGCTTCACCACGAGTAAACGGCGGGGCTGGGCTCGGTGCCCTCGGCGTTCGTCGCTTTGACCCGGAAGGTGTGGGAGCCGGCGCTCAGGCCCGTGTAGTTGATCGGGCTCGTGCAGGCGGTCCAGGCGCCGGAGTCGAGCTGGCAGCTGGCGCTGGCGGTGGGATCGGTGGTGACGAAAGTGAAGCTGGCAGTGCTGCCGCCAGTGGCATGGCTGAGGATCAGCGCGTGGCCGAGCGGGGTGCCGCCGGAGCTTTCCACCGCGTCAGCGAACGACGTCCAGGCGGGAAGCGGTTCGGCTTTGGCGTTGAGGATCCCGTACCAAGAGGAGTCATTTTCGGCGGTTTTCGGGTCTTCCCACTGGCGCAGGTTGTAGAGGTAGACGGCGTGGACGTAGGAGTAGCGTTCCAGCGCCAGCTGGTCGAAGATGCCGGTGAGCCAAAGGCCCTTCAACTCCTCCCGCTTCGCCTGCGTTTCCCCGAACACGCAGTCCTCCGTATCCGTGCACGACGAGTAGCCGACCTCGGTGATCCAGATCGGCCGGGTTATCCCTTTTCCCTTCCAGTCATCGTAAATCGTCTGGGTTTTGGCGAAGGCCGCCGAGAGGCTGTTCGCCGGCTGGTGGTAAGGGTCGTGGTCGTAGGGGTAGGGATGGATCGCGATCCCGTCGATGTAGTCGCCGATCGACGATTCTGCGGCGAACATCGCGCTGGGCCAGTTGACGGTACTGCCTGCGATTGTGAGGTCGCCCGTCGACTCGACCAGGTAACGGGTCGCTTTGTTGGCATTCCGCCCGGCGATCACCGCCGCCTTGTAGAGGGACGTGTAGCGCGCCGGGTTCAGTTCGCCGTTGACGAAATGCGGGATGTAGGGCTCGTTCCAGATCTCGAAATAGCGCGGCGCGAGGGCGCTGTCGAGTTTCGGGTGGGCGGTCCAGAATTCTCCTCCCGGCCCATAGCGGGTGACGACGTGGGAGACGAACTCCGCGTACTCGGCGTCGGAGGTCGGGTAGGTCCTTTCGCAGTCCGCTTCTTTGGTTTTTTCAGGCACCGCCCAGCACGGCGGGGCGTTGAGGATCGGCAGGATGTTCAATCCCCGTTCGGCTGCGGTGGAGAAAAGAGTGTCGGTCGCGGTCCAGGACCAGGCGTCGTCGCTCGGCTCCACCAGCTTCCACTCGAGGTCCTCGCGGAGTCGGTCGACACCGGTTTCGGCGGCTTGCTCCTGCGCGGAGGTGCCGGCTTCGCGCGAGTTCGCGCTGATCCCGAAGTAGAGCTTGCGAGTTCCGGATGACGTCACAAAGAGAGACGCCGGTTCCGAGAACCGATAGCTGGCACTCCATTTCGCCGTTTCCCCGCAGATCGCTTTTTCGCCCCCTTCGCGAGCCAACGGCTCGTTGACGGCGGTCAGGTGCGCTGGCGAGCCCCCGTCAAGGTCGAGGGTGATTTTCGCCGCCCCCATCGTGCAGCTTTGGCCCAGACAGAAGTTTTTGATCTGCGGTGGCCCGGAGCCGCCGCTGCTCAAAGTTACGGTCCCGTCCCCGCCGGCAGCTACTTCGATTTCGGCTTTGTAGGGGAGGTTCCGTGCTTCGGCGGTGCAACCGAGTTCGCAGCCGGAGAAGCTGAGGGCGGAGATCGTGCCGACTACCGGCGTGCCCGCGGCGGTGGTGGTCCCCGAAACGCTCGAGACACTGCAGTTCAGGGCCATTTTCTCGCCTACGAAGGAGGCCGAGCCGCTGTCGAGAGTGCCTTTGAGGGCGGTCCCGATCGGATAGCCGTCACCTTCCGGACAGGGCGTGGCGCTGTTGGAGCAGAGGACGGTGGCGTTGGCCGGCGCTGCCAGCGAAAGGCCCGTCCCGAAAGCGAGAAGGACCAGGAGCGCCGCTATCCAGCGAAGCCGAAGCCGGGGGTGAGCGGCCTCAGCCATTTGCCTGCTCGACCCGCTCCGCCTCCTCGGCGAGCCGCTCGACCAGGCGGGCGAAGGCCTCGACGCCCTCGTTGACCTTGCCGTAGCCGCCGGCGGTGTAGCGGGCGTAGACGCCCTCGAGGATGATCGCCAGCTTCCAGTAGCCGAGGGCGACGTAGAAGTCGAGCTCGGAGAGGTCGCGGCCGGAGCGCTCGGCGTAGCGGCCGATCAGCTCCTGGCGGCTGGGGAAGCCGGGGGCGAGGTTGGCGGGCATGCCGAGGGCGAGGGTGTCCTCGCCGCGCTCGGGCCAGTAGACCATCAGCAGGCCGACGTCGGCGAGCGGGTCGCCGAGGGTGCAGAGCTCCCAGTCGACCACGGCGGCGACCTCGCCGCCCTCGGTCAGGATCATGTTGTCGAGGCGGTAGTCGCCGTGGACGATCGTCGCCGGCCCCTGCTCGGGGATGCGGGCGGAGAGCGCCTCGTGGACGCGGTCGACCGGCGCCAGCTCGCGCGTCTTCGACTTCTCCCACTGGCCCTGCCAGCGGTGCAGCTGGCGGGCGACGTAGTCCTCCTTGCGGCCGAGGTCTCCGAGGCCGGCGGCATCGGGGTCGACGGCGTGGATCTGGACCAGGGTGTCGGCGACGCGCTCGCCGATCGCCCGGCGGTCGTCCTCGTCGGGGAAGATCTCCGCCTCGGCCAGGCCGCGCAGGATCGGACCCTCGACGAACTCCATCACGTAGAAGGGGGCGTCGTTGACGCTCTCGTCCTCGCAGAGCCCGACCACCGGCGCCACCGGCACCTCGGTCCTGCCGAGCGCCGAGACGACCTTGAACTCGCGCCCCATGTCGTGGGCCGAGCCGAGGCGCTTGCCGAGCGGCGGCCGCCGCAGCGCCCACTTCCGCCCGCCGGCGTCGGTGACCCGGTAGGTCAGGTTCGAGTGCCCGCCGGCGATCCGCTCGAAGCGCAGCGGCAGGTCAACCGCGGCGACGTTTTCCCCGAACCAGGCTTCGAGCGGCTTCGGGTCGATTCCGTCCGGGGCCGCGACGTTTCCGTCTTGCTCGGTAGCCTCGTCAGCCATAGGGGCGAAAGCATATTCACGATCCAACCGACGGCTGAACCCGTCGCTCGCCAACCGGCTGCGGATCGGGTTCGCGATCGGCTTCGCCGTGCTCACGGCGATGGCGGTGATCGGCGTCGGCCGCTTCACCCAGCAACGCCAGGACTTCGAGGACGCGATCGCCCGCTCCTACCAGGCGGAGATGGCGGCACGGGTGGAGGTCGCGCAGGGGACCGGCGGCCAGGCGGCGCGGGCAACGGTGAGCCGGGAGGCGGACCGCCGGCGCGAACTGCGCGACGAGATCTCCGGCGACACCCGCGACACGGCGCTGCTCGTCGCCGCCGGCCTGCTGGCGGGCCTGACCGGCGCCCTGCTCCTCTTCAGCGGCCTGATCTCCTCGATGCGCCGGCCCCTGGAGGAGCTGGTCGACGCCGCCGGGCGGCTTGCCAGCGGCGACCGCAGTGCCCGGGTCGAGGTCGGCGGCCTCTCCGAGACGGCGACCCTCGGCGCCGCCTTCAACGAGATGGCCGAGGAGCTCGAGCAGGAGGAGAGCCGGCGCGAACAGCTCGACCGGCTCAAAGACGAGTTCGTCCTCACCGCCTCGCACGAGCTCCGCAGCCCGCTCACCTCGGTCCAGGGCTTCGCCGAGCTGCTGATGCTGGAACGCGAGTCGCTGACCCCGCGGCAGGCGGAGACGGTCGAGGTGATCCTCGACAACTGCCGCCACCTGGTGCGGCTGCTGAACGACCTCCTCGATCTCGCCCGCAGCGACGCCGGCCGCCTCTCGATCCGCCCCCAGCCGACCGAGGTCGCACCGCTCGTCGAGGACGTCGTGCGTACGATGCGCGCCCAAACCGAGGCCGGCAGCCAGACCCTGAGCGAAGACGTCCCGCCCGGCCTGCCACCGATCGACGTTGAGCCCGACCGGATCCGACAAATACTGGTGAATTTGCTTACGAATGCACATGAGTACTCGCCCGAAGGTGCGTCCATCCGGGTCTCGGCCCTTGCCCTCGGCGCCGAGGTGGAGATCGACGTGACCGACGACGGACCTGGAATTCCCCCTGAGCAGTTGGAGCGGATCTTCGACCGCTTCACCCGCGGCGACGCCGGCCTCACCCAGCGCGTGGGCGGCACCGGGCTGGGGCTGGCGATCTCGAAATCGCTGGCCGAGGCGCACGGCGGCAGCATCAGCGCCGAGTCGACCGTCGGCCAGGGGTCGATATTCCGGCTGCGACTTCCGATCGCGAGCGCGCCGGCGCCCGGCGGCGACGGCGCCGCAAGCGAGCAGGGGCAGACCGCGGCGGAGGCAGGCTGATGGCGATGATCCTGGTCGCCGACGACTCGGAGACGATCCTGCTGCTGATGCGGACGCGGCTGGAGATGGCCGGGCACACGGTCGAGACCGCCGCCGACGGCCAGGAGGTGCTCGACCACGTCGCGGACGGCGTCGTCCCCGACATGCTCCTGCTCGACGCGATGATGCCGCGCAAATCCGGGATCGACGCCCTGCGCGAGCTGCGCAACGCCGGCTGGGAGGTCCCGGTCCTGATCGTCAGCGCCCACCAGAACCCCGGCGACGCCGACGCCCCCACCGACCTCGAGATCGACGGCTACATCACCAAGCCGATCGACTTCGACCGCCTGCTGGAAACAGTCGCCGAGCTGACGGCGTAGCTCTGGTCAACTATGAACGTGAAATTTGATCGTGCGAGGCATCAGGCCCAGTCGCGCGCGAAGGCGCTTATTCCTGCTCAATGGTGGACGCCACTCGAGAATGTCGGCAACGCATGAGCGCGCCGCTATCCATTGAGCGGCATCCTTGTCGATCAATCGCGCCAACTCGATCAAGTCATCGTGCCTTTTGGAGATAGACGCATTGATGATCGGCTCGTGATGCGCGAGCCGGTTTCGAAAGGGGTTCAAGCGAGACATCAGACCGGCAGCCTCTTTTCGGTTGCCGGTGCCATTGGGAAACGCACGATGAAGCCGTTCTATCCAAAGCTGGTTGTAGTGACGATCAAGCAAGGCGCGCCAGAAACCGAAAGAAAGATTCGCCACGACTCGTGCGCGCGTAGGTTCTTTCTTCATTCGTTCAATGGCAGATATCGCGTCAAGAACCCTTTCCAGGGATTTCGGCGTCAGGATTTCGGGATCGCATAGCCAGCTTTCTTTGGCCAACTGGTGATGCTGGAGAGGAGAAAACTGGGCGTCATAGTTGATGGCCTCGAAGAAAACTGCAGAGACGCAGATGTTCCAGTCATACAGGGCAGTGGCCTGAGCGACATCGTGATTCGCTGCTTCGAGGAAGGCCTGGAACCTGGGAGGAGAAATCCAGCGATCAATCTCTTCTTGCGAGATCGAATCCAGCCTGCGCTTTTCCATGTTTGACGATTAGCGAGAGTGGTATTTTCAAGGGGAATGCCCTGGGTCAGCCCCTCCCGCTTCGGCGGTGATGCCCCCAGGGCTCCGTTCTTTTTGAGGCTAACGGCCCTCAGCTCTTGGCGATCTCGAGGCGGATCTCCTTGCCCTCGAGCTTGGTTCCGTCGAGGTACTCGACGGTCCGCTCGGCCTGATCGGAGTCGACCTCGACGAAGGAGAAGCGGTGGAGGACGCGGACGTCGTGGACGGCCTCGTCGGGGAGGACGGCGCCCTCGCGCAGCGCCCAGCGCAGCGACTCCTCGTCGATGCCGCTGCGCTCGCCGCGGTTGACGAAGAGCTTCGTCGTCTCCGCCTTGCCGTCGCCGTTGGCCTCGGCCTCCGCCGGCCGGGGCTCCCGACGCGGCCCGCGCTCGCGCTGCCGGCGCCGCGGCCGCGGCGCGTGCTCGAGCCGCTCCTCGGGGCTCTCCCACTCGCCGATCGTGGTGTTGACGTCGCGCTCGATACGGGGGATCTCGTCGTGCTGGTCGGGGGTGACGAAGGTGATCGCGCGGCCGGTCCGCCCCACCCGCCCGGTCCGCCCGATCCGGTGCACGTAGGTCTCCGAGGAGTTCGGCACGTCGTAGTTGATGACGTGGGTGACGTGCTCGACGTCGAGCCCGCGGGCGGCGATGTCGGTCGCCACCAGCAGCTTCACCCGGTGGTCCTTGAAGGCGATCATCACCCCGTCGCGGGTCCCCTGGCTGAGGTCGCCGTGCAGCGCCTTCACGTCGAGGCCTTTGTCCTTCAGCGTCCGCTCCAGCTTCGAGGCGCCGATTTTGGTCCGGGTGAAGATGATCGCCTGCTCGGGTTCTTCGACCTTCAGCAGATCGACCAGTTTCGCGGCCTTCTCCTTGGCCGGGACCTTGACGTAGGCCTGCTGGATCGCGTCGACCGTCAGCGTCTTCGGCGTGATCCGGATCGTCGTCGGGTCGTACATGTAGCCCTCGGCGAGCTTTTTGATCGGCGGCGGCATCGTCGCCGAGAAGAGCGCCGTCTGCCGACCGCTCGGGCACATCCGCAGGATCTTCTCGACGTCGTCGATGAAGCCGAGGTCGAGCATCTCGTCGGCCTCGTCGAGGACGACGTAGCGGGCCGCGGTGAGGACCAGCGAGCGCCGCGACATCAGGTCCATCATCCGGCCGACGGTGGCGACGACGACGTGGGCGCCGGAGCGCAGCTGCGACTGCTGCGAGCGGATCGGGGCGCCGCCGAAGACGGCGACGATCTCGATGTCCAGGTGCTCGGCGTAGGCGCGCAGCGCCTGCGTCACCTGGATGCAGAGCTCGCGCGTCGGGGTGAGGACGACCGCCTGCACCTCGTCGTTGCCGGGGTCGAGGTACTGCAGCAGCGGCAACCCAAAGGCCGCCGTCTTGCCGGTCCCGGTCTGCGCCTGGCCGATCACGTCGTGGCCGCCGAGCAGCTCCGGGATCGCCTGCTCCTGGATCGGCGTCGGCTCCTCGAAGCCGAGCTCGTCCAGCGCCTGCTGGATCGCGGGCGAGAGTCCGAGGTCTTTGAAGGCGGTCACTTAGATGGATCCAGGAGGAGCTTGCCGGTGGTGCGGCGGGCAATCAGGTCTTCGTGCGCCCGCCTCGCGTCCGACAGTGGGTAGACCTCCCCGATCGTAACCGCCAGCTCCCCTTTGGCAATGGCCCCCAGCAGATCTCCGATCATCGGCACCAGCAGGTCCGGGCGGCCCAGCAGGTGGGCGAGCCAGAAGCCGATCACCGATTTCGAGCCCCGCAGCAGCGAGGCGGTCGAGATCTGGCGCTGTTCGCGGGAGGCGATCCCGAAGACGACCATCCGCCCCAGCGGCGCCAGCACGTCCATCTCGGCGTCGAAGGCATCGCCGCCGCTCATGTGCAGGACGGCGTCGACGCGCTTGCCGTCGTTGGCCTCGCGGATCGCGGCGCCGAGGTCCCCGGCGCGGGAATCGACGCAGGCGTCGGCGCCGAGGCCCTGCACCAGTTCGCGCTTCTCCTCGCTGGAGGCGAGCCCGATCACCCGCGCCCCCGCCCGCTTCGCCAGCTGCACCGCCAGCGTCCCGGTGCCGCCGGCGGCGGCCTCGATCACGATCGTCTCGCCGGGCTCGATCCGGGCGCAGCGGTGGACCAGCGCCATCGCCGTCAGCCCCTGCAGCAGCCCACCCGCGGCCTGGTCGTAGTCGACCCCGTCGGGGAGCTCGATCAGCTGCGACTGCGGGACCGCCACCTTCTCGGCGTAGCCGCCGCTGCCGAGCAGGGCGACGACGCGGCGGCCGTCGCTGAGCTGGCCGCTGACCTCGGCGCCGGGGATCAGCGGCAGGGTCTGCTCGGCCAGGTAGTCGTTGCGGGAGGCGTGGGTGTCGGCGAAGTTGATGCCGCTGCGCATCACGTTGACCACGACCTCGCCGAGCTTCGGGCTGGGATCGGGGACCTCGACGTGCTGGAGGACCTCCGGCCCGCCGAACTCCTCTATGCGGATGGCTTTCACGGGCGCTGAGTCTCGCAGGGCAGCCGCTCCAGCGCGGTCACGTGAATTAGGCTGGCTCCCGCATGTCGCTCACGGTAGTCGGATCGATCGCATTTGACGCTGTAAAGACCCCGTTCGGGGAGCGCGAGCGGATGCTCGGCGGCGCCGCCGTCCACTTCTCCCTCGCCGCCAGCTTCTTCACCGAGGTGCGGCCGGTCGGCCCGGTCGGCGACGACTTCGGCGCCGAGCAGTTCGCGGTGCTCGAGTCCCGCGGCATCAACTGCGACGACATCGAGCGGGTCGCCGGCGGCAAGAGCTTCTTCTGGCGCGGGCGCTACGAGTACGACCTCAACGTCGCCCACACCGAGGACACCCAGCTCGGCGTCTTCGCCGAGTTCGAGCCGAAGCTCTCGGCGGCCTCCCAGAACGCCGACACCCTCTTCCTCGCCAACATCCAGCCCGATCTGCAGCGCCAGGTGCGGGCGCAGTGCAGCGCCGCCCGGCTCAGCGGCCTCGACTCGATGAACCTCTGGATCGAGACCGCAAAGGACTCGCTGACCTCGGCGATCGCCGAGGTCGACTGCCTCGTCGTCAACGACGCCGAGATCCGGATGCTGACCGGCGAGTCGAACCTCGCCCGCGCCGCCCGCGCGGTGATGGCGATGGGGCCGCGGGCGGTCGTCGCCAAGCAGGGCGAGTACGGCGCCGCCCTCTTCACCGAGCGCGGCTTCTTCGCCCTGCCGGGCTTCCCGCTCGAGGACGTCCGCGACCCGACCGGCGCCGGCGACAGCTTCGCCGGCGGCTTCTTCGGCTACCTCGACGGCCTCGCGGGGGAACCCGACGACGTCGAGCTGCGGCGGGCGATGGGCTACGGCACCGTGCTCGCCTCCTTCAACGTCGAGGAGTTCGGGACCGAGCGGGTCTCGCGGCTGACCCGCGAGGAGATCGACGCCCGCTTCGAGCAGCTGCGCTCGATGACGCAGTTCGAGGGCCCGGTCGCCCCGACCGCGTAACAGAGAGCCGAGCCCAAGCTGCGATACTTCGTCCCTCCTGACCGACCCAGTCACCAAGGAGGGGCGATGGCCACCGAGCAGCAGACGCAGGACCCGACTGTCGACGCCAACGCCTCAGGTGGCTCCGCGGCGAACGAGTCGCTGACGATCACCGACAACCGCACCGGCCAGTCCTACGAGGTGCCGATCTCCGACGGCACCGTGCGGGCGATGGACCTGCGCCAGATCAAAGTCTCGGAGGACGAATTCGGGTTGATGGCCTACGACCCGGCCTTCACCAACACCGCCTCCTGCCGCTCGGCGGTCACCTACATCGACGGCGCCGCCGGCATCCTCGAACACCGCGGCTACTCGATCGAGCAGCTCTGCGAGAAATCGACCTTCCTCGAGGTCGCCTACCTGCTGGTCTTCGGCGAGCTGCCGACCGAGGCGCAGCTCGATCGCTGGGTCTACGACATCACCCACCACACCTTCGTCCACGAGGACCTCAAGCACTTCTTCGAGGGCTTCCGCTACGACGCCCACCCGATGGGGATGCTGCTGGCCGGCGTCGGCGCGCTCTCGACCTTCTACCCCGACGCGAAGCAGATCGGCGACCCGGAAGAGCGCTACATGGCCGCGGTGCGGCTGATCGCCAAGGTCCCGACCCTGGCCGCCTTCTCCTACCGGCACAACATGGGGCTGCCCTACGTCTACCCCGACAACGAGCTCAACTACGCCCAGAACTTCCTCTCGATGGTCTTCAAGAAGACCGAAGACCGGCACATCCCCAAGGACGCGCTGACCAAGGTCCTCGACGTCCTCTTCATCCTCCACGCCGACCACGAACAGAACTGCTCGACCAACGCCGTGCGCGGGGTCGGGTCCTCCGACGTCGACCCCTACTCGGCGGTGGCGGCCGGGGTGGCGGCGCTCTACGGGCCGCTGCACGGCGGCGCCAACGAGGCGGTGCTGCGGATGCTGCGGCGGATCGAGTCGCCGGAGAACATCCCCGAGTTCCTCGAGCGGGTGAAGCAGCGCGAGGAGAAACTGATGGGCTTCGGCCACCGCGTCTACAAGAACTACGACCCGCGGGCGCGGATCATCCAGCAGCACCTGGACGAGGTCTTCGAGGCGACCGAGTACAACCCGCTGGTCGAGATCGCCCAGGAGCTGGAGAAACGCGCCCTCGACGACGAGTACTTCACCTCGCGCAAGCTCTACCCGAACGTCGACTTCTACTCGGGGATCATCTACGAGGCGATGGGGATCCCGACCGACATGTTCACGGTGATCTTCGCCATCCCCCGCACCGCCGGCTGGGTCGCGCAGTGGATGGAGATGCAGGAAGACCCGGAGAAGAAAATCGCCCGGCCGCGGCAGATCTATACCGGTGAGCGTGAGCTGGAGTACGTGCCGATCGAGCGGCGTGAGGGGCCGGAGAAAATCGTCGGGCCGCCGGCGCGGCGGCCGAAACGGCCGCGGCGCGGGGCTTAGGGGTTAGGGGGAGGAGTGGTGTCCCTCTCCCGAAGACCGTCGCGCAGCTGAAGCGCCGGCCAGAGTGCGATTTGCTCGTCCTGGAGCCTTCGGGAGAGGGACGCCACTCCTCCTGTCATCGCTTAGGGTGCGCGGGTGTCCCGTTTGAAGTGGAAGCTGACCGTCCGGCATGGGTCGGAGGTCTCGCACGAGTCTTTTGGGGAGCTGGGGGAGGCGGTGGCGGCTATGCGGGAGCGGGCGTTGGCGATTCGGAGTGAGGGGCCGGCGCGGCCGGTGCGCTCGCTGCGGGACTTCGAGCCGGGGGATCAGGTCCATGCGCGGCTGGAGCTGAGCACGGGGCGCTTGTTCAAGAAGGCGGTTGCCGGGGTGGACGTGCGTGGGGATGGGACGTTCGTGCCGTTCAAGGGCGGGGTAGTGCGGGAGGAGTTGGACCCGACCGATTACGAGACGCCGTTCGACCTCGTGCGCGAGACTCTGCAGGCGGAGGAGCGATGAGCAAGGCCGAGACCGAGATCCCGAAAGGCAGCTACGCCGCCGGCGAGCGGGTGAAGTTGCCGGCCGGGGCCGAACCGCCGTTCACCGTCTTCATCAACGGGATCGAGCAGAACCGGGAGAGCTACCGGATCGAAGCCGGCGAGATCGTCTTCGACCGCCCGATCGTCAAGGAGAAGGTCGGCACCGGCCGCTGGCTGGCGATGTACCTGGGGCTGTTCGGCACCTACCGCAAGAACGAGACGATCGACCTGCAGTTCGCCAAGAACGGCAAGCTCGAACTCCGCTCCGACCTCCCCGTCGTCCCCTACGCCGAGGGAGAAGGGCCGTGAACATCGGCTTCCTCCTCCTCTGCGATTACAGCGAGGCCGTCAACGGCAAGCTCTACCTGACCGGCGGCGGCTGGAACGTCCTCCGCCTCCCCGAGCTGCCGTCCGAGTGGTCCTTCTCGATCGGCCTCGGGATCGACATCGCCTACCACGAGACCAACGACCTCCACGAGCTTCTCGTCACGATCCAGGACCCCGACGGGGTCGAGCTCGGCGAGGGCCTGACCGCCAACTTCGAGACCGGCCGCCCCCCCGGTCTCCCCCAGGGCCAGGAGCAGCGCCTGGTGATGTCGATAGCCGCCGCGGCGACGTTTGCCACGGCAGGACCGCACGCGGCGGTCGTGCAGGTCAACGGCGAGGAGATCGGCCGCGCGCGCTTCTACCTGATGGAGGGCGGCGGGCCGCCCGAGGTGGGGATGGCCTGATCGCGGCCTAGTTGAACACGTACAGCAGCAGGAAGGCGATGATCGCGAAGGCGGCGCCGGCCGCCTGGATGCCACGGTCGCCGGCGACGATCTGGGCCATCGAGCGGTCGTCGGAGCGATCGTAGATCAGGTAGAGGTAGCGGAAGATCCCGTAGACGACGGGCGGGATCGTCAACATCATCTGGCTCCCGATCAGCGGTGAGTTGACGGTGTAGATCGCGTAGCTGATCACGGTGCCGGTGGTGACCAGGGAGACCATCTGGTCGAGGAAGGGCAGCGAGTAGTGCTCGAGGACGGGCCGGGTCGAGGTGCCCTCGTGCAGCTCGGAGACCGCCTCCTGGCGGCGCTTGGTGAAGCCGAGGAAGGCGGCGAGCATGCCGGTGCAGAGGATCAGCCATTCGGAGGCGTGGGCGTCGACGGCGCTGGCGCCGGCGGCGACGCGGAGGATGAACAGCCCCGCCAGCGTCATCACATCGATGATCACGATCTGCTTGAGGCCGAGGCTGTAGGCGGTCTGGGCGACGCCGTAGCCGACCACCATCAGCCCGACCTCCCAGTTGACCGCACCGAAGGCGAGGCCGATGGCGACGATGGCGAGGACCGGAGCGATGACGATCGCCGCCCGCTCCGAGAGCTCCCCCGCCGCCAGCGGGCGGAAGCGCTTCTTCGGGTGCTTGCGGTCGAGCTCGACGTCGATCAGGTCGTTGAGGAAGTAGCCGGCGCTGGAGATGAGGCAGAAGGCGACGAAGGTGATCAGCGCCTCGACCACCGCGTGCGACTGGTCGAACTTGCCGGAGAAGAGCAGCCCGGCGAAGACGAAGACGTTTTTGATCCACTCCTTCGGCCGGCCGGTCTTGATCGCCGCCCGCAGCGGCGAGCGCCGCGGCACCACGGGCTCGTGGCCGGGTGGCGTCGGCTCAGCCGGCACGGTGGGCTGTTCGGAGGTGATCGTTTCCATCAGGCAGGAGGCAGTCCGGACGGCGCATTTAGCTGCCCAACCGGGATTGCGGTCGCGAAAGGGTACCGCCGAGCGGCGGCGACCTCCTCACGCCGGGTCGATCAGCACGCCCGGATTCAGCATCCCGGCCGGGTCGAGCTCGGCCTTGGCGGCGCGGAGGGCGGCGGCGAAGGGGGCGGGGCGCTGGCGGTCGTACCAGGGGCGATGGTCGCGACCGACGGCGTGGTGGTGGGTGATCGTGCCGCCGGCGTCGATCAGCGCCTCGGAGACGGCGGCCTTGACCTCGTCCCACTGCTCGACCTCGCCGCCGCGGATCGCCGGGGCGAGGACGGTGAAGTAGGGGGCGGCGCCGTCGGGGTAGACGTGGGTGAGGCGGCAGCTGACGCGGGGGGAGCCGGGGCCGGCGGCGGGGACGCCGCTGACCTCGGAGACGGCGCGGCAGGTCGTCTCCATCACCGTCGCCTGGAACTCCTCGAAGCGGTCCCAGGTGATCGCGGTCTCGAAGGTCTCGGAGAGGACGCCGCAGGCGACGAAGGTGTCGCGCAAGTACGGCGCCAGCAGGAAGGCGCCGCGCCAGGTCCCAACCGCGTCGTCATCTTGTTCGCCGGCGGGCCGATTTCCGGATACATGGGGCGGTTTTCGTCCCGTCGGCGGAGAGGTGGTGCGGACGTCGCCGGGGGTGCCGCCGTGGTCGCGGGCGGCGGCGAGCGCCAGGTCCATCCAGTGGTCGACCGGGTGGTGGGCGGACTCGAAGCCGAGGATCAGAAGGTGGGCGCTGCCGTCGCCGGCGCCGGTCAGCTCGGCCTCGGCGGCATCGAGGAGGCGGCAGTTCGCCGGATGGAGACCGGACTGGGTGATCTCCCGGACCGCCGCGGCGGCCGCGCCGAAGTCGTCGAAGGCGACGCTGGTCGAGGTCTTGAACTGGGGCCGTGGCCGCACCCGCACCCAGGCGTCGGCGATCACCCCGAGGGTCCCCTCCGAGCCGATCAGCAGCCGGTCCGGCGAGGGGCCGGCGCCGGAGCCGGGCAGCCGCCGGCTCTCCCAGGTTCCCCGCGGCGTGATCGCCCGCACCGACTCGACCAGGTCGTCGATGTGGGTCTCCAAAGTCGCGAAGTGCCCGCCGGCTCGGGTCGCGACCCAGCCGCCGAGGGTCGAGTACTCGAACGACTGCGGGAAGTGGCGCAGGGTGAGCCCGTGCTCGCGCAGCTGCTCCTCCAGCCGCGGCCCCGTCGCCCCGGCCTGGATCCGCGCCGCCAGCGACTGCGGGTCGACCTCCAGCACCCGGTCGAGCCGCCGCAGGTCGAGCGAGACCACCGGCCGCTCCCCCAGCCGCGGCTCGACCCCGCCGACGACGCTGGTGCCGCCGCCGAAGGGAATCACCGCCGCCCCCTCGGCCTCGGCCCAGCTCAGCACCGCCTCGATCTCCGACTCGTCCCGCGGAAAGGCAACCAGGTCCGGCGGGTTCTCGAACTTGCCGTAGAAGCCCCGCACCACATCGCGATAAGCCTTCCCCAGCGCATGCGAAACCCGCTCGTAGTGGCCGTCGGAGAAAAGGTCACCGAAACCACTCGGAGGCTTCAGCCGAGCCCCCCGCAGCTCCACCTCCTCCAAAGCCACCGGCCTCTCAACCTCACCCCCAAACCCAAACCGCCCCCGAATACCTTCAGCAGCCTCCCGCAGCTGGGTCGAAGTCGGGGCCTGGTCCTCGTACCCCCACCCCCAGTGCTTGAGCCGGCGAGTCATGACCAGTGCCCGCCGTAGAGGGCGGGGTCCCCCTCTGACGGGCGGATACTCAAAATGCCGGGCTAATTAGCCCGGCATTTGTCCGGCAGAGGGGGACCCCGCCCTCTACCAGTGCACGCCTTTCATCAGGTGCGCAAAGGCCACAGCCTCGGTCGACGGCGGTTTGTCCCGCGCCTCGTCCTTCTTCCCCTTCGCCGCCTGCGAATCCGGGAACAGCTTGTAGGCCGTATTGAGAATCGAGTCGCTCGCCTTCGGTGCCACCGCGTACATCAGCTCGCCGATGTTGCCGAGCGTCGTCGCCACCTTCTTCGGCCGCCGGATCATCGCCTTGGCGATCATCTCCGCCGCCTCCTCGGGGGTGATCGCCGGGAACATGTCGTACATCCGCGTCGGCGCGATCATCGGCGTCCGCACCAGCGGCATGTGCACGGTGGTGATGTGGACGTCGTCTTCGATCACCTCCGAGGCGATCACCCGCCCGAAGGCGTCGAGCGCGGCCTTCGAGGCGACGTAGGCGGAGAACCGCGGTGGGTTCGTCTGCGTCCCGATCGAGCTGATGTTGATGATGTGGCCGAACTTGCGCTCGCGCATCGCCGGCAGCAGCGCCAGGATCAGCCGCACCGAGCCCAGGTAGTTGAGCTGGATCGTCCGCTCGAAGTCGTGGAAGCGGTCGTAGGAGAGCGAGATCGAGCGGCGGATCGAGCGGCCGGCGTTGTTGACGAGGATGTCGACGTGGCCGTGGTAGGCCAGCACCTCCTCGGCCATCCGTTCGATGTCGTCCATGTCGGCGAGGTCGCACTGGTGGATGTGGGCGGTGCCGCCGGCGTTGACGATCTCGTCCTTGGTCTCCTCCAGCTTGTCGAGCGAGCGGGCGACGAGGAGCACCGTCCCGCCGGCGTCGGCGACCTTGACCGCGGTCGCCCTGCCGATCCCCGAGGACGCCCCGGTGATCAGCACGACCTTGCCGCGCACCGCCGCCGAGAGCGAGCGGTCCTTGAACAGGTCGGGATCGAGGTTGCGCTCCCAGTAGTCCCAGACCCGCGCCGCATAGGACTCCAGCGGCGGCACCTCGATCCCCGAATCCTTCAGCGCTTTCCGCGTCTGGGTCGAGTCGAAGGTGGTCGGATAGTCGACGTAGGTGAGGAGCTCGGGCGGCACGTCGAGCTGGTTCAGCGCCAGCTTGGCGGCGCGCTTGGCCGGCGGGAACAGCTTCAGCGCCGTCCGCACCGCCCCCGTCGCCGGCTCGGTGACCTCCCCGTTCAGCCGCACCGCCATCTGCGGCGCGTCGGCGGCCTTGGCGAAGATGTTGATCACCTCCCCCGCCGTGTGCGGGTTGGGGTCGGTGAGGTGGAAGGCGCGACCGTTCAGCCGCGGCTTGTGGGCGATGTGGTCGATCGCGGCGGCGACGTAGTCGACCGGGACGATGTTGATCTCGCCGCCCTCGATCCCCAGCACCGGCAGCCACGAAGGCGCGACCCGCCGCAGCCGCTGCAGGAGCTTGAAGAAGAAGTAGGGGCCGTCGATCTTGTCGATCTCCCCGGTCCGCGAGTCGCCGACCACGATCCCCGGCCGGTAGACGCGCCAGGGCCGCTGGCACTCGTCGCGAACCAGCCGCTCGGACTCGTGCTTGGTGCGGAAGTAGGGGTTGTTGTCGAGCCGTTCGGCCTCGTCGAACATCTCCTCGGTCCAGACGCCGCGGTAGAGCCCGGCGGCGGCGATCGAGCTGACCTGGTGGAAGCAGCCGGCCTCGAGCGCCCCGGCGAGCTCGATCGCGTGGCGCGTCCCCTCGACGTTCGCCACCTCCTGCGCCTCGGCGTCGGCGGTGAGGTCGTAGATCGCCGCCAGGTGGAAGAAGTGGTCGATCTCCCCCCGCATCGTCAGCAGGTCCTCCTCGGAGACACCGAGTCCAGGCTGGGAGAGGTCGCCGGTGACGGGGACGATGCGGGCGCCGTCGGCGCCGAAGCTCGTCCGCAGCTCCTCCAGCCGGCCGCGCGACCCGGCCCGCACCAGCGCGTAGATCGTGCCCTCGCGCTGGAGCAGTTTCTGGACCAAGTTTCGACCGATGAACCCGGTCGCGCCGGTGACGAAGTAGCTCATCGTCATGCAGGGTATCTCCATTCCCGTGCTCGTAAACGTCATTGCCTAGACTGAGGCCAGAGATGCCAGAGACGGCCACCGTGCAGATCGCGATGCCCGAGATGGGCGAGTCGGTGACCGAGGGCATCGTCCTCGAGTGGCACGTCGCCGAGGGCGACGCCGTCAAGGAGGGCGACACGATCGTCGAGGTCTCCACCGACAAGGTCGACGCCGAGGTGCCGGCGCCGATGGACGGGGTGATCACCAAACTCGTTGCGCAGGTGGACGACGAGGTGCCTGTGGGGGCGCCGTTGGCGGAGATGGAAGCTGGTGAGGGGTCTTCTGGTGAGGGACCGGGGTCTCGGCCCGCGGGTCCTGTCTCCGATGCGTCCCCCTCGCCTACCGGCGAGGGTCCCGCATCGTCGCCACCCGCGGGAGAGGCGCCTTCGGGCCAGGGTTCCAACGGGGGTGGTGGCAACGGAGCTGCCGATGTGCGGGCTACGCCTGTGGCGCGGAGGGTGGCGGAGGCTACCGGCGTCGATCTTGCTTCGGTCAGTGGTTCTGGTCCCGGGTCGAAGGTCACCAAAGAGGATGTGATCGCCGCAGCCGACGGCAAGGGGAATGGGGTCGCTGCGGCTGCCGCCCAGGGCGAGGCGAAGCCGTTGCGGGGGGCGGCGGCGATGCTTGCCAATGCGATGGACGAGAGCCGGGCGGTGCCCACGGCCACCTCGTTCCGGACGATTGCGGTCGACACGCTGGATGCCAAACGCAAGGCGATCAACGGGGTGCTGAAGGACCGCGGGCTGAAGGTCTCCTTCACCCACCTCGTCGCCTGGGCGATCGTGCAGGCGACCAAGGAGCTGCCGGTGATGGTGCGGGTCTTCGAGCAGCGCGACGGCAAGCCGTTCGCGATCGAGGGCAACCCGGTCAACCTCGGGATCGCCGTCGACGTCGAGAAAAAAGACGGCTCCCACAGCCTCATGGTGCCGGCGATCAAGGGCGCCGACGGGCTCGACTTCGCCGACTTCCACTCCCGCTACGAAGAGCTGATCGCGAAAACGCGCGAGAACAAGCTCTCCGCCGACGACTTCCAGGGGACCAACATCAGCCTCACCAACCCGGGCGGGATCGGGACGATGGCCTCGGTGCCGCGGCTGCTCAGCGGCCAGAGCGCGATCATCGCCACCGGCTCGATCGCCCACCCGCCGGAGTGGAAGCACGCCTCGCCGGAACGGCTGAAGCAGCTCGGCGTCTCGAAGGTGATGACGCTGACCTCGACCTACGACCACCGGGTGATCCAGGGCGCCGAGTCGGGCGCCTTCCTGCGCCGGGTCGAGGAACTCCTGCAGGGCGAGGACGGCTTCTACGAGTCGGTCGCCGCCGACCTCGGCTTCGAAGCCGCGGTCGTCAGCACCGCCCACCCGGCCTCCGCCTCGGCGCCGCCGCTGAGCGCCGGCCCGCCCAGCGCCGAACCGAGCAGCGCCCCCGGCGAGATCGACGAAGAGCTGCTGCAGGCGGTGCAGGCGGCGACCTCGCTGCTGAAGGCCTACCGCACCCATGGCCACCTCGCCGCCCAGCTCGACCCGCTCGGCTCCGAGCCGAAGGGCGACCCGGCGCTGCAGCCGGAGAACGTCAACCTCACCCCGGAGCTGATGGAACGGATCCCGGCCTCGATCCTGCGGATCGGCGTCCCCGGCGAAACCCTGCTCGAGGCGCTGCCGCGGATGCGCGACGCCTACTGCGGCACGATCGGCTACCAGGTCGAGCACCTCTCCTCGCACCAGCAGCGGATCTGGCTGCGGGAGATGATCGAGACCGGCGCCCACCGCCAGCTGCTCACCGAGGCGGAGAAAAAGCGCCTGCTTAACCGGCTGATCGACGTCTTCCAGTTCGAGCGCTTCCTCGAGAAAGCGTATTTGGGACAGAAGATGTTCTCGATCGAGGGGCTCGACGTGGTCGTGCCGATGCTCGACGAAGTCGTCACCCTCGCCCAGCGCGCGAGCGCCGAGGAGGTCGTCTTCGGGATGGCCCACCGCGGCCGCCTCAGCGTCCTCGCCCACAACCTCGGCCGCCCGGTCGAGTCGATCCTCGCCGAGTTCGAGGGCTCGAAGCAGATCGACGCGGTGAAGGCGGTCGCCGCGATTCCCCACGGCGGCACCGGCGACGTCAAGTACCACTACGGCCACCGCGGCGTCTACGAGACCGCCGACGGCAACAAGATCTCGGTCCGGCTCTACCCGAACCCGAGCCACCTCGAGTTCGTCGACCCGGTCGTCACCGGCGGCACCCGCTTCCTCCAGCAGGACTTCGACGGTCCCAACCTCAGCCACGACCCGAAACGGGCGGTGCCGGTGCTGCTGCACGGCGACGCCGCCTTCCCCGCCCAGGGCGTGGTCGCCGAGACGCTCAACCTGCAGTCGCTGCCGGGCTACACCACCGGCGGCACCGTCCACGTCATCCAGAACAACCAGGTCGGCTTCACCACCGACCCCAGCGAGGCCCGCTCCACCCCGTACGCCGCCGACATGGCGAAGGGGTTCAACGTGCCGATCATCCACGTCAACGCCGACGACGTCGAGGCCTGCGTCGACGCGGTGCGGCTGGCGATGGCCTACCGCGAGCGCTGGTGCCGGGACGTCGTCATCGACGTGATCGGCTACCGCCGCTTCGGCCACAACGAGACCGACGAGCCCGCCTACACGCAGCCGACGATGGCGACGAAGATCAAGTCGCACCCGCCGGTCTCGGAGATCTACGCGGAGAAGCTGATCGCCGAGGGGACGGTCTCGGCCGAGGAGGTCGGCAAAGCCTCCGACGAGCGCCACGCGGAGATGTCGGGGGCGCTGAAGGGGCTGCGCGAGAAGATGGAGGCGGGCGAGTACGAGGACCCGACCGTCACCGGCACCACCCAGACCGGGGAACTGCTCGACCGCACCGCCAGCCCGCCGGTCCACACCGCGGTCGAGGCCGCGAAGCTGCGCGCGATCAACGAGGCGCTGCTGAAGACCCCCGAGGGCTTCAACGTCCACCGCAAGCTGCGGCGCCCGCTGGCGCGGCGGGTCGACGCGCTCGAGGGGGGCGGGGTCGACTTCGGCCAGGCCGAGGCGCTCGCCTTCGGCTCGCTGCTGACCGAAGGGGTCCACATCCGCCTCACCGGCCAGGACACCGAGCGCGGCACCTTCTCCCACCGCCACCTCGTCCTCCACGACGAGAACACCGGCCTCAAGTACACGCCGATGCAGAACCTCGAGGACGCCTCCGCGCCCTTCGAGCTCTACAACAGCCCGCTCTCGGAGATCGGCTGCCTCGGCTTCGAGTACGGCTACTCGGCGGCGAGCCCGAGCGCGCTCGTCCTCTGGGAGGCGCAGTTCGGCGACTTCGCCAACGCCGCCCAGGTGATCGTCGACAGCTTCATCGTCTCCGGCGAGTCGAAGTGGGGCCAGACCAGCCGCCTCACCCTGCTGCTCCCGCACGGCTACGAGGGCTCGGGGCCGGAGCACTCGAGCGCCCGCATCGAGCGCTTCCTCGCCCTCGGCGCCGAGGGCAACATCCGCATCGCCTACCCGACCACCGCCGCCCAGTACTTCCACCTGCTGCGCCGCCAGGCGCTGATCAAGAAGCCGCGGCCGCTGATCGTCTTCACCCCGAAGGGGCTGCTGCGCCTCGACAAGGCGGCGGCCAACCTCGAGCAGCTGACCGACGGCGAACTGCAGTTCATCCTCGACGACCCGACCGCCGCGGAGCGTCGCGAGCAGGTCGAGCGCCTGGTCCTCTGCACCGGCAAGGTCTACTACGACATGGACGGCAACGAGCGGCGCAGCGCGGCCGAGAACGTCGCCATCGCCAGAGTCGAGATCCTCTACCCGTTCGCGCGGGAACAGCTGGAGCGGCTGATCGCCTCCTACCCGAACCTGAAGGAGATCGCCTGGGTCCAGGAGGAGCCGCGCAACATGGGCGCCTGGAAGGTGATGTCGCGGCGGATGCCCGAGGTCCTCCCCGAGGGCGTCCGGCTCACCTACATCGGCCGCCAGGGCCGGGCCAGCCCGGGCGAGGGCTACTCCGGCGCCCACGCGCGCGAGCAGGAGCGGATCGTGCTCACCGCGCTGACGCCCGGAGCCTGAGACCGTGGCCCGCAAGCCGTTCGAGAAGCCCGTCCCGGGCGAGCTCTTCGTCTGGGTCAAGCGCGCCTCCTGGGTCGAGCTGACGATCTTCGCCGGCCTGCTCCTCTTCTGGCTGCTGCCCGGGTTCGAGACCGAGACGATGGTCTTCGGCTGGGCTCACGGCCTCGGCTTCATCGCCCTCTGCGTGCTGATCTGGGTCGCCTGCGTCAGGAAGGAGACCCCCTACACCCTGCTCGCCGCGACCCTCACCCCGGTCGGGCCGGTTGGCAGTGTGATCGGGATCGAACTGATCGAGCGCAAGGGGTGGGGAATCGGCGAACGCCGAGGTTCTTCCGGGGCGAGGGCGAAAACCGCTCCAGAACGGGGTTAAAAGCGCTCGATTACGCTTGACCGAGGGAGGGCAAGCCTGTATAGCTAGTTCCTGACTGTTCCTCAGGGCAGTCCCGCCAGGGGGAACGGCCGCGTCGGCATCCCTCCCTGGCTACCGACGCGCAGGTGCAGTGAGGGTCGCGCGGACCCCCCTGCCTCCCGCGGCCCCGCTGCGCCTACCCTTTTAGCTTGCGCAGCACGGCCTGCAGGATGCCGCCGTTCGAGAAGTAGGTGACCTCGTTCGGGGTGTCCAGCCTGACCGTCGCCTCGAAGGTCTTCTCGGAGCCGTCGTCGGCGCGCGCGGTCACCGTCACCTGCTTCACCTGACCTTCTGCGAGGTCGCCGACGTCGAAGGTCTCGGCCCCGGTGAGGCCGAGCGAAGCAATGCTCTCGCCGTCGGCGAACTGCAGGGGGAGCACCCCCATCCCGATCAGGTTGGAGCGGTGGATGCGCTCGAAGCTCTCGGCGATCACCGCCCGCACCCCGAGCAGCTTGGTCCCCTTCGCCGCCCAGTCGCGGGAGGAGCCGGAGCCGTACTCCCTCCCCGCCAGGACCACCAGCGGCACGCCTTCGGAGGCGTAATCCATCGCCGCCTCGTAGATCGTCGTCTCCTCGCCGTCGGGGAAGTGGCGGGTGTAGCCGCCGGCGCGGTCGACCAGCTGGTTGCGGAGGCGGATGTTGGCGAAGGTGCCGCGGATCATCACCTCGTGGTTGCCGCGGCGCGACCCGTAGGAGTTGAAGTCCTTGACCTCCACCCCCTGGTCCGTCAGCCAGCGACCGGCGGGGCTGTCGCGTTTGATCGCCCCGGCGGGCGAGATGTGATCGGTGGTGATCGAGTCGCCCAGCAGCGCCAGCGCCCGCGCCCCGGCGATCGGCTCGACGCCCGGCGCCGCGGCCGGCATCGCTTCGAAGAAGCTCGGGCGGCGGACGTAGGTCGAATCGGGCCAGGTGTAGCGGTCGCCGGAGGGAACCTCGACCGCGTTCCACATCTCATCGCCGGAGAAGACCTCGGCGTAGTTGCGCTTGAACATCTCCGCCGCGACCGAGTCGCCGACGACCCGCTTCACCTCCTCGGCATCGGGCCAGATCTCGCGCAGAAATACGGGCTCGCCGTTTTGATCCTCGCCCAGCGGCTCGTTCGCGAGGTCGACGTCCATGCGGCCGGCGAGCGCGTAGGCGACGACCAGCGGCGGGCTGGCCAGGTAGTTGGCCTTCACGTCCTGGTTGATCCGGCCCTCGAAGTTGCGGTTGCCGGAGAGGACCGCGCAGACGGCGAGGTCCTTCTCGGCGATCGCCGCCGAGATCTCGGGCGCGAGCGGCCCCGAGTTGCCGATGCAGGTGGTGCAGCCGTAGCCGACGAGGTTGAACTGGAGGGCGTCGAGGTAGCGGGTCAGCCCCGCCTGCTCGAGGTACTCGGTGACGACGGTGGATCCCGGGGCCAGCGAGGTCTTCACCCAGGGCTTGCGCCCGAGGCCGCGTTCGACCGCGTTGCGGGCGAGCAGCCCGGCGCCGATCATCACGCTCGGGTTGGAGGTGTTGGTGCAGCTGGTGATCGCCGCGATCACGACCCGCCCGTGGTCGAGCTCGAACGTCCCCCCGTCCTCCCCGGCCACCTCGATCGCGTCGCCGGTCTTGGGCGCCGTCGCCGTCGCCGTCACGGCGGGGCGCGGCTTGCCGCGCTCGTCGTCGTGGTCCTCGGCCGGCGGGTCGGAGGCGGGGAAGGACTCTTCGATCGCCTCGTCGCGGCCGTTGCCCATCTGCTCGGCGGCCTCGGGGTCGAACTCGTGCATCGCCTCGAGGAAGGCCTCCTTCGCCTGCGCCAGCGGCACCCGGTCCTGCGGCCGTTTCGGCCCGGCGAGGCTCGGTTCGACGTCGCCGAGGTCGAGCTCGAGCAGGTCGGAGAAGACGGGGTCGGGGGTGGACTCGTCGTGGAACATCCCCTGCTCGCGGGCGTAGGCGTCGACCAGCTCGATCGTCTCCGTCGGGCGGCCGGTGAGGTCGAGGTAGCGGAGGGTCTCGGCGTCGACCGGGAAGATCGCGCAGGTCGAGCCGAACTCCGGCGACATGTTGCCGAGGGTGGCGCGGTCGGCGAGGCCGAGGGTCGGCAGGCCGGGGCCGAAGAACTCGACGAACTTGGAGACGACGCCGCGCTCGCGCAGCATCTCGGTCACGGTGAGGACGAGGTCGGTCGCGGTCGCCCCCTCCGGCAGCTCGCCGGAGAGCTTGAAGCCGACGACCTGCGGCAGCAGCATCGAGATCGGCTGGCCGAGCATCGCCGCCTCCGCCTCGATCCCGCCGACCCCCCAGCCGAGGACGCCGAGCCCGTTGACCATGGTGGTGTGGGAGTCGGTGCCGACGAGGGTGTCGGGGTAGGCCTGGAGAGCGCCGTCGTTCTCGCGGCTGTAGACGACCTGGGCCAGGTACTCGAGGTTGACCTGGTGGCAGATGCCGGTCGCCGGCGGGACGACGCGGAAGTTGTCGAACGAGTGCTGGCCCCACTTGAGGAAGGAGTAGCGCTCGCGGTTGCGCTCGAAGTCGTGCTCGGCGTTGACCGCGAAGGCGCGCTCATTGCCGAAGGCGTCGACCTGGACCGAGTGGTCGATCACCAGGTCGACGTCGACCAGCGGGTTGATCGCGGCCGGGTCGCCGCCGATCTCCTCCATCGCGTCGCGCATCGCCGCCAGGTCGACGACGGCGGGGACGCCGGTGAAATCCTGCATCAGGACGCGGGCGGGCTGGAAGGGGATCTCGACGCTGGGCTCGGCGGCCGCGTCCCAGGAGGCGATCGCCTCGACGTCCTGAGAGCTGACCGAAACCCCGTCCTCCAACCGCAAAACGTTCTCCAGCAGGACCTTCAACGAGTACGGCAGTCGGGCAACGTCAAAACGCTCCTGCAACGCATCAAGGCGAAAGATCTCGAACTCTTTGCCGCCTACCTGGAGGGTCGATCGGGCGCCGAAGGAATCGCTGCTCACGAATCCATCCTAGGCAATCGTCGAGGGCGGTCCGGGGGTCCCTCGAGCGGGCGGATACTCAAAGTGCCGGTCTAATTAGACCGGCACTTGTCCGAGCGAGGGACCCCCGGACCGCCCTCCCTTAAGCGCTTGTCCGAAAAGTGGCTTCAGCGCTTGTCGGCTGAATGGCCTGAGGCGATGTCTTTGGCGGCTTTTTGGCCGGCGCTGCCGCTTTGGGCCTTGACGCTGAGAGAGGGGCTGATCAGGGCCAGGTGTGCTCCGGCACGCTGAGCCAGCGGAGCAATGGTGACCTCGACCTTGTCGCGCTCTATGGCCTTGACGGTTGCGGCGCCTACCTCCTTCGGGGTGGAGGTGCCCATTCCGGGGGGTGGCTTGGCTCCTGCGTCGGCGAACATGCCGGCTTCGCGGATGAAGCCGGGTGAGACGACGGAGACGCCGATCCCGCGCGGCGCCAGGTCGGCGCGGAGGCCGAGGCGAAGCCGCGGAGGCCGAACTTCGTCGCGTTGTAGACGGAGCTGCGCGGGCTGGCGGCCTTGCCGGAGAGGGAGGCGACGAAGACGAGGTGGCCGGAGCCGGCTTCGACCATCGCCGGGTAGAGGGCGCGGGCCATCAGCATCGGCGCCTCGAGGTTGACCCGGAGGGCGCGCTTGACCTCCTCGGCGCTGAACTCGTCCAGCTTGCCGGCCCCGGGCAGGCCGGCGTTGGCGATCAGGATCTCGGTGCCGACGGCTTCGGCGGCCAGGCGCTCGGCGGCGTCGGGCTCGGCGAGATCGGCGGGCAGGACGCTGTGGCCGCTGCCGGGTAGCTCGCCGGCCAGCGCTTCCAGGGCCTCGCGCTTGCGGGCGCTGAGCGTTACCTGGGCACCACGCTCGG
>Ga0247774_1000019_pt1 | contig 69262 bp, 44 predicted proteins | sample UWRJL001104B6_FD_179933 | JGI IMG/M metagenome (GOLD analysis project Ga0247774, IMG submission 179933) | Plant litter microbial communities from Arlington Agricultural Research Station in Wisconsin, United States - UWRJ-L001-104B-6 | ecosystem: Environmental > Terrestrial > Plant litter >...
AGGCAAAACTTCAGATTTGCCTTCAAAATCAACGCGCCTTTGACATCATCAAAAGACACAGTCTTTGGTTGTCGTGATGAGAGGAAGAGGTTGGCGATCGCTAAACGCACCAGCAAGCTCTCTGCAGCGGATTAGCGCTGCGCTCCGCTGTCAGGGAGTCGCGTAGCGAGATCACGTGCCATGCTCGGGCCAAGTGTCTCCGCCATCCGAAGGTGACCGCATTCGGCTCCATGCTAGGTGCCTGCACAGATGCACCTGCAGCGGGTGAGTGGAGCCGCCAAGGCGTGAGGTGAGTTAGCACTGTGCAGCGCGGTGTTAGCAGTCAACGGCCTCTGTGCTTCACAGAAGGTCACAGAGTCGGCGGCAAGTATCTTGAAAGCAGACTAAGATGACTTCTCTACACAGGAAACCATCTAGATAGAAATATATACCTCTTAGCTGTATATCAGTGAGCTCCAAGTTATGAAGACCATCTCTCTAGCGCGGCCTGTTAATTAACCAGGCTACCGGCACAGCTCTTCATTCCCCCGTACGGTGCGACAACCGTAGGTTGAGGGGTCAAGTTGGTGATGATCATGAAACTGGCCTTCAACTCCATACCATTCTTCTACTACGCACCTCCAGTTCCTGCTGTATTTTTCTTCAAATATCACCTTTGTTGTCAATTGAACCGCGCCAACTTCTGCTAGGTCAGTCGCAGTTCATGCAGTCCATTCCCCGGCACTTGTTGAAGCTTCCAATCCAAACTCGGGGCATACTTGGCGAATTAGGACTCAGGACATTGGTCCAACTGCGTCATAGTGTCTCGGACAGGATACTAGCAGGAACCAGAGCTTCGTGGCCGAACAGCTTCCTCGAAATACAATTTGACCGCAAAATTTCTGTCATCTCTTGTATTTGTCCCTAAAGGACACCATCGCTAACCTAATAGCTTTAGACCTCTCGATCGGTAGTCTCCAAGACAGCATCCACCATGACGACATACATCCCCGCCATCACGATCCCGCATGCGGTGTTCGCGAACCCAGCGGCAAGCATCCTACTTCCAGTCGCGCTGGGCACGGCTGTAGGCTACAGCTGTAGACGTTTGTGTTTCTCCATCTTAGATACTTGAGAGTTTACATTCTCACGAGTTCTAGCTACCGAGACGCAAAAGACATACCTTGCCATGAAGCAGCCACCGTACCGGCCTCCCCCCCAAATCTTTGGTCCTGTGTGGACGTGTCTCTATGGGTAGGTCGATTGGCCAATATACCAGGCCATCGAGCCATTTGGTAGGAGCGATCAAAAGCTAACGAATGTGCGACTTAGTCTCATGGGATACGCGGCGTACCGCGCAGTCGACCGCGGCCTTTCACAGTTATCGACCGTCGAGCAGATTCGAATGACCAAGCACGGCGCTACGCTGTACACAATCCAGCTAGCCCTCAACCTTGCGTGGATGCCCATGTTCTTCGTCGCGAAGCGGCCCATCGAGGCGACGGTGGACATAGTTGGTCTCCTGGGCATCAATGCCTACCTCACGTACCTCTGGGGATCCGTCGATAGGGTAGCCGGATGGTGCATGGCCCCGTACCTGGCCTGGCTGGGCTTTGCAACCTACCTCAGCGCGGGCGCCGGCTACTTGAATGACTGGAACTTGGCCGACAAGGAGGTCGTAAAGGCTGACAAGAAGCTCTAGCGTGCTACTTACGTCGGCGCCGCCGCCGCTACTACCGAGGATGACTTTTTGCGTGGAGGAGGATCGCACTAACAGAACGGGTTGTTTCTACGGGTTGGGAAGGCCCTCTGAATTTATAAGTTCTGTGAATCTATCAAGAATCGGCCATTTAAGTCCCAACATGCTTGACCCTTCGGGCACCTTTTTGTGACGTCGCTAAACGTCCACCAACCATCAATACCTACTCCTAAAACTCGATGCCATGCAGACACACTTATCCTGTGGTTGTAAACTTGTCTATCCTATAGATTCTTCATTGGAGTTGCTAGTTGGAGGAAACATGTACCTCTTCAGCCAGTCGTACACAATGAAGATGGCCCCTGAGCTAGGAGATCTCGCCAAGGTGACGCCGCAGCCTCTGTACAGCCCTTTAACGCCGTGCGCCCTCCATAGCGCAACCCCTTCTTTCCAAAACTTCTGCTCGTGCACTGACGTCCCGATGGGAGCGGTTTGCATGCGAGACTTGATAGTATCGGCCGGGAAGAAGCTGAAATTGTACATTGCACCGGCGGCTGTTCCCGCTAGAAACTGTTCCCAATATGCGAGTGGCTTCAACCGCACCATCTCCCTCTCCTCGGCAGTCAAGGCGAGCCTGGCGTTGCGTCGGTAAAACAAGTCGCTAACCGTCTCTTTCACCCCGAACCAGACTGCACAGCCACCTGTCTCGCGTACGAGCGTCCCAAGCCCGCCGTGGAAAAATCCTCGAATGCCCTGGTGGCGGTAGATGTCCGCAATGACCGGAAGTGGCCGCATGGGAGGCGGCACTTTGCCCTCGGCAGCTGCTGGAACCTGAATCTTGCATTTGACCAGCTCGATGGGCGTGAGAACGAAGGATGTGAAGAAGCCCGAAAAGCCGCCGGTAAACCAAAGCGCTGACAGGGGAAGAGGCTGGTCATGTGCCGCGAAGCCCGCTGCGCGCACAATCTGACGGCCTAGACCTTCAAAGAGGAACAAGCAGCTGTTCTCGGCAGCAGCACCAGCAACTGGCGCGGATACACCGCGGTAGAGGCCCCTGAAGAAGCCTTCGGCTTTGACCGACTGACGAAAGACGTCGACGGGACCGGTATATTGGAGAGGAAGGTTGCTGGGCTGGGACTGGAGCCGGACCTTTATAGTGTCGAATGGGTATTCAATGTACTTTCCGATGGCTCCGGCAATCTACTTGAGCATCAGTTCAGGTGTGCCTGAGCAAGCCGAACAAAGCAAATACTCCTACTTACTGAGCCGTATGTGATATCCTGAGCGGCATCAATCCACATCGCTCGTTGTGGCCGCCGTACGCGAGAAGGATGCAACGCCATCTCTGCTGGTATGGGCGAAGGTTGTTGAGGAGCCGCCATGATGAGGAAGAGAACTTCAACCACAGGACAGCCTCGAGAGAAGGGAAACGACAGTCAACCCCAGAACTTCCAGTGCCAGTGATATTGTTTGGGCAGTAGAGACCCTCACGTTACTCGTCAGACTTGATTATGCACCTCTGTTCGGCCGTCTAGCATGGTCGGCTCCAGCCAACTCTCTTAGCGACGGGCAGCGTTGAGTCGGTGAGTGTGCAGTTTGCTCGACCGGCCAACAGAGGCGAAGGGCCCTTTTGCGTTCACTTCATTTCGCCAATCCAGGACCAGATAGGGCAAATCACATTCATAGGATATTTTTGTAATCTGAGAAAATACCTGTAGGTTGGCGGGTCGAGGGTTATTGAAACATTTTGGGACTTGGCGAAAGTTGCCTAGACGCTCATGGCTCGGCGCAGGTGCAGATTCCGATTTTCTCTACATGCCCATTATCTAACCGAAAAATGGAGCAGCTTGGACACCACCAAACTCCGACACCGCAAACAACCTCATGAACAGAATTGACAATAAGGCTTTGCTCTACCCGAAATTTTGGAAGGAAGAACATAGTAAATGTATGAATTGAGAATGATGGGCGCTGTTCGAGGTCGAGCTTCATGATATATCCTACGTTAGCATTGCCATAGCTCCGGTTAACGGCCTCGAAACGTGGCGCAGAGATGGAGGCAGACTACGTACGTTGTACGAAGGCACGTTTCCTAGTTGGAAAAGAAACAGCCACGTGTATGACAAAGGTAAAAGATGGCATGGGTTCTCATATATTGAGCATATAGCTTCAAGTTGATGTTGTCATTTTTCATTTCCTAATCGCGGTTCGCGACATTCTCTCTATGCTGGGTATGTTGTCTATTATTACAGATCCAGATCCTTCGTTGTACAGACACAACTCCCCTCGTACATTTTCGGCGGCCATCCCAAGAGAATTCCGATGGTTCCCAACAGGTCTGCGATTATTTGGGGAAATTCTTCCACCGTCTTCGGCCAATCTGTAGTCACGTCGGGTTAGCACCTTCAAGCATCCAGCAACTTCGAGCAATAACGGCATAGAACATACCCGTTTCCATGTTTTGATAAGCCTTGGCATTGCAAGCATAGCTTGCCTCTTGACAAGCATCCTGTAGTCGTTGGTCAGCACTCTCGTCGAACACTTGACGACAAGCCCCTCCTTCCTCGGGTGCCGGCACGTACTTCTTAAGGCTCTCTTTCTCTTCCTTGTGACCCTTGACCCTTTGTCCAACACCGGTGCCCTTGACTCTCAAGCCGTGCTCGACCCGCTTCGTCAGCCTGGCGGCCGGGCTCTTCTGGGACTCCGGGAGAAGGTCCTCAACACCATGCTCCTGCGCCAACTTAACCAATTGAGCCTGCCTCCGAAGGGAGTAGACCGGCTCCTGCCATTTCAAGGTTAAGGGATGCTTCCAAAACTTAAAGGGATCTGGGCGGTCGAGCTGGTAGCCCGTTCTCGCTGCTTCGGAGCCGGGTGCAACGGGCGGAAGGATCGAAGCCGGGGGGTATCTTGCGAGGAATCGCTGAAGCGGCGCCGGAAGTGTCTTGGCTAAGGCAACGAAAGGTTTCGTTGATGCCATGGCTCTGCTGTTGCTATGGACTGGCCGGTTGGATCGTCATGGGGTTGAAAGAGGATGGTTGTCTCGGCCCCAGTCGCGTGCGACTCCAATCGTGCTAAGCTTGAGGAAAGTCTGTTGCAGCCAAAATTAATATGGCGTAATCACGTGACCATCTGTCCGATTCCCTCTGTTTTGCTTAGAAGGAACTTTACACGTAGCTTGTCCGAGATACCGTAGACTCGCATCAATCTTCTTGAAAATAAACGCCTTGGAGATTTTACAGTCTTTTGAAGTGACCAAGGCACATCATTGCTCTTCCCGAGCTACCTTTGTCGTGCCTCTTGAGGTAATCCGATGCCACTTTGCTAGCTTCTTGGTATGAAGGTTGCGCTACCCTAGTCGTTCTGTTGCAAGTTTAATTACCCGAAGAACTCCCAAGGAGCCAGCTCCTCGCTTCGACCGGCAGTAGGTCTAAAAGTCTAGGTCTTGTTTGTGCGAAACCAACAGGTAGGCATGGAGCCTATTTTTGAGCCACCAAATTGGTCTTGCCCCACCATTACATCCCAGCACCCCTCCATCCACAACAGCAAATTTCACGATATTGACGAGGAAAATATTCGCCCTTGTCGCGGCTCTCTGACACGCTCACATTGCCTCCTCATATATCACCAGCCGTCATGACAGCCACATCGCAACCCCAGCCGCAGGTCCAGCCTCAGCTGGTGTTCCTAGATGGCTCTTTCGAGGATCTTGCCCTCGAAATGGCCGAATACGTCAAGGCGACCGATGCCATAAAGCCCCTCGTCGACAGCGGTCAAAAGGAAGAGGTCATCGGCAAGCTCGTTGCCAACGCCTCCGCCCTTAGCTCGGCTCCCGAGAAGGAATTTACGGCAGCATCAAATCTCATCATATACCTCGTCTTCCAATCCAGCGACCCCCGACGATACTTGCAGTCACTCTGCAGCAGCCTTGCGAAGCCCTTGCAATCCTCTCCTGTCAACGGCGTTGGCTTGAGTCTCAATGCGCTCACGACAGTTTTCAACCTCTTGCCCCCAGAGAGTCCGATCAGGGCCCGCGTGTTCCTGGAAATACTCAAGTTCCTCAAGCAGCACGGCATGTTCGAGGCGCTGCGACCCTACCTCCCCCATCTAGAGACATGGAATGAGCAGTGGGCCACTGAAGAGGAGCTCCAGCGGAATATGTATGCCGAGGTAGCCGAGGTAGCGATGGAATCTGGTCACCCGGAGGATAGCTACCAGTACATTCTTCGAGCTCTCCGTACCTTTGACGCAGACGACCGCGAAGAACTCACGTCGGAAGAGGCCCAGAAGCTTGCCCTGCGGGCCGTCCGCATGGCTCTCCTGTCCAACACACTCTACCTCTTCCAAGATCTCCGCGACATACCCTGTGTCGAGGCTCTTAACGACACGCACCCCATCTATGCGCAACTCCTTGAAATCTTTGCCGAGCAGGATCTGGAGGACTTCAATGACTTCAACGACGAGCACGAAGGCTGGATCGAACAGCAGAAACTCGACATAGAGAAGCTCACGAGGAAGATGCGGCTCCTATCATTTGCCAGCCTTGCTGCATCAACACCCAGCCGCGAGATTGAGCACGCCAAGATTGTCAAGGCACTTCAGATTCCCGACGAGGATGTTGAGATGTGGACTATTGATGCCATCCGTGCCGGCCTCGTCGAAGGCAAGCTCTCGCAGCAGCGCAAAGTGTTCCTTGTGCACAAGATCACCTACCGCGTCTTCGGCACCAAGCAGTGGCAGGAGCTCGCTACGCGCGTGGATCAGTGGAAGTCAACGCTGGGCACTGTGCTAGCCAACCTCCTCCAAGGGCGTGCTGAAGCCAAGGCCCAGCAGGAACGGGACGCTCAGGAGGCCGAGAGGAAAACGACGCAGGGTACCGCAGGCGGCCAGGGTGGCCAAGGGGGTGGAAGGCGAAACCAACCGCGGCAGCAGAGGGAGCGGACAGACAATGACGACTGAGAGGGCAGCAGCATTCACGACGCATGACTTTTTCAAATTCTGGCGAACGGGTTGTTTTTGTATTCCTAAAAGCCAAGACAGTGTAGATAGAACTCGGTTAATCAGGAGCATGGATGTTGCGTGTGTTGTTCCGATGCCCTCTGTTTCGCTTCCCGTATTTTCCAGTTCTTACCATAGACATATATGGCGCTCTGTATTTCCATGACATGGGGACTGACAAAGGAATTGTTTTCCAGTGTTCTCCCCTCTCCGAACTCTATCGAAGATGGTTCCCGGGGCACCATCGGAATGCCGGCTCCTTGCACCGAAAGCCGATTCCGATGCATACGGTCAGGGTTGCAGAATGTGGCGACCCGTCATCGGGGTCGTTTCAGCTTCCCACTCCATATTGCCTCTTTCGTTGGTTGTTACAAGAAAGGCAACATCGGGTTGAGCCCACTCCGACGGCCCACTTGGAAGGGGCTTTGATGATGGGGGCCGCACCAACCCACGGCGCATGCATCACACATAGACTATGGGATCAAACTTAGCTCAGAATGGCACGACATTCGTTTAGGGGTTTCAAAAATATTCTCGCCCCCAAAGCCAATCCTACATACACCGGCAAACGTCTCAGGATGAATCCAGGTGTCGGCGGAGACGTTTCCTGAGGCTGCGGGAGCTGGGGAGACGCTGATCCGGCTGGCAGTGCCGCGCAGCCTCGCCCATCCATTCCCAGAAACGTCATGGAGGATTACGCAGTAGAGACGAGGAGCTGCGCCTTCACGCATTAGCAACAGCCGAACTTGGGCGGTTCAGCAGGCGGTCGGCCAGACTCCTAACAATGATGTCCAAGAGGCCTGGTCCCGGACGTGAACACCCACCACGACCCTAAAATCTATTTACAGGCTTTGAAAGCGCGCGAGTTGTCATGCATGGCGACAGAAATATAGGCAAACGTCCTCGTTCTGTCTGAAGCGGTTGCGCAAAGCCCACGATTGTGATAAGACATCGGATGTTGGATTGGGCCAAGGGCTGTTTGTGATCACATCTTGTGCCAGAGTTCCAAGGGCCGAGACAAAGGTATGGATTGATAGGTTGTACTTGGCAGCAGCAGTCGCGTGGAGAATTCTTCACTTCTATCAATCTGCAAGCCATCCCGCTGCCAGCGTCAGCCTAACAGGAACCCGTCGGCAATTCACAGATAGGATCTCGATAGTCGACATTTTCCAGGACGTGATGACGACTGGCTTCCCCGTCGTTGGTCGCCAGACTTCCATCCCAACCATCGAGAACCGATACTTTCGGCGGTTGTTCTGGAATCACCTGCAGCAAGCTCTGCAGATCGATAAATGGGTAAAAATAGCAAGGGATGCGCCTGTCTGGGGAGCTCTGGCCTGATTAGGTCGATTCAGACCTAAAAATAGGCCTGCAAATGGGGCAAAAAATCTGCATTCGGCATCCACCTACTCGTCAAAACTGGGATAAATTCGAACCATGTGGGTGGTCGGGTCGTGTCATCATTGGGCGTCTCTCTCCCGTGCCACGGACCATGCTACCCCGGGGACCTTGGCTTTTGGGGGTGCTGGCATTAGGCCGTGAGCACGGAAGCATAAGCCGAAGGAAGCGGTTGGCGAAGATCTTGCGATTTGCCAGATTAAACTCAGGTTTCCGGGTGTTATTGTGCTCACTGCCCATGTCGCGTCTGACGCTGCTGGCAGTAGCATTGAGAAGGACGTGGTTGGTAATGATTACCGTAAACAGCGAGGCAGACAATAGTCTATGAAATTTCAAATCATGGTCTTACATGAAGGTTCGAGGGGATTGGGCAAAATGACAATCTATCCGAGGGACCTTTTTTGGCATCTTTCGGCCCTAAGTCGATGTCGACATATCTTGCTGGGGGAGGGTACTCGGTTTTAGGGAGTATGGGCCACCGGACCCCACCTATTGCCTCCTACCACTACGGATAGAACCAGCAAACAATAAACTGGAGGCATCAGGCATGAATACATCACGCAAGACAGATTCACAACCTGCTGCAACAGTGATCAAATGACGAACGAGCAAGGGTTTGGCTGATGGTACATTAGCTGGCGAGGGAAGCTGGATCAATGACTTGCAGCAGCAAGGATCAGGAGCTAAGGTAAGTTCACCTCCGTCGCTGCTGGCTCTCGAATTTTAACCTGCCTGGGCTTTCAACGTAGCAACCATCCAGCACCCAGCTTGTACGACAACTGATCATCAGAAGCGCGCCTGTAAAACGATACTTCCGAGCGTAAAGAGGCCTAAGGGAAAATGCGTGAAATTAGGGACCGGGACTTGTCTTTCGAGCGCTATGGGAAGTGAAGGAAAGAAGAAAACGTGGAGGGAATGGAGCACCGGGCCATTTGCAGTGTGGAGACGATTCAGTCTTACCGCCCAGGGATGCAGGCGGCTGGGCGGGAATCACGTCGAATCGAGCTCTGATTGGCCATGTGTTTTCTTGCCGACCATCCAAAGGTCGTGGCTTTTTGAGCGGCTGCAGATCACCGGCCAATGACGGGCGCGAATCTCGATTGATGCCGGGCGACAAGGGATGGTGATTGGCGCCGGGTTGTGTTAATCAATGGGCAGGGGTCTTGGCAATCCACCAACCACATTCGCTCTGTCAAGCCGGTTAGCACTTCCCCCGCCGCCTGCGGTGCTCTGCCTCTTGTTCGCGTTGCGCCGGGAAGGTTGACTCGAAGTGCTGTAAGAGTGCCCGAGTGCAGAGAACGCGCATGATGTTCTTTTCTCGGAACGCTCGAGTCTACTCGACGAATCCCACCAAGTTTGCCGCGACTTCGGTTCCTGTGCCTGTTCGCGGCGCGGCCCCTACAGAAGATTCTATCCTGGGAACGGGTGGGTAGGTGAGGGGGGACTGCAGAGGAAATGCACCGATATCGACCGTCATCCGGAAGGCGAAAGTGAGCCGGTTGCTATCATTGTCAGCCACCATATCTGACAAACACTTTACTACTTGCAACGCGCATATCCACCTGGCACCCGCAACCGGATTTAACCCCTCCTCACTCATATGCAGTCCGCTCCCCACAGAGTGAGATTTCTTCCTCCATTTCCTATCGAATTTGTTGCTCCTCTCGGTCTTGCCTCAGACCTGATTCAGTTCATCGCGTGTCGGCGACTGTCCAGACAGCATTCGTAGGAGAGACAGCGAGATCGTCCTCGACCCGCCGGCGCTTTCTCGATTCGCAGAGAAACGCACGAGGTCCCATCGGCCCCGGAACATTGTGGGAACCAACCGGAGCTCGGCGCCTCCACGTCAACTTGGCCGGCGTCTATTTCAGCGCAAATCGTTGGCTGGAGCTGCGAGCGCCCTACCTATCAGGTGCAATTTGGCCGTCCTCGACGACCGCCCACCCCTTCGCATTTCTGCAAAGTGAGCAAGTCTCTTCTTTTAGTCAAGCCTCGTTGGCGGCCATTTGAACCTTTCCCGTCACAATTCCCTTACCGGCACACTTGGGCCTGCCGTTAATCATAGCTCCCACGTCCCATGCAGTTTCGTCAAATCCTGAGAGCGAATTAGACGTTGCCTCTTCTCTTCCAGCGGCAACTCAAAACCGCTCTCCTCCCCCAGCTGACTGTTATCTTGGGCCTTCTTCCTGTTTTCTCGACAGCTGGTCTCTCCAACATCTGATTCTTGGTTCCTGAACTTCGCCTCACAAGAAGGACTCTTGGGTCTCTTGAGCGAATCTCTTTCATATATTCTCTTCGCCATCGCATCACCTTGCGTGGTAGAAGAACTTTCAGATCTTCCATTCTGTTCCACCATCAAGCTCTTTTTCCTTCGCTCTCGTTCTCGTAATGGCGCCTCAAGGTGTGTAGTGCACATACTACTAAATTCCTCCTCGCTCCTTCGGATCTGCATGTCAGCCGCTTAGAGCTTCGCCTCGCTAACCGCAATCTGATAAATAGAAGAAAAGAAGAGGCCCGCCGCCCTCAATCTCACTCCGGCTCGCTCGACTTCTTCGGATTCATCATCGTCCAACGCATCGCTGAAGCCACCACGAACACCGCGCTTCGCCGAAGCCACGTCGATTCATTCACCAGTCGACGGAAGCTTGCCTTTCAGGAACCACGAGAAGTCGGAAGTCGCTCAACCCCAAGTTGCCGACGTTGGGTTTGGTTACATCGGTAGCCGGGAATCAGTGACGGTCCCCATGACGCCCAAGTCTCCGCTGAAGAGCGCTCTGCGCTCGCCTGGCGTGCCCAGGAAAATGGACTACCCGCTCAGCCCGACGTTCCGCGAGGAAGAAATGCTGGAGAAGCGGGAAGCACGAACCGACAAGCAGCAGCAGAAGGATCTGGTAAGTCGAAGCTAAGGTGGTCGTTCTCGCGATGCCAGTGACTAACACGCTATGCAGAAAATCAAGGCTCGGGTCCGGATGGCCAAGTTCGCCCTCCGAGGTGTCAACTTCAGCTGCAGTTTGATTATTCTGTCGATGCTTTCGACGTCTTTCGCCATCTTCAACGCCACCAGGGCTCTTCCTGACAAGAGCGGCATGCCTTCGTGGGCCAAGAACACCAACACCTGGCCTCAGAAGCTCGTCCTTGCCATGGCGGTTGTCTCGCTCTTTGCCTGCATTTGCGTATTCCTAGCCTACTGTCGCGGTGGCCACCACAGGGCCGAGAAGGTGGCGACATACTACACCATGTTCGCGATTGGCTGGTTCATCCTCTCCATGATTCTGTGGGCTGTCGCGGCCGCCTTGTTCCAGCACTCGAAGAATTCGTCAGGAAACAAAGACATGTGGGGCTGGTCCTGCGTCGACAACAAGCGATCTGAAGTGTTTAGTGACAAGGTCGACTTTGCTCTCGTCTGCCGGCTGAATAACTGGGTCCTCATCTGCATCATCATCGAGATCGTGGTCGAGGTTATCTGCATCACGCTGTACTCCATCGTCTTCTACCGCTACTACACCAAGCGCAAGCTCACCAAGTCGATGGACATGCGCGACCGCGCCCGCTCCGACCTCTACCTCGCCCAGCTCCGCACCCAGTCTGCTCCCAACACGCCTGGCTTCGGTCCCAAGTCTCCCAGCTTCGTCAACGGCGGCAACGGCCCCAAGTCTCCTGCCTTCAGCCAGTACGCCTTGTCTCCTCGCTTCCCGCCTGCTGCCTACCGCTCGCTCGGCGACATTGAGGAGTCGCCCTTCACCCCCGGTAACCAGCTCGTCGAGCCCACGTCGGCCTTTGCCGACCCGAAGGATCAGTCGGCCGGCTTCAAGCTCCAGGCCCCGCCGTCCAAGGCGCCGTCGGCAACACCCAAGCTCCAGAGCGGCGCCTTCACCCCCACAGCCGAGCGCGCGCCCACACCGCCGGGTGAGAACGTGAACGCCCATGCCCCCGCGGCTGCGTCCGAGCCGACGTACGAGACCGTTCCGATACCAGGCGCCTATGCCGACCAGGCAATAAAGAGCCCCGGTGCCACCCAGACAACATTCCGATGAAGGACCATTTGAAAACGGTGGATGAGATGCGAACTGTACTTGTTCCGCTTGGCGGACGCTTTTTTTCCTTTGGTCGCACGCAGCTGCGCTAGCTGCCTATTTTCTTACATCTTTTATACCAACTTTTTACCGGCGTTTCGAAGGGAATAAGGGTGGAAGAGAGAGGATCCATTGTTTTTTGGGACTTCAGAAATCTCTCGCAGGTGGGCACAATCTCTGTAGCATGTGCTGGGTAGAAGCAAGCGGAGGGTCGGTTGGAGGGCCATCTCTGGCAGGCAGTTTTATATACTACTAAAGTAATGAGGAGTTTGCGATGAAGACAGAGGAATCACCGCCACAGACATGTACATTTTACGAACAAAGAGATTGCTCTGAAAGCTTTTTCCCTTTTCCGATGTGAGATTCCACGAGTTTACCACCACACAAGAATGTCTCCAAAATCCTCTCAAACCACAAGCCAAGAACTGGTGTCGGGCCAGAACCGAATTTGGTCAGGCTTCCATGCACGTAGCCACAGAAGCAAGGGTAGAAGAATGAATCCTCTTCCCACTCCTGAACCGGAACAAGGCCATCTCGTCAATGTCCGTCACCTACCTGTGGCCCAATCGAGGCCTTCGCCATGACGCCGGGAGTGTCAAGTGGCGTTCATACGCGGGCTCGAAACGCGGTCGCGGCCTAGGTCTACGAGGCCACGGTAATGTCGGCAGTAGGAAAATTAGCATTTTGGTACGGTTGAGCGCGTGCCATGGTCTCTAGGATGGGTTGGCGCTATTTTAATGCTAGTAGTAGGTATACGTGTACGTTGGATCGGTATGAGCCAAGACGAGAGAAAGTGGTCCTTCTGGGATTGTATTGATGCTAGCATCAAGAAGGGTCACTACCGTTTCATGATTAATACCTTACCCTGAAGGTCAGGCGTGGAACATGTTCGCCGCGCGAACTTGGACAGTCGAGCAGGACCAAGAGGTTCTAGCTAGGTTCGTCGTCGATAGGCTCTGTAATTCACAGCTACGAGATGTTGTTGGCATGCGGGGGGGGGTTTTTTGACTTTGAAGGTCTAGCAACCGACCGATTGTGTTTTGAAAATTCGGCCAAGGCTACACCCAGGTCCATGGGATGGAGGGCCACCACAACGGCGAGATGGAATCCAAGTGCGTAGAACGTAGTGAAGTGAAAACGAAAATGACGAGAAACAGGAACCAACAAAGGTCAAAAGACAAGGTTTAGAACGGAGAACAATAGGGTTAGGAGCGGGGCATAGTTATGGCTGCTAGATCTACTTATGTAATCAGCCAGTACCCTCTTCGAAAGTTTAGATTCGGCATGCTATTGCTTCGGCATGGTATTGCCTGCATCAACATTTCACGTGTCTCGCGACACACGAAACAATAATGGACCTCTCCTTCAAGCCACGCTTCATCCCTAAAGCCGAAAGGCTTAGGATGGCTAAAGAAAAGGAGGAAAAGGAAGCTGCAGAACGTCAAAAAGCCGCTGCTGCAAAGGAAAAGAAGGCGCAACAACTGAAGAGAAAGCGAGAAGAAGAGGCGGAATTTTACGACAAAAACGGACAGCCACGATCACTTCCACCCCGACCGGTAAAGAAGCCAGGCGAGAAGATGACGGCGGACGAGATCGAGATCGAGTCGCAATATCTCAAATACTACGGCCCGCAGGTCAACCAGCACTCAAAATTCATCCCCAACAAGAAGAAGAAACGGGGGGATGAGGTCCGTTTCGACTGGGACCCTATGGACGATACTACAAAGGCGGACCCGGAATCTGAAGCGGCTCTTCAGAGAGTCGAGTTTCTCGTGCGTCCGGCCGATCTCAATGTCGACCTACCTCCATCGTACGACAAGGCTGCTGAAGAACGGGCCTTGAAACATGCCGATTTCTTAATCCGAATGCGAGAGAATGGACAGCAGCAGGCAAGGAACTACATGAAAGATTTCTACGACCGGCGAGAGGCAGCAATCGCGGTGAGGGCACGGAAGATGAAGAACTACCTCCCGTGGTCTCAGAAGGCTCTCGAGGATATGACGGATCGAGATTGGACCGCGCTGAAGCAGAAATACAGCATCTTCATCACGGGATCTAACCTTCCGAACCCGATGAGGAGGTGGTCCGAATCAAGGCTTCCCTCACCAATTATGCACGTCTTGCGAGAACTCAACTTCGACGAACCAACGGCAATCCAGCGAGCGGCTATCCCGGTGGCTCTTCAAGGCAAAGATATCCTGGGCAGGGCGCAGACTGGTTCTGGGAAGACGCTTGCTTTCGTGATCCCCCTGGTCGTGTCTATTGCGAAGCTGCCACCCATCACGCCTGAGAACTCAGACGACGGCCCGTACGCGCTCATCCTAGCACCGACACGAGAGTTGGCGCAGCAGATCGAAGGCGAGGCTCGCAAATTCGCCGAGCCTTTCGGTTTCCGCGTCACCACTCTTGTTGGTGGAAAGTCGATGGAAGAGCAGGGACTCGCGCTGCAGCAGGGTGCTCATATCATCGTGGCGACCCCGGGCAGATTGAAGGACTGCCTCGAGCGACGACTGGTCGTATTTGAGCGTTGCTGCTTCCTCGTCATGGACGAAGCCGATCGAATGGTCGATATGGGGTTCGAAGAGCCTGTTAGATACATTCTCAGTTCCATGCCTATTTCGAACGAGAAGCCCGAGGGCTTTGAGATGCTTAATGGGCATGCCCCAGACCATTTCTCGTACGGCCGCCGCCCTATGTTTCGACACACTATGATGTTCACGGCCACCATGCCTCTGCAGGTGGAAAAGATGGCAGAGAAATACCTCAAGGGTGCTGCAAAAATCGCGATTGGCAGTGTCGGCGAAGCTGTCGACACGGTGGAGCAGATTACGGAACGCATCGAGTCGGAGAAGAAGCGCATAGATCGCATGAGCGCCATCCTGAGCAACCCCAAGACCTCTCGGCCCGTCATTGTGTTCGTCAATACAAAGTTTAAGTGCGAGCACATTGCCAAAATGGTCAAGAAGATGGGTTTCTCCACGGCCACGCTTCACGGCAGCAAGACACAGGGACAGCGAGAGGAAGCTCTCCAGAGCATCCGGCGTGGTGATGCCGAGATTCTGGTTGCTACCGATCTCGCTGGACGTGGTATCGATGTTGCCGACGTTGCCATGGTCATCAACTTTGATATGGCATCGTCCATCGAGTCATACACCCACCGAATCGGCCGTACCGGTCGTGCCGGCAAGAGCGGTGTCGCCATTACGTTCTGGGGTCCAGACGACGCTGAAGTCTTGCATGACTTGAAGACCATGATCTCACGAAGTCCTGTGTCGAAGCTGGCAGACGACCTAGCTCGTCATACAGCGCAGCAGCCGATGAAGAGACGGTGAAGGATGGTAAATGTGTCAAAGGGCCAAAAAACGTGTAACTAGACTATTAAGCAATGAAAGAATTGATACCCATGGCAATTGCCTTAGCTTCTCCCCCCTTTCATTTCCTCATCTCCGCCTTCCTTTTTATCATCCCCTTACCTTTTGCCCAAAAGGGTGCTTGCTCTCAGAATTCAAAATTGAAAATTGAAAAAAAAATCGTATTCTCTCACCCGATGAAGAGTATTATGCATGATTGTCGAGATTGATACTCGTGCTCTGAGCTGGGGTTGCACATCACTGACGACAGCGGAAAGGCGGAGAATGACGACGGAACAGCGGAATTAAACACAAGAACAAGTGAACAGAAGCAGGCTAAATGAATAAAAATCCTTGCTGGCAATGCGCATATCCATCTCTCTTAAATGTTTGGCCTCACCAGGGCAGAATTGTCAACGCCGTGCGAGGAAAAAACGAGCTGGCTGCCTCTGTAAGTGAAGCTCTGCTTTTGAGCCTTAGGTCGGCGGTCTCAGGTTTTCGAGTTTTCTCCCAACTACTTCATACCATCCGTCCTTGCACATTATGAAGATAGACACTTAGGTGTGAAAATCAAGATCTAGTTGGACGGTGCTGCAATTGCGATGCACACCTCAACCTCGTGTATGCTGCATCGTGCATGCCGCGCAAGCGAGCCAGGAAACAACTTTAAAGCGGCCATCAACGACGTCACCGTTTCAAAATTTGAGAGTGACGTCTAACAGCTACAAGTAATAGCCATTCGGTCTAGGGCCCACCGCAAGTTGAATGCAAAGACATGTGACTGATACAGGCCTAAAAGCTCCGATGATTGCTGTTTCACGTGGAACCTACACCCGGGTCTCGTCAGAGACAACTTTCAGCGCCCGTGATGTTCTGTCTGTTGCGTGACGATAATGGAGTGTGGCGGCAAGGGCAGCTCCCCACTCCGCCGCTCCTGCTAAAGCAGGTGAGCCATTTCCGATTCTTGGTGGGATCGAAATCCAGTCGCCACTCGCTCCTGTTGGAAGAATGATTCACCCCGATCAGCTGCAGGCGAGGCCCATTGGTGTGGGTTCGGCCTCCCGTAGAGGCATGCCCTGGCTGAAGGAAGAGGGTCCCGAGGTACTACGTACCGTGCAGAGGCCGAACCTGCACCTTAAACTGGAGTCCCGTTCAGCCTTAGAAGGTACCGCCACAGTTGAGGGAGGCCGATTTTGGGACCACCAAAGCTGCCCCCGAGTTTTCCGTTGATGGAACGAGACCGTGTGATGCCACGTCCATCCACTGCAAAGCATCTTAACGTCGGGTTAAATGGCAGGACTAGTATCATTCCCTACGAGTCCCGCCTCTCCTTTAGTCTTGGAGGAAGTTGGGAGCGCGGGGAAGCCTCTCTAGGCTCCAACAGGACTCTGGGATCCTTAGAGCTGTAAAGACAACAGAGACCAATCATGTCCCGGATCCACCACCGGTGTTGCGACTGGAAACCCCCTGTCACCTCTGTCAGCAGCGGTTGACACCAGCCAAGAACGGGCCAGGAGTGCAGAGAGCATCAGCTATTGTCGAACAGAAAAAAAAATTGTACGAGTGACCGACGACAAGCCTTTCTAGGCTACCTTTGACATCACCTGCTCTTGTGTCTTCGCTTTTCTCTGCTCTAAAATCTCCCAGAACCATACGTTTCTCCGCCCAAGCACTGCCTCACTCGTTTGGCTCGTCGGCTGTTAGGTTCCCTGACCACACCCTCCAACTTCTGCCCTCCGAGCTCCAAGTAGAACAAGCCGGACGAGTTGCCTCCACCAACTGCTCAGGTGGACAAACTGACATACCCGTGTTATATACTTGGCGCGAAGAATATCTGTCGATTCACACATCAACTTTCCGAATCCGTGTTTGAAGCTGCTTTTATTTGGAGGATATGGCTCCTCAACAAGAAAAAAGCCAATTGAAGCGCCTTCGAGTGAGTCTTCTGCCTGCGTCCGCAACCTCCGCAAATTCGCGAAGACGACTTCGTCCTCTGATCCACATGTGTATCGGGATAATATTTCCTAACAGAGGTGGGCTTAAAAAGGGCTCCCTTCCGGACAACGAGACAGAATCGAAGAAACCCCGGCGCTCCGGCCGGAATGCAGGGAAGGATGGGCCAGACAAGACGCCAGTATCGCAACTGGGCAACCTACCTTCGCCCGTAACACACCAAGCAGAGGAATCGTACGAGCTGCGTAAGGAGCCGACAGCGACGCCTCCCGGAGGACGACCGAGCCAAGTGCCTCATCGCGAGCCAGAAGAAATGGCGCAGGCCTTCGCCACGTCGTCGCCAGTCCAAGACACGCAGGTGAACACGCAGCCGGTCGAGCAGGCGTCTGCTTTGTCAGACGACGTTGAAGATGAGGTCAAAGAAGGGGTTTGGGGGTACTTGTTTCCCCTTGATACAAGATACGGAAGATGCGTGGTGTTGAAGAAGAGAACGGCCTGCCCATTCCCCGACACAGTAAGCGAAGCCACCTCGGGCCTAGATATCAAGGGAAAGTCGCCACTACGACAGCAGGAGGAGGCATACGAGAAGACGAAGATGAAAGGCATCACATCGGGAGGATATCTGATTGGCCGGCATGGGGAGTGCGGTAAGTTGGATTGCATCCAAGGTCCTCTTTTGTCTCCAAAGAACCTTGGTACTAACGCACAACAGACATAATCATCGATGATCCAATAGTTTCTAACCGCCACTGCCTCTTCTTCACGGAGAATAAAGGCAACGATACTATGGCTATTCTAGAAGATCTCTCTAGCAATGGCACCTTTGTCAACGAAGCGTTGGTCGGTCGAAATCAGCGGCGGGAGCTCCAGGAGCACGACGAGATCGCGGTGCTTGACAAAGCTCGATTCATCTTCCGATACCCCAAGACACGGCAGACCAGCGCTTTTCAGCAGCAGTACACTCTCCTGGAGAAGCTTGGCAAGGGACACTTTGCCGAGGTATTCCTGTGTATCGAGAAGTCGACGGGCGAGCGATACGCGGTCAAGATCTTCTCCAAGCATCCCGGCGTGGAGGATCGGTCAAAGACAGAAGGCCTCCAGCAAGAAATTGCCGTGCTAATGGGAGTTTCACACCCGAATGTTTTGTGTTTGAAAGACACGTTCAACGAGAGAAACGCCGTCTACCTTGTACTTGAACTAGCTCCTGAGGGCGAACTCTTCAACTATATTGTCATGAAGCAGAAGCTGACGGAGAATGAGACGCGGAAACTGTTTATTCAACTCTTCCAAGGTGTCAAATACCTGGTAAGCCTCCCCGCCGATTCTTTTCCATCCTGCTCTCTTTTTATTTTATTTTTATTTTTTATTTTTTTAGGTTTGACGTAGATTTTGCTGACAGCCAGTAGCATGACAGGAACATTGTTCATCGCGACATCAAACCTGAAAACATACTGATGACAGATAAGGATTTGCATGTCAAGCTGGCGGATTTCGGCTTGGCCAAGATCATTGGCGAAGAGTCATTTACCACGACTTTGTGCGGGACCCCTAGTTATGTTGCGCCAGAAATATTGGCAGACTCCCGACAGCGCAAATATACCAAGGCGGTTGATATCTGGTCGCTTGGAGTGGTTTTGTATATTTGCCTCTGCGGGTTTCCGCCATTCTCAGATGAGCTGTACTCCAAGGATTTCCCCTTTTCCTTGTCCCAGCAAATCAGAAGTGGCCGTTTCGACTACCCCTCCCCTTACTGGGATTCTGTCGGAGACCCAGCCTGTGAGTCACCCTACAACACTGTAGATATCTCTCTGCAAATGCATTCCTACTAACCCCATTTCTTAGTGGATCTGATAGACAGCATGCTGGTAGTGGACCCGGAGAAAAGGTTCACAGTTGACCAGTGTTTGAATCACCCCTGGCTGACTCATAACTTGCCCGGGGTCAACGACAGCACCGGTGGTCTGGTTGGTGGTATGTCAACACTGGAGGTGACACGCCGTGGTGTTACGCGTGAGAGGACTCTCTTGAGCTCTCTCAACTCTGTCCAAATTGCAGCCAAGGTTGCCGGCGGTGGGGACAAGGGCCCTGTCAAAGTGTTCAGCAAGAACAGGCACCACAACCTAGTGAATACTGGTCGAAAAGAACTGGAACCAGCCCACGCCCGAGATGCTGGAGAGTTCATGGAGTTGGGCGGCCGCGGAGATCAGGAGCTGTACGCGACCGAGGAAAACAGCATATATTCCAAGGCCGACATCGCCAATGCAAACCGTGGCAAGGGAAATAAACCCAAAGGACGGTAGTGTGTATTCGGCAACTCTCGGCTGGCTTTATTTGGTTGATACTTCCAGAGAGTTCCAGGGGCTATACGGGGCGTCATGATTTCTCGGACCATTTTTCCGTTCTTTTTCTTCTCTATTTTTCTTCTTCAGTGTTGGAAGTGCGCATGGCGAGTTATCCGTCTTTCTGTGTGATTTTGGCAGTTCGCAAGGAAGCATTATATTGTCAACACAGTTTCAATTTCCGCACTGTAAAGGGCATGGATTTTACGGATCGCTTCTTCTCGACCCCGATGTAGAGAGGACGGTTACAGAAAAGCATTAAATAGTGCACCGCAGATGAATCGATATAGATAGTAACCACCGCTTGGAATTGATGTGAGAGTAGCAAATTGTGTGAGCAGCTGAAGGTGCCTTGACTATATATATGCACATGATGAGGAACCATTCTTGCAGTGGTTGGATGAGAACGGCTGTGAGAATCTCTCGGAAACTTCGCAAAGGCAATATTTCACTTGTTCCCTGGCCTCTCGCCCTCGTCTCATCATTACTACTACTATCGTTACTATCGTTACAAGATTCACAACGAAGACAGTTGCATCATGGTCCAACCGGGAAGGCCGCAGGAGGGTAAAAAGGTAGGCCCGTACGGTGACCTCATATTCCAACCAGCGAGACGAACCAACGGCAGCAACCCGCCCCCAGGTAATGTATAGAGCCCCAACTGTCCATTCCCTTTCCATCCCAAACCGATAGTATGGGCATGGAGACAAGCTTCCAAGCCACCTTCCCGTCGGGTCCCCAAGAGCATGACCCATGTCCCCAAGCCTGCGCCAATATATACCAGGCATTGTTCCATTTAGGCCACGCAGGTTCGGAATCAAAAGGGCTCCCCCCCTCCTTCATATATATTAACGCCTCGCTCCGACCTGAGAAACGAGGAAAACTGGGCCCTTCCATAGCGCAACGCCACACCATGACATAAACTCCGCCTGAACACAATGTGCACCGCTATGAGTTGACCCAAGAAGTTTGCAGATAAACAAGGAAGAACACCAGAAACCTCACTTTCGAATGCCCTTGTCGTTACGCATCATCATGTAGGACATCCCTCTCAATCCTCCTCGTCAAAAAAGGAAAATGTTCGGAGCATATGCTGCTGTCGCTGGATGCAGATGAGCTCCATCCGCTCCTTGTGCTCCTCGCACTCGAGGACCATCCCCACTTGCGCCGCCCTGGACTACGCTCGCCTATCGGATGGCACATGTGCAGCGACGCCGTGGCTAGCCTGTCCAACCAAGCGGCTCCCTACCGCTCTGGGATGGGCGACTTGGCCAGCCGTCCGCCGGCGCTAACTCTCTTCTGCAGCCGCGCCTCCTTCTCCTTCTGGAGCTTTTGCTCGCTGGACAGGTTGGCCGGCAGCGAGCCCAACGCATCGGAAGCAATGTTGCGCCCGCGCTTTTGATCCACATACTGCGCGGCGCTCCGGCTGAGTGGGAATGCCGGCAGCGAAGCAGGAATCTCTGCGCCATTCTGCATGAGCATCTCGGCCACCGGGAAAGGTACCACGCGAGTGGTATCCGGAGCAGGAGCTGAGGCGGGCTGGCCTGGTGTCGGAGATGGTGCCGCCGGATCGGCAGCTGCGAGGGCGAGGTACACGGCGTGAGTGCCCCTGGACTTGTCTGCGAGGTTCGGGCTTGCCCCCAGTGCGATCGCGTAGATGACTTGCTGAATGTCATTCTTCTTGATGGCGGCAAGGAGGGTTTCGTCGGCAGAGGGATAGCGCGAGAGCGTCGACGAAATAGGTTCCACGTACGCCCTGTCGACGTACTTGGCCGTGATGAACTTGAGACGCTGCTCTCTCGACGAAGTCGCCGAGGGCTTCGACGCAGGGTCCAGCTTCGCTTCCCACACCATGTTGGACACCCTGTTTCCTACTAAGAGGAGGAGCTCGACAATATCGGCCGTGAAAGATGTGATGTCCAGAGTAAGAGACCGCACTTTGCTTATGTGGGTCCCGAGAGAGCGGTGTATGCCACTACATTCAATGCAGAGAATAATGGCCAAGTTGATGGACACCCATTCGACCTTGGATCCAGAACCGCAGTCGGCACACCAGCAGTTGCCCTGGTCGTTATCGCGAAGCATTTGTAGGAGCTTCCCTGGGTTTTCATCAAAGGTCGCACTGATGCTCCGCGTGTTGGATGGTCGATTGGCCACCGTGATGCGCCTGGTGGGCACCCCAGAACTGGTTTGCTGGTGTCCGTGGTGGCTGCCACTTTTCCCAGTCAATATGGACCCGATATCTCGCTTAAACGATGTAGAGTCGATTGGTGACGGAGCCGGCTCAGGCTTGTCCTTCAACCCCCGCCCTTCGACAGCACTTTGCAAAGCGTTGTTGATGGAGGTGATCCAAGAATTCATGTCCTCCTCCGAGGTGGCCTGGTAGACACGTTTGAAATTCGGCGTGATGACTTCGAAGCAGAAGCGACGTTCGGCGCTACGAGCCTCGCGAACCGAAGCCATGCGCAGATCGATGGGATCCATGTGGAGATCGAGCTTCTGCTTCCAGTTGCTGTACTCGGAAAGCTTTCCCTGGTCAAGGACGATCCAGAACCTAGAGAAACTCGTTAGCGTGCCACTCTCTTCAGCCCACCTGGCACTCCCGCACGCATATTGCACAGGTGTAGCGAGTGGTTGCACCTACTTATGCCAGCCCGCCTTCAGTTGTGCCCTCGGATCGACATGGCTTCCCGGACGACTGAGAGCCCAGAGGAGACCCTCCTTGCGCTGAGTACCACCTGACCGCTCTACCTGGCCATAATCCCGCTCTTCGAGATCGCGGATGCCTTTGAACTTTGCGCTTTGCGCCGGGCTGCCAACCGATGCAGGCCCCAAACTTCCCGGAGACCGAGAAAGTTCCCCAGCACTGGTCGAAGGCGTTGCAGCAGGGCCGGCGGTGGCTGTGCTCCTTAACTTGGATCCCGTGCTATCGGCCCGGCCCAATTCCGAATCCGAGTGGGACTGATTCCCATTGGAGGCTACTGGAGGTGGTACTGCCATGGGCACCGGATCAGGCTCGACGTATGCCAGGTTGCTCTTCTCTAACAGCCGTCGTTTCTCTTCCCGCTCTCGTCGTTGGTACTGGTATTCCTTGTTGGCTTCGTGAACTTCACTGGACAAAGCCTCCAGCTGAGGGAGCAGAAGGTCAATCTTCCTGGCTGTTGCCAAGAAACCCTGCGTTTGGCAATCGGCGTATCGTGTCAGGTGTGAGAGAACTTCCTGGTCTTTTCGCCCCCCGTGAAGATCCTGCATGAAGCTTGAATAGTCGAACCGCTTCAGCTCAAAATTCCGCCTCTTTGTCTGATACTTGGTGTCGCTCTCAGCAAGTTTCTTAGCCTTCACTGAGTCATGCCTCTGGCCCAGATATCGCGAGACGTAACTGTAGTAGTCCTTGCTTTCCTCCTCAAAATCTCGCCTTTTCGATTCGGCCTGCTTGATATCGAAGTTGTAGAGCTTCGTCAAGGGATCGATGATGATTTTTTGGAGATTTGCTGTGTTTTGCCGCTCGTATGCAAGAATTTCCCGCGCTATCTTGTCGAAGTAGTGCTCGATGACTGGTTGAACCGCGTTGGCATTGGTCGATGAGGCCTCGCGCAGTGCATCCATAAAGGCCGCAAGCGCTTCGTTGGCCTCAACCTGGGCACCGTGCGCCTGTTCTGCCTTCTTAAGCACCCTTTTCATGTGGGTTCGCATGTTTCCCGTCTTTTGCTCCAGAGCCTTGATGGTGGCTCGGAATACCGGTCCATCGTTGGCAACCGTAACGTCATCCCCCGGCTTCGGGCAAGCAATATCCACCTTTACCGGTTCCTTCAATGTCTGCTGGGAAGGAATAGTTGTGATGGACGATCCCGTCGCCGTTGGTGGGGCAGATGCAGACCCCCCCGTGTCGTAGGACAGTACAAGCGATGGGGACGGGGGTTCATCTTGGTCTGCAGAACTTATCCTCGAATCAACCGTTTGCGACGAGACCACGCGGAGCTTGGGCGGCGCAGAGAGAGGAAAGGGCTGAACTGGGGACCCCGGTGGGCTGATGACGACAGACGCACCTAGACATGATTAGACGACAAACTAGAAACAGAGGTTATTATAGAGAGCATACTAGAAACCCAATATGAGAAGCTCGCTAGAGTATCAAGCCTGTGCGCCCGAGGATTGTATTCAACAAACTATGAAGGTGTTAGTGGTGCAGGAAGCAAAGAGGCAAAAACGAGACGTCGCAAACATACGCTGCAAGAGTTTCGCCAGCCGCCACCTCTATCCTCGCTTAGTTTGGGAGGCTTCCATTTCCACGTCCACTCAAACGTCACGGATGGGCTGCCACCCGTCGAATAGTCGCCGACTAAATCTACGTTGGAGTTTTTGTGCAAATTCGGGTCGGCATGGAATTCCCTTGTGACTAGGTTCTCGACTTCGTTCGGTGTGGACGCGTAGACGTACGTGAGGCCGTTGATGACAGTGTCGACTGGCTTTGCGTTTGCATCGGCGGCAGCTGCTCCTTGTGATATCTGTTTGGATTGTCTGATAATGAAGAAAAAGGTGAAGACTAGTTCGTCGTCGTTGGTGAGCTTCAACAGGAAACTTGGAGGGGCACCGAGAGGCGTTTCGGGATCCTGGATCGCAAGTTAGCTCGAGCGGAGCGGTGTCTTGGCAGAGCCACCAACCTGGACAAATTCGACAGGAGAATTGTTTCCAAGCGGACGAGATGCAGACAATCGAGTTGCTGGAAAAGCATTCGGCGTAATCGTTACGGTGGATCGAGTTCTGAGGCTCGATACGACGAGGGACGAGATGGTGACTGGGGTTCAGAACCATTAGCGACAGTCAACGCGGGACGCGCACCCAAGCCACGAAAGGATACTAACAGCGATTCGGGTCCCTGAGGAACAGCGAGGCTCCCTCTTCGGGTCTGCTACTGACGTTGCCCATGACGAGCTTTCATTCGCGATGTCGAGAGCGAAGCTGATTTGGCAGATTGCCGACGAGGAGAAGAGAAAAACCCAACGGGAGGCGTTGAGCCCGAAATTGTCGCCGTCGCGTAATATTCTGCGAATCGACGTCTGGAGTTGGGGTAGGTCTTAGGACATTCAAAGTTCGGGGTGTCGTTTGTGTGGATGGGACCGAGTGAATAGGTTGTGACAGTGGGCATGCCAGGGGAGCGTGCGGCAGCTTTAGGCACCTTTCCCCCTTGGTTTAGATCAGTTTAATCCACCATCCAGATCCGATATTGGCGTCGCATACAAGCGCACTTCGCAGGCAGCCGTTCAGGCAGCGGCTAAACGTTCGGCGGAGTAGGCTGCAGGAGGGCTTGTGCCGTACTGACAGCAGGTACAACAATGGCTTTTCAAGTCATGAAGGCTCGACGTATTGTACTCCAAAAAGATTTGCTCTCCAATAAGGACCTTAGGAGTAAGATGTCTCATAGGAGAAAAATGCATCAAGCTTATTATAAGTGTGATGTTCAAAGAGAAAACCCCGTGGAATGTTAAATGTTGGTGGGAACAAAGCGGAATTTGAATCCGTCATGACTCCGTGTCTGCAGGAGGTCGGAATATTTGTGTGGACTGGCGGTGCCGTGACTTGACGATTCCGTCCTACAGAAGCTGCTCCCAGTTCCTGATACCTTACTGCTTTCTCTTCCTTAGTCGACACAACTCCTCCAGTTCTTTCCTTCTGGATTTGGACCCGAGCTTCAGGACAGAGAGGCATGGAACGGAGCAAGTGTGGTCAGCAAGTCATTCTGGCGCACAGTCTCTGCCGCCTGACTACCGCGGCAATCATGTTCCTCAGCCTGCTGACTCTAGCTAGATTGCTTTACAGCAGCGAGAGGGTTGCCATATGAGCCATATTAATGCGTCAGTCTCTGAACGCTAGGCACAGCGAGCAGTTCAAGCGCACGTCTCAATTCCATGCTGAGATCCCTTGACTTGGCTAAACCTAAGACGGTGAAACGGAGACGATGGCGTTGGTCCCGTCCCTTGCATGGTATGCAGGATGGAGCTTTCCAAACCTCATCGAGGTGTACTACTCCCGAGTGTTGCACGCATGTTACCAGTTTCTTTCACGTGCTCGACGGAAACTTCCATCGCCGCCTGATTTCTAGTCGTTCAGATGGCTCGATCAAAATGGTTAATCACTGTCATGGTGAGGGCAACAATGCCTATCAAAATCGTCGTGTTGTTATTTTGGTTACCAAACGTTATTAAACTTGCCGTTATTCGTGGTGATACTTCAATAAAGGAATCGATGCTTCGAAGCACCTGTTCGGGGACTCTAGACTCAACGCCATGCGCTGCCCTAAATTGCTCTGCATCGACTCACTCGGGGGAAAAAACAAACACATGGGGGAATCAATCCGCTGGGTGAATGTGTAAGACAATGTAGAGGCCGACCACCTCCTACCTAGTACGAGCTCTAACACAGCGAGCTTTCATAGCTAGACATGTTTGTAGTAGATATGGTCCCGTTGACTCAAGTTGTTATCGCTGTGATCCTTTTGATCAAGATTTGGGTCTGTGCAAGCCTTATCACCTCCTAAGTGAGTCGCTTTTTGCGGTTCCGTATCAATCAGACCGACCGCATCGTTCCAGCTCGTTCAACTCCAAGGGGGGGGAGGTAACCTAGAAGGCCAGTGGAAAGAAAGAAAGCGAAGGAAAATAGAACCGAGCAGCATTCGAAATGAAGTTCGAGAACAGGGCGCGTCCAACCGTAAATCCTATACCCCGCTGCCCGCCGACTTTGGCGGGGCTCCTGTAACAGCTTTCGCTTGGGCCGCCAAGTCTCGGGCACCTGTCGTGTCGGTACTGGGTCCTCAGTAGTACCGTTGTAGATTGTACCACAGCGGTGGGAATGACGTTGCCCCACATCCTTCACTCTCCGGGCTGGACATTGTGTATCGTACGAATAACCGAGTGTGATGACTTGGGCGTTCAGAGTCCCCTAAGACAACAGCTCCAATAGAACCACGGCTCAATCACTTGCTCTTTTCTCCAACATCGCGGCGTTAGTCCTGGCACAGAAATCCGATTTCACCATTCCATCCCTTCGAGCATGCGAGAGGCTTCGTAATCCGCAAAGCCAAGGTCCCGCCATCGCCATTAGGTGCGGTCGACGTCAGCCACCCCGCCAAAACGATCATGTCGACGGCTTCGAACAGATCGTACCAGCCAAGCCGGCACCTCGGCAGCAGCCGCATGTCGGGGAGGCCTAGAGCAGCGTCCCGTGCCCAGCATGTCAAGGTCAGCCAGGAGGACGCCTTCTCGTACGCGCTTCGAATCGCCTTCTTGCACCACCTTCTACAGCCTCGACAGAAGCGAAAGCAATATGTGGCGGCCCCGAAACCGACCCCGCGAGCACATACCGGCGTAGGGCATCTTGTGGCAGAGTTTGGGTTGGGAGGCGGCTCTAGCAGCTTGAAGCTACCTCACAAGTTTCCCGTCTACCTTACCACGAAGATGCAGGGTATCCTCCAGGGACGCGAGCGAATACCAGGCTTCGATGATGCTGCAGTCAAGAGAAGCTTTGCTGAAGCGTATTTGGCCTTCACAGAGAAGAACTTTCACGAAGCAATTAAGTCGGAGAGGAAGATTGAGCCCATGATTCTTATGTTCTACTCTTCGGCAGTGAAGGCATGTCAAAAGACGGCCGCACCTGGTGATGAGAGCTGGAAGCTTCTGGCTGACAGGCACGTCGCCCTCTTTGTGCGGCTCGTTGTCCAGATGCTGAGGGATCATGGCGCCGACCGAGACAAGCCGGAGCTAGTCTCCAAGCTTGCAACGCTCGAGAAGAAACTCCTTACCAATGATCAGAATCTCGCCATCGATAAGGACGCGGGCACGACCATCGAAGTGGAGATCCCTTTTAGCTACGATATCAAGGATATGCCAATGGTTCAAACAGTTATCAAGATATTTGACTACTCTCCGTACCAGGCTCAGATGGATATAAACGAAAACAAAAACGTCTGGACCCAGGAGGCCCTCCTTCGCGACCTGAAGACATACCAGCAAAGACTCAGTACTAACATGACGGGGGCACTACGAAGGCAGGATTTCGAGCTCGAGGAGGCTTTTGGAGAGTGGAAGAAGTCGGAGGCATCCCACCTCTCTCACATGATACTCCCCATCCTGACCCTAAACCCAGACCTGAGAAAAGCCATCACCACCGACCTCGACAAGCCACTGCCAAACCAGCCACAGGAGTACGACGAGGACCAAGCCTACGCCGACCTAGCCCGTCTCATTTCAAGCCCGGTCGACACGCCGGCCTTCGGCTTCGACAATGCTTTGGGCATGAGTGCTCTAGGTGTGGATGACGGCATGAGCATCCGAAGCGTCGACGAAGCCAACTACACCTTTATCCCTTACGACCCGAGGACTTTCTATAAGACTATAGTCCACTATGCTATGGCATGCGATGCACGTGCACAGGAAGCAGAGCGCAAGACGGACAAAAATTACGAACTTGTTCCTCTATTCAAGGAGTCGCACGAGTTGCTGGTCGAGTTGGCCACATACTGGCGCTTACCCCAGGCGACGAGGCTCATTGCCCACATCGAGGTGTCACTTCGCAAGTATCTTGATGGAGACATCATTTTGCAAGATTTTGACGCAGTATTCGAAGCCGCCACGAGCGAACCGCAGCCCGAGCTGAAGAAGCCCCCGCCCGTAACGAACGTTGGCGCCAGTCTCTTCCAGATAGATGCGAGCAGGTGGACGTTAAACGACCTTGAGGCTTACCAGCAGGCGCTCAAGTCTCTCCACGAAGCCATCCTCCGCGACCTATACAATCTCATGATGCAATGCTATGACGCGGATCCGCCTCGGCTAGGCGTCCCAATGCACATGCTACAGCAGCATGTATGGCCCGACGTGCACTTCTCGGCACCAAAAGAGGCAGAACAGGAGTTCGCGGAGACGCTTGCGTCTGGACTGAAAAGAAAGGCGCGCGATGTGTACCGGTCATACCTTGATAAGGAGCTACCGCCAGATAGCACGGATTGGCACTTTGGCCACGTGGTTCGGTTAGGACAGGCCGTCATCAGAGTGGCTTCGAGAATAAAGAAGCGGTACACGAACAAGCCGGAAACTATGGGTGTCAACATTATGGCGGTTTTCGTGGAGAACGTCTTCCCAAGCTTCGAAGGTGACGCCGAGGCCATTATCAAGCAGATTTTGGAAGTAGCCAGCCAAAAGGGCGAAGAAATCCCCGTCGACGAAGGCTTCGCCCTCTACAAGGAGCTTGTCCAAATCCGAGCGCTCCACTTGAGCTTCTACCCGGCAAAACCGTTCGGGTTCGATGTTGAGGAACTGCTTGCGCCATTTGTCTGGCGCTGGATCGAGCTTTCCGAGAGCAAAGTCGAGGAGCATGTCGAGAACGCCATCAAGCAAGACCAATTCCAAGTGCGCGGCGAGTCCCCCGACCAGATTCCTCTGGATTCTCAACGCCACAGTGTGTCCATTATCGACGTCTTTCGCCTCTTCAGGGAAACGGCAGATGAAGTGTTCAATGTTGGGTGGGACAACGACGTGCACCATGCCCGTTTCATGACGGCCTTGGCTCGGTCGTTTGCGTTGGGTATCGGCCGATACTCCGAGCTTGTTTGGGAACGATTCTCCAAGGAGATGGACCGCCCGAGCGCCCAAGAGATTGCGGCAGCGCAGATGACAGCCCAGGAGAAGTTCCTGCAAATGGCCAAGGATGCCTGGAATACCAAGGAACCCATTGAACCTTTCCAGTTCTACGCCGAGGTACGGCATGCTGCATCCTCTTCGCCCCTCTGTCCTTTCGCCCTAGTTGCGATACTAACCCAGACGTGCAGTCCTTTGTCAAGTTGAACAACATCGAATATGCGATGCAGGAGTTGGATAAGCTCGAGAAGTCGATGAATGTTGACGCTTGTGCGGCCGTCCTTCAAGGCGTTGAGGTCCCTAAGAAGCAGAGCCGCAAGCCGGACAAGTTTGTCTTCACTGTTAAGATCATTGAGGCTGAAGATTTGAAGGCTTGCGATCCGAGCGGCTTCAGCGACCCTTACGTGGTTCTCTGCGACGAGTACCAGAAACGGCTGGCCAAGACGCGCATCATCTACCGAAACCTGAACCCTCGGTGGGACGAATCAGTCGACATTACCGTTCAGGGGCCTATCAACCTCATTGCCACGATTTGGGACCACGATACCTTTGGCGACCACGACTTCGTTGGACGTACGAGCCTTAAGCTGGATCCTCGTAACTTCAGCGATTATACGCCGCGTGAGTGCTGGCTAGACCTTGACACGCAAGGGAGGCTGTTGCTTCGGGTGACAATGGAAGGTGAAAGAGATGACATTCAATTCCATTTTGGAAAGGCATTCAGACATCTCAAGCGGACAGAGAGAGACATGGTTCGAAAGATCACCGACAAGGTAAGCCCCAACCCTTGCCTGTGTAACGTATCGAGAAAGCTTGACAACTGACGTACTCTCTGCAGCTCACCTTGCACATCAACAATACGCTGTCTCCCGAAACTCTTCGGGGGCTCCTGCGAAGCGGTGGGATCGGTGTATCGGTTGCTTCGGTGACAAGTCTGTGGAAGAAACGCACGTCCGAGGCCCCATCAGCACCTGCCGTCAATCCGACCGATGTTGCCGGTGCACTTGAGATGCTTCTCAAATACTTTGACGATAACTTTGCCATCATGAAGGGCACGCTCACCGACGCGACAATGACGGCTGTCATGACTAGATTGTGGAAGGAAGTCCTCATGGCTATCGAAAATCTTCTAGTTCCGCCCTTGTCCGATAAACCATCCAACCAGAAGCCTCTTAGCCAGCGGGAGCTCGATATCGTCTTCCAGTGGCTGCAAATCCTGTTTGACTTCTTCAACGCCCGCGACGACAGCGGCGAGCAGCTCGGGATCCCAGCCGAGGTACTTCGCTCGCCCAAGTACCATGAACTTGCCTCGCTCAACTTCTTCTATTTTGAGGATACGGCAAATCTCATAAACGAGTCCGAAAGGATGGCGAGAGCCACGGCCCAGCGTCAGCAGACGATGCTTCAGAGCGGCATAGGTGGAGGGCCAAGCGGGCACAACCCTAACAGGCTCTCGGCGCCGGCTACGCTCGGTCCCGCCGGCGCGTCGTTTGGGAGTCTGGGAACCATCAGGAGAGGTAAGAGCATCATGATGAGCAGGAATTTGGGCACGATGCGGAAGATGAAGGAGGAGAGACGCAAAGAGGCCCAGGCAGATCCCAGCGACGATATGATCTTGAGGATCCTGCGGATGCGACCCGAGGCGGCGAACTACCTCAAGGAGCGGCACCGGGCCAAGGAGAGACAGGCCGCCAAGGCCCTCGCCACAGTCATCTTGAACAACAGCCACGGCCAGGGCTTCTCGAGCGGGATGCCAGCATTTGGAAGGAATCATCTGCCCAGGAGATGAGAAGCCCGACATGTGCATGTTGGAACCTGGCTTGAGGAGCTAGCTCTTCTTTGGTAGGACCTCTTTTCTCTCAACTTATGATGTTTATGACAGAACGGGGCGAGCTTCATGTGTTGTGGACGGCGCCTTTGTATTAGATCTGGAACGAGAGGTGTAATTGGCAGGTACTACTATTTACTCAGATACCCTCTCCGACAAATGGGAACAACAAAACATGCATATGTCAAATGGTTATGGGATGGACTTCGGTCTGTAATTTGAGAAGTTCGATGAGTGAAAGGGACTAAAAGAAGCACCTCTTCAGCACCGATTATCTGTTCATCCGGCCAACGGCCTTGCGGCGTACGGTTACGGACGCTCTCGATGCGAGCCCATCTTTAGGTGCAAAGGGGCCATACTAGAATAACCCACATTAGTACCGTTTAACCCCGAGATGACTGCCTATTGAGCGGGGCAAACGTTCAGGTCCACCTAAGCTGTCTTTTGAACGAGGGACCGACGTTAGACCCTAGAACTTCTTTACCATTCAAGTGTTAGGTGCAAAGCCTAGTAGCTAGCGGCTGCTTCTTAGCTTGCAGCTCCGAGACTCCGAGCCCATTTGTGCTCCCTCCAATGCCCGACTCTGACTGCCAACTGTCAGCTTGTACCAGCTGCTCGGTTCTGGTTAGCGTTTTCCTACCAAATTGGTCGCCTGAAGATAGGTCCCGTCGGATAGCGACCTCGACGAAGTTTGCCCCTGGGACTTGGCGGGGTTTGAGAGAAGTGTCGCGCGAGGGGCGGGGTTCTTGCAGTATCGATAAGGAGCCGTCACGCTGTGGACAAAATAATTGACTCAAACTTCCCTTTAGACCAAAATTATTAGTTCACTCACCCCCTGATTCTAAGTGGGTGGTTTTGACCGGAGACGCCACCTGAGTCACTTTTTACTTCTATCGCATGGCCGTCACGCAACGCACGGCGGCGACTCGTGTCCGGCCTAGAGAACCAGACATTGTTACGATCGACATCACAGCCTCCCACCTCCTTGTCAGGAACGAAGCCCGATCAGGATATCTTCAGCCGATGTCTCCTTGAATGACTGGCCACCATTGCCAGAGTGTGTGGTGGGCTGAGCGCCTCTTGCCGCCTAAGTGGTAGAAACGGAAAATGGAACGGGAAAAGTAGTCCAAAACTATTGAGCCGCAAATCCGAAGAAACATGAATTCATTCTTTTAACATGAACGAATACTAGTCCGTTGCATGTATCCACCGCCTTGCACTGTCGGAATGCCGCGGCGCTGGTGCTGGGTTCCAGTGTTCGCAAGCCTCTGAGCATTGAATGCTGATCTCGATCGGCATTCACCATGTTCCTTCTCTTCCTTGGGCCTTAAATAGGGGCCTCGAGGCTCCAAGGGGCTGGGTATTGGCTGAGCAAGCACGAGGTTGCAAGGAGGCACTAGGGTCCAGGAGTGCGCGTGACATGCCCGCTTCAATCTCTATGGTCCAGGTTTTGTGCATCGATCATCCATGGTTGTCAAAGATGAGCGACGATCTGTTTCAGCGCCTTAGCAGTCGCACGTATTAACGGTTTTTTTTTTACCGGGCTGGGATTTTACTGTGCATTTCTCGAATATGCCTCGGGCATCAGCTGGGACACCTCTAAGGACCGACCAGTCGGGCATTTCGTTGGCGGCGATGAAAGTTGGGCTGCCCTGCAGTCAAATTGTTCATATCTCCGGCTGATAAGTTGATGTTGCCAAGCTGTGCCTGAGCTTGGGGAGAACAGACTTGTCAAATTGCGTGATACTTGAGCTGGATCATAAATTTCTATGGCTCGACTTGCTTTCCGCTGCTCAGGCAAACGCGGCACACCGCTCTCATATGCTCTGTATAAGCCTAAGAGGAGGAAAGGAGCTACCGAGCTACGTACCACTGCTTAACAATGTCAGAAGGGTTTGAAACATGGTCGTCCTTCATTTCCCCTTGCGAAATTCTGCGGTAGTGTGTGCCATGACTTTACTAGCGTTATTGCGTGTAGATTCGTTCCAAAAAAAAAACAGAGGTCTTAAGTTCTCCATGCCTCTGACGTCATGGCTACGGAATCAGGTCTGATGCCGAGCTGCTGTCGATTAGGAACGTTTAAAACTGACGGCCTCATTTTGCATCGCAACTCGAAAATTTGCGGATCTAGGTCGGGTAGTAGCGGTTGGTATTGTGCAATGAGGCCAGGGCAAGCATAGATAGGCGTAACACAGCCTTTAAGCTTCATTTCGATGCCTTGAGGGCCATGGCGAATTCCGCCCGCCAATTCTGATACAAGGCTGATATGGTAAGATATAGGATCTTGTACCCAAGGTCATCCACAGGCTCGGTGCAATGAACAGCGAAGCATCAATGCGTCAAGGGATTTTTGAATTCATTTTCAAGGATGTGAGCTTGTTTGTATCAAGAGAAATCGATGCTTGATCGTGCTTGAAGTCTGTTGCTCCTGGACTACCTTTGTTGCTTCGTACATGATGTGACCTTCTGCCATTTAATCCGTGCAGGAGTTTGTCATACCCGGTCGCGAAAGCCGAAGTGAATTTGACACCATTACACCAGTATTCGTTGCTCTAGAACGCTGCATCTATTCATTTGCTAGAAGCTGGGAGACTCACAATACCATCCTGGCGACCTCAACGACTGCGAAACAGCAAGCGGTAATAGAGTCGGGCATTTGCAGTCGAATTGGATGTCTAAGTATGTTAGTGGTCGTGCTTCGACAAAAGCGACGAGACTAAAGGTGCCTTACAGTGTGCCAGAAACCAGATGCAGTCTGACTGCTAAACGGGCGCCCCTGCCGCTGCGTGCATCTGCAGAAGTCCGAAAGGCAACTCATTGAATCTGATGGCATCTACCAATCGGGTTAAGGAAGTTTCTGGGACCTTTTTCGTGAATTCTCAGTGACCTTCGACTTTGGCTGGCCGAAGGAAGACTACCGCCAGGCTTGCCGGATTCTTAGTCGAGCGCAGTTGTAGGTTGGCCACGACGAATTCTGTCAAATTGGGCTCGCGGAATGTCCGCGTTGCCCCACGCTGCCCAGGATCCGAAGTCGAGGCACAACCTCGACAAGGTGCGGATGCAATATCGGGACGATGCCGAGCTGTCGCCTAGGATGTAGGCTCCGGGCGCGGCGGCATGGATGGACGCTCCAGGATGGTGTCTAGGTGTGTCTTGGCCGGTCACTTGAGACCTCTAATGCATGTTCGTATCGACAGGAATTCAATAACTTCGGCCCCAATGGCCTCTTCAGCTCTAGATTTGCATTCGGTTTGCTTGTGCAAATTTACGAGGTACTAGTACGCGTACTAAGATGCCTACATATGTTGCTGGCACAGGTTACCCTTCTGGTGGAGAACTTGGTCTTTGCGGCTGCAATCCATCGAGGAGAAAGGCACATCACAGCAATCTTGTTCTCGGCCCTGACGCCGTCGAAGATACGGCGACGAGTTCAGGTTAATAGGATTTCTGTGAACGCCAAAACCCTTCAATTGACATTTGTTCCCCTCTGAAGGAGTTCACTGTGGCGGCTTCGGTGTTTTAGCTTCCCACACGGTGCTGGTCTATTTGATCTTAACAGGAGTCAAGTCAGTGGCGGCTTGCAGTAAGCTCCCCCTTCAGCCCGCCCCTATTGGCCAGCTGCACCCTCCTTGGACCTTCAACGCCCCCGCTCTCCGTCCATCCCTACCGCTATTGGCGTCGCTAAAGCCCGAGCCCGACCGCTGCCTTCTTATCTGCCCCCGTCCAGTCTCTTTTGCAGTCTATTACGGCCAACCCGTGCCGACAGATTCGAGGTCTCAACGCCCTGTGATCGATCCCCTCCATCTCAATCCTTACCTTGGTTGCCTCGCTCTCGTTGCCCTGCTCTCGTTGCCCTGAAGCTCTGGAATACTTATTGCATTTCCTTTGTTCAAATTGTTGCTGGCTAATTGGTCGAGAAGTCGCCAAAAAATCATTTTGTGTCGCTCCTTCTGTTCAAATTGTTCGGGTCGACCTCGAACCTTCGCAGCAGCGCAGAGCGTGCCAGTCAGCTTCAACGCCACCTCCGGTCGGGTTGTCTGCTTGGAGTTCTTTTTACGGTCACCTAGCCTCTCGCGAACGCGTCCAATCCCTCGAAACCTCGGCGGCATTCAACATCGAGACCGGTACATCGGAGCATCGGGCTCCTTTGCTCTGTCAATATGGTCGATGACGGCGTCTTGGCGGCCGCGGCCGAGGTCCTCCAAAGCCTCGCCGCCAAAACAGCTGTCGCGCACTCGACGATACCCCCTACATCATGGTCAGATTTCAAGCTGCCAGGACGTGACACGCCAGCCAAGAGAGACTTCGAGATGCAACTCGCGCGGCTCGCGCTCAGAATAGAGGCTCTAGAGACACGGGCGCACTCAGCGGCGACATTCCCCGAGACACCAAACGAAGCATGTGATTCCTCGTACGAGTTTGGCGCGGAGGTCGGCACTCCTCCCTCGACAGGTAGCCGGCCATCGTGCGCGTCGAAGCTCCCCGGCTCGAGAAAAGGTAGCTTGGACGATCCACATCATTTGGCCGGACAGCTAACCGAAAATGCCCTGGAAGGCTTGCAAGGCCTTCAAGAACATGTCAGGGACCAGTCCAAATTGATCGACAGCCAACGGCAAGAGCTCGATGGAATCGACGCCCAGCTCTACGAGCAGAAGCAGCTGACGGAGAAAGCTCTGGCCGTCATAGAACAAGAGCGCGTGGCCAGGCTGGAACGGGAGTTGTGGAAGCACCAGAAGGCCAACGAGGCCTTCCAGAAGGCACTCCGGGAAATTGGCGAGATTGTGACGGCGGTGGCTCGCGGCGACCTATCCAAGAAGGTGCGAATGAATTCAGTCGAGATGGATCCTGAAATCACCCTCTTCAAGAAGACCATCAACACCATGATGGACCAGCTGCAAGTCTTTGCCAGCGAGGTGTCACGTGTCGCACGAGAAGTGGGAACTGAAGGCCTCCTCGGAGGACAGGCCCGGATAGATGGCGTTGACGGCACCTGGAAGGAGCTCACGGATAATGGTATGGTATCCACGCTTTAACGACTGCCCCTCGGCACTTGCAGGCGCGTTGCTAACCGTGTCGCAGTGAACGTCATGGCCCAGAACCTAACGGATCAAGTGCGTGAAATCGCGTCGGTGACGACGGCGGTTGCGCACGGCGACCTGACCAAGAAGATCGAACGACCGGCACGAGGAGAGATTCTCCAGCTGCAGCAGACTATCAATACGATGGTGGATCAACTGAGGACATTTGCCGCCGAGGTGACCCGGGTCGCTAGAGATGTCGGTACAGAGGGCATCCTTGGTGGTCAGGCGGATGTCGAGGGGGTCAAGGGAATGTGGAATGACTTGACCGTCAACGTCAATGCCATGGCTAACAACCTTACGACGCAAGTGCGAGACATCATCAACGTCACGACGGCCGTGGCAAAGGGCGATCTTACACAGAAGGTTCAAGCCGATTGCAGGGGCGAGATCTTCAAGCTCAAGTCGACCATCAACTCCATGGTGGACCAGCTGCAACAGTTCGCCCGCGAGGTCACCAAGATTGCACGAGAAGTAGGCACGGAAGGACGGCTTGGCGGCCAGGCCACGGTGCATGACGTGGAAGGCACCTGGAGAGACCTCACGGAGAATGTCAACGGCATGGCCATGAATCTCACCACGCAGGTGCGAGAGATTGCCACAGTTACGTCTGCTGTCGCAGCGGGCGATCTGACCAAGAAGATTACCGTCCCGGTAAAGGGGGAAATTCTCGAGCTCAAGCAAACCATCAACCAAATGGTGGACCGGCTCAACACGTTCGCGTTGGAGGTCAGCAAGGTGGCCAAGGAAGTGGGTACGGACGGAACGCTAGGCGGGCAGGCTCAGGTGGCGAACGTCGAGGGCAAGTGGAAGGACCTCACAGAGAATGTGAATACAATGGCGTCGAATCTGACGGTTCAGGTGAGTTTCAACCATGGCGCCCAGTGGCCGAACGGGCGGTGCTGACAGAGTTTCCAGGTCCGAAGCATATCGACAGTCACGCAAGCTATTGCGAATGGCGACATGAGCCAGAAGATTGAGGTGCCTGCCAAGGGAGAAATCCGGGTGCTTAAAGAAACCATCAATGACATGGTTGATCGGCTGTCCAACTTTTGCAACGAAGTGCAGCGGGTGGCTCGGGATGTCGGCGTCGATGGCAAGATGGGGGCTCAGGCCGACGTTGCGGGTCTCAAGGGACGGTGGAAGGAGATCACGAGCGACGTCAACACCATGGCCAGCAATCTGACTACTCAGGTCCGAGCCTTCTCCGACATCACCAACCTCGCAACCGACGGCGACTTTACCAAGCTAGTTGATGTCGAAGCGTCAGGTGAAATGGACGAGCTGAAACGGAAGATCAACCTCATGGTGTCCAACCTCAGGGACAGCATTCATCGCAACACGCAAGCCAGAGAAGCTGCGGAATTAGCCAACAAGACCAAGTCGGAATTCCTCGCCAACATGTCGCACGAGATCCGCACCCCCATGAATGGCATCATCGGCATGACGCAGCTGACTTTGGATACCGATTTGACGCAGTATCAACGCGAAATGCTAAACATTGTCAGCAGCTTGGCCCACGGCCTGCTCACCATCATCGACGACATTCTAGATCTTTCCAAGATCGAGGCTCGGAGGATGGTGCTAGAAGAGATACCTTTCTCACTGAGAGGCACTGTCTTCAACGCCTTGAAAACGCTGGCGGTCAAAGCCAACGAGAAGTATCTCGATCTAGTCTACAAGGTAGACAGCTCGGTCCCGGACCATGTCATCGGCGACTCGTTCCGGTTGAGACAGGTCATTCTGAACTTGGTAGGTAACGCCATCAAGTTTACGGAAACGGGCGAAGTCAGCCTGGCCATTCAGAAGTACGAAACGGACACGCACCCGGGTCAATACATGGTTGAATTCGTCGTATCAGATACGGGCATTGGCATTGCTGAGGACAAGCTCAACCTGATCTTCGACACGTTCCAACAGGCCGACGGATCCATGACTCGCAAGTTTGGAGGAACAGGACTGGGTCTCTCCATCTCCAAGCGCCTTGTGAACCTCATGGGCGGCGAACTATGGGTGACCAGCGTCCCTGGCAGCGGCAGCGAGTTCCATTTCACCTGCTTGGTCCGCCTTGCTACGTGGGACATTTCACGCATCGACTTCAGCCAGTACCGCGGACATCAAGTCCTCTTCGTCGACAACAAGCAGACAGGATACAGCGATAATATCCGCTCGATGCTGGAGGAGATGCAGCTCGTGCCCGTCGTGGTGGAATCCGAGACAAGCCGGAAAATCGGTGGCATCATGCACGGTCACACCTCACTGCCGTATGATGTCGTCCTTGTCGATACCATCGATACGGCGCGACGGTTACGGTCAGTCGACAACTTCAAGTACCTGCCCATCGTCCTCTTGGCTCCTGTTGTCCACGTCAGCCTCAAATCCTGCTTGGATCTCGGTATCACGTCGTACATGACGACGCCGTGCAAGACCATCGACCTAGGCAACGCCATGATCCCGGCCCTGGAAAACCGCGCGACACCGTCACTCGCAGACAATACCAAGTCGTTCGAGATTCTGCTCGCCGAGGATAATGCCGTGAACCAACGGTTGGCCGTAAAGATCCTTGAGAAGTATCACCACGTTGTCACTGTTGTCGGGAACGGCCTTGAGGCGGTTGAGGCTATCAAGAAGAAGAAATTTGATGTCATTCTCATGGACGTCCAGATGCCCGTAATGGTAAGCAAGAAAGATGAATCAAGGTTGCTTATGCTTCTCGTACGTGTCCGGAGGCTAACTCGACGTGACAGGGCGGCTTCGAGGCGACCAGCAAGATCCGCACCTATGAAAAGGTACGCGGTGGTCCGCGGACACCCATCATCGCCCTGACGGCGCACGCCATGATGGGTGACCGCGAAAAGTGCATCCAGGCCGAGATGGACGAGTACATGTCAAAACCTCTCCAACAGAACCTCCTCATCCAAACTATCCTCAAGTGCGCCACTCTTGGCTGCGATCTTCTGGAGAAAAACCGAGAACGCGAGCTGGCAGCGCTAAAGTCTGAGGCACCCCCTGAGAAAAGTGAAATGTCCAACCCTCTGCGGCCAGGAATGGAGACCAGGGCTGTCACATTGAAGGAGCCGATACCCGGCATTGGCGCCAGGGCGGACAGTCCTGCTGCACTGATGACAGGGGAGTCCCAGGACGCCTTGTCCAGGACACGTAAGACGCGTCCTGACATGCGCAGTTTGACGGGCTAAGTTCCCAGCTGTCCCTAGCCATTGCTGTGCTGCAGACTTTAATCCGATCTCACGGCATATGATTACTCCGTCGTCATCGACGCCAAGTCGACGACCAGATCCTTCGCGTCGAGTCGCTGCACCGCACCGTTCCGCGAGTCATCACGACACCGCGCGGCCAGCCGCCACTCCCTCACATTACAACCAGCCACCTACTACCTACTAGGGTCTGGTCCCTAGCACTCCAAAAAGGCAGCATGACCTTGGCATTGGTTTAGCCCTTAAGGACCTCTACCTATCTGCACCCTTATTTAGTCGATACCCACACGCAATCACAACCGGATTACCGGCGTGGCACGATTCGGCTCGTCGATAACCTCGTCACGACCAAATTCAAAATAAAGGGTTCCTGCATTTCGGCTACGACAAGCTGGCATATCTGCTGTCAGCATGGCCTTCATTCACTTGCTTTCATCATTTCCCGCGCCCCTAGTTTGAGGCACTTGGGCCTGCCTTCTCTATTTGTTGTCTGTTCACTTTTTCCCTGTTCTTTTTTCTCGGCGCGTGTATTCTTATCGGCGGACAGGCTACGATGGCTCGTGAGGCCTTCTGCCTGTGGCGACATTACTTCTTCTGCTTTTGATATCACAGTTCGGCAGGCAACAAGTTTTGAGGTGTTTCCAAGGAGGGTTTTCGATTGATGGCCTACCCTTTTCATGTATTTTTTGGGCTGGACTTCATCATGAGACGAGGTTGTGCCGGGTTGGACCGATACTGCTTCCCATTAGCTTGCGGGGGTGAGACGAAAGATATCTACCAAACATAGGATTTTGGTACTGGGGTTTCTATTTTATCTTGGGATTGGTCGTAGGGTATACGGTTCATTTACTCGTCTCGGATCATCGAGAGCGCCAGAAAGAATACGAAACAATCTGCTGTTGATGACACCATCGCTTGCCTCTCTGGAGATGCCTTTACTACTGATGTGCCTGCTCTATGTGCCGTTCAATTATTTGGTATTCCCTCCCTAGCTTCCCATGCCAGCCGAGGAATTGAACGAGGTCTTTTGCCATGGTGCTGACGGGCGCAGCCCTAGTGGGACTGCAGGTTGATGAGAGTTGCCAGTCAACTTACGCTCCCGACGTCCTGCTCCCCTAAAACCCGAACGGCTGACATTCTGACCTGTGTTGCCTCCTTGAGGTGACTAGTTTTGCAACCGATCTTGCCATCTTACATCCATTCTTGCGTCAAAACCTCATCCAAAGAATCCAGGTTTCCCCACCACCACCAGTCTCTTCCATCCGGCGAACATTCTCGACCGGTGCTTTCTCAATATTAATGCGCAGAAGTTGACGACCCTACATTTTCCAACTTCAGACCACTCGGTCCGGTCATTCGCCAAGTCTAGCTTTTTCTGCCCTTCTAGTTGCGTCGTCTCTCCCAGCGAAACCTTACTCCCCTGCCTTCGAGACATCCCGCCGCTGAACTCTATCGGCTGTGCAGTGATACGAATCGCTTCCGAAAGCTAACCCAGCATATCGGGTCCGCTACCGCTCGCGCCGAAGACTGATCATCCGAGGGCCATTCTCCTATGGGTCTTTTCGAACCTTCCTCAAACCCCTGCCACCTAGCTGAGAAAGGCTTTTGTGTTCCACGCTTTGGTCAAGGTGGTGTCGCTGGCTCTAGCTGCTTTTTACAAGGGCGAGAGGAAAGAAATAAGAAAAAGATCCCCAAATTGGGTGGCCGCTTCTCCCGGAGCGAAGTAAATGATCTTTGCCAGCATCGAATCCAAGCTTGTGCCTCCGCGCTCCCTCACCCGTCCCAGATTGGGCGCCCGGGCCTCACGACGCCGGCGACAGGGCGTATCGGAATTGACACGGATCTCTTCGCCAGTCAAGAAGCGTACCAGGTTTTACCAGGTTCCGTTACATTGACGGTGTCTACACGGAATGCTTTTCTCGCAGGATTCTTTCCCCTGTTACTCTTTTCATGCCACCGAGGGAAAATGTTCAGTGCCTCTTTAAAGTCTGGTCTTGGCTGCCGAGCACGACTCGTGATGCATGACTCAGTCACTCGGCATGGCGGAGTACCCAATCTATTGGAACAGAAACAAGCCACAACTGATTTCTAGAAGTAGTGGGTAGAGCTGAGCATCACTTCGCGAGAGGCCCATACGATCGGCTCTCAGATGCAGCAACGGTAGTACACCAACAACAAACCCGGACTCGCAATGCAGTAGTCTATATTCGCCTATTCCTTACCGTTTGGCCTGCCTGAGGTCTCGTTCGTCTTCGGCGCAGCTTGCTGGTCATCCATTGGTTTCTCCAAGCCGGATTCCTGGTCTTGTGTCGTACTTGCTTCGTCGGCTTCGTATGCAGCAAGGATTGCGTCAAGCTTGCGTTCCAGAGCTGTCAAATTTGCCTCGATGAAGGTTGCCGCTTGCTCGCCTCTATCATTTGCCAAAGAACGGAGTTAGCACCATGTCTAAGTCGAGCTGCGCACGGCAGGGAATCGACCATTTCGTGCGTCTAAAAGCAAATGAGGAAAATGTTGCGGCCAAAGTGCACCATCATCGTCACAAAATGGTCGGTACGACAGGGAAACTGTAATGGTCCGGACTAGCGTCTAGGGGACATCCGAGAGCAATCCACTCGAAGCAGGACGATTCCACGCCACCGGAAAACTTATGAGTGCACCATTCAATAATGTTTCGGAGCAATTTAGCATATCCCTTCCTTGACACTAGGGGATCCCCAATATGTCCAAGATTCGAGCAATCCACCTCTAGGGAGGCATCAAGTTCAAATGTTCTGGCGAGTGAGGTTGGGACCAGAGCCGACGAAATAGGGATATGCTAGGTAGTATGGATACACGATCGACCTAGAACCTCGCTTGGAGTTGCAGAATGGGGCACCGAATAGTGGTGTCCAGAGATGAGCTTTCCCCGCGCCGAGTGAATACCCTTGTCCTGTTGCTTGCATCGGAAATCGACGTCATTGGGAGCAAGGAAGAGCCGGGGACATCTGCCGGGTATGAGACGTAGATTCCAGAATAAGGAGGGCTTGGCCTCCGTTGTGAAAATATGAGTGAGGGAACGGTCACGAAGCCAAGTCCTCAGCACCGAGCACCAAGCCGACTCACGAAGGATGCATTTCCCGTCGTTGAATCTTCGCCCTTCAGAGATGTCCTATAAAATATGACCACTTGATCTTGCCCGAGGGGCCATTACCTCAAGACACGGGCCAACTGGGATTCATAAAATCCAGCCCGCCGTGCTGAAAGGATGATGAATTGTAGCGAGGGTCAGAAGGTCATTGTGCTAACAGTGCCAACACATGATAGGGTCCAACCGTCCAGGTCGTCTTGCCTAGACGGACGAAACAGAATTTTTCATCTCTCCGGGTGTTTGTCATAATCGAGAGAGGATGGGGCACAGAACACTATGGATGCTGGAGGAAGCATCTCGGTGGAGGTTTTGATAGAGATAACATATGTCTTGCAGGGTATGGCTTGGCGCGTAACATGCAAATAAAAATATGCTGGTAAAAATTTCTTACCTCGCGAGATCCTGGAAAGCCTGCAAGCAAGGGAATCTGTTAGTAAAATGTGTCGTATTGTTTGGAAGTGGCAGAGCAAAAGAAATTAAAACGTCTTCATGGGAAAATCGGAATTGGAGTGTCGTGGAAATGGTTCCGAAAGGCTATGATCCAAGCCGCGGTAGCCTTGTGCTGGCGATGCATCGCAGCAGGGACAGTCTTGGCGTCGAAAGTCTGTAAGGTTGTCTTTCTGCAGTGGATGACGGTGGACAGAATAGAGGGCCCGAGCGCAAGGCGAGGTACCACCACTCCAAAGATTTCGAAATGGCGGGGCGCGGGGGGTCCAGCAGAGGACGTCTTGAAAGCTCAGAATACAAAATACGTACCTCTGCCATTTCCTTTGCGACAGAATCCGGCGTCACACTTGATAAATTCCGCGATTTCCCTTCGTCTTTGCTAGCAGTACTGCTGTTGCTTGTCAGGGTGCTCTTTGCCAACCGGGAAGCATCCTCGGGACGGTGGTCAACCATATCTCAGTGATTTTGCACAAGATAAGAAGTGGAGTCGCGCCGGGACCTCTGGTTGGTGCAGAAAATTGAAGAATAGGACGTCAAAAGATGGACATTTGGAATGGCATTCCGAAATCCGATCTGCCCGCAGAAGGTACGATGATGGTGAAGCGGGTGGGGCAATTGCTCGCCTTAAGTACCTTTTGCACTCGTCATTTGAACACGGTCGGTGCACACCCAGAACAGCAACACGCCAGGCTACGGCGGTGTGTTATTAACAGAATGTCTGGAGTTTGCGCCAAATCTTGAAGAGAGTATTCGTATGCACTTATAATTTAGAAGTCTTTTGCCGATGACTTCCTAGCGATATGGAAATTGCCAAATTATACTAAAACCAGCCAAGCGCAACCAGAATGACTACTTTTCGTTTACTGAGCGCCGCCTCGGTTGTTGCTGGTGGCGGGTTCCTTGTTGGAAGCAGTTGGCGTCAATACATCTCGCCCATGGTATGCTATTTGACTTCGGAAAAATGCACATATCCGGGTCGCAGCCACGAGGCCCGACATCGAGATCTCCCACTGATAGCCGCGTTCCTATTGGGCGAGAGAAAATCTGGCCTTGTGGAGAGACCAAGGAATGGGAAATCGAGATGGGGACAAAGAAAGAAATGGAAACTCGTTAAAACACCACAGGGTTTGTTTCTAAACGGCACTCTTCTGGACGAGGCGCGTATTAGTTGGCCTATCATAGCGGAGCAATTTTACATCATCACTACGTCAAAACGACAGTTAAATATTGTCAGCACTCATATAGCGAGCGATTTCATGGTCTTGGTCGCAGTTTCGGCACCCCGAGCTCGTCTGCTACATTGATTTAGTGATTCAATATTTTTGTGCCCGCCCTTTCCCCCATCTCAGCTGACGCTTTCCCTTGAAGTCCGGCAAAATAATTTCGATCTTGGCGTCTTGGTCGCCCCGTTTCGCGAAGGACTTTCGCAAGGCGCGCAGTATTCAACTTCAGTGCTTTCCATGACTTCGTTTTTCAACGGCTATTGCTGTGTGGCGTCCTGGGCAAGTGCCTTATATCCACATTTTAAGACCTCTATAGAATGCACACGAGGCTGCTGTTCTTAAGTGCAGTCGGAGCCAGTTGCGATCAACTGTGAACACCGATCGTCGATGAGACGAAATGATCGAATGGCGAACTGAGGTTCGCAGCATTCATTACGGAGATCTGCAGGACAAAAAGCGAAACGGATCAGCAATCTCGATGATGTTCGCTCCAGTCAACCTAACCCCATTCTAGTGGTGCTAGGAGCTTGGAGGCATGGCCCAACAATTGCAAGCATCGAACTTTGGCCCAGGATCGAGAACTTTCTGCGCCTGAGTGAGTGGGGGAACCGTGAACAAATGACGGTTTTATTAGCACCTGAGAGCCAGCCACTCGACTAGGTCTAGTCCCATCACTCTGGCCTCGGACCGCCAGTTCCAAGACTGGTTTGCATAGGCGTTCATGTATTTTATTTTTTAGTTCCCATGTTTACAGCCATCGCGATCTTTTCTCTACCATTGTCACTATTCACTACCTGTAGTAACCGGAATCTTTCATCAGCAAGAGGTATTACCCCGTACATCTACAAGAACATCGCATGCCTTTTTATACTCTATTCCATCACCAAGCCAGTCAAATGAGGTGACAGATTGGCGGTACAGTACATTCGCAGCTCTGTTAGGTCGTTCCGAAGAATTCCATCTTCCTGCCATGGCAATCGACAGAGTTCCTATGGTCGCGTCTCGTGGTCAGTCGGTCATGCCTGGGTAGTCTTCACGGCAACCTGCTCACAATCTACGTCGAAGATTAATCACCAGTTCGCCGCTCTATGAGGACGATATCGCGAGACTACCACCGAAAGCCGATATATCGCCCGGTCACTGAACTTCACCATTGCTTAACATTGACCCCTCATAGTCAGTCGCATTTCCAGCTCATGGTTAATAATCGCTGCCATGATACTTTGCACTATTTCTGCAACACAAATACCTACCAAAGGTCAGTCCGTCAACCCATACCCTATATTCTCACTTCCACAAGCAAATTGCCTTAGCTGCCCCATCCGTAACGCACTTAGGCGGTATGTACTAGTACAAGCGTACGATCCGGCTTTTCCAGGCCCTCACACCATCAGCCTTCCTCCTTTACATCGTCAATAACGGCGACACTGCTCTCGTCTTGGTCCTTTCTTTTTGCACCAAGTCGGCGCTATCTTAATGGTATTCCAACCCAATCTTGTCTACAAGGTAGAGCCCCAACCGTAATAAACAGCTAGGACAAAATACTTGGTTAGCGATGGAGGGCTCCATTCGGATGGCTTCACATGCACGTCTCCGGTATGTCATCTCGTCGTTAGCCTCTCGTCCGAGTCTATTGTCCTTTATTCGCCGTCTCCCCGTTGTTGGTAGGAGTTAGGACGTAGGTGTTCCGTATAAGTTCGAGAAGGTGTGCTATGCAGTCGGCGATGCGGCTGGGGAGCGAGATGGAGAGCTGAGATTAGTAGATCAGGTCCCAAAACGGTCCCCGCAGCTCCGCGGTTGGACCGGTTTGCTCTTTTTTCCCGTCTAGACCACAAACTCATGTAACCTTTCGCCCCTCTCACACCCCCAGCTCCAGAGGTCCAAGCCTCTTGTTCATGTACCTGCGGGGTTCTGTGTCGGCTGCGTCCATTAAAGCGCGTCGTCCTTACCGTCACCTTGTAATTGCTGTCAGGGAAACATCGGTGATCGAGATTCCCGTTTAGCTTTGCCCACTCCCATGGCCGAAATCCAGGCTCGTTCGTTTCTTTCTTTGCCCTGGCACGCTTTCATGGCCGATGACGATATACATTCCTCATTGACCTTAAAATTTGCCCAATGATCATTCCGTCAGTCTCCTATCTGTTTACTTCCCATGCACTCCCATGCTTCCTCTGAATATCTCGTGGGTCACTCACCCCAATCACGATCTCGATCTCGATCCTCACTTCGGGCTGCCGGGCACGGCTCTTAGCAAGCAACCTTAGTACTCATCTTGCCCCGTCAACCATCCCATCCGCCGACGCAGACTCTGCTCCATTATGCCCATCCCTACCCTGGTGGTCCAGATTCGTATTGACCTCTCCAGGCTTGAACTACCCTGCTCAACTTCGAATCGCCACGTGCCTTTAGCTTTGTTTCTGTCATCGAACTTGACGTCGTCAAAACAATGATGCCAATCTCAACATTCACTCATCTTGCATATCCTCCTTTCACCCATCACAAGTGTTAATCCTCTCTGAGGTATGTGAGAAGCCTGCCAAGACTTAGTCTCTCACATCAAGCCCGCCTCTGAACTTCGCCTGTTGCGTTCCGACTCGTGGGCTATATTGCTCGGTGCTTCCTCCCACGTTCACCACCCACCACGCTGTCGTGACCTCACTGTACCGAACACCGAAGAACAAAAATCACAACAAGCTCCATCCCAACATCACTAGCATATCAAGCATTAAGCAGCATTAAGTCGGACCTAACACACCAACCCCATATATAGAGAGTTATGATGACACTTCCCACCGTCATTCAACACCACTGAGATCTTCTGCTCAACACCCATCAAAGAGATAGACGAGCTGCAGAGTTCTAACCGAAGAACGAGACGACGAGGCCATTGGAACGTTACTGCCTCTTTTTTTACTCTTTCTTTTTGGATTTCAAGAACTACGACGCGTCAAAGAGACTTGCCCGAAATCCCGAGCGCTGGCGCCATAAATGCTCCCCAGCCCGCGGAAAGAAAGCAGATTCTCGACAGCAAATCTGCCAATCGACTAAGGGGGGATTGGTGTGATAAGGTAGAAAATAACAAGCCGCGGACAGCCGCTTCCATAAGTCTAGATGCCGTTCGACCTGGAGGTTGTTTTCGCCGAGCTGGGCATGTCCCAGTATCTCGACGCCTTTCTCGAGCAAGGATTCGAGTCGTGGGATATAGTCCTCGATATAACAGAATCAGACCTGTAGGGGACCCCCATCAAAATAATGAAGGAGTTGTGAAAAAAAAAAAAAAAAAAACCCTCCGTTCTGACTTGGGTTGACTTGATAGGGATGCGCTTGGCGTCAAACTTGGCCATCGCAGGGTAAGTTGCTGTTGATTTCGACGATATCTCCCCATCAAATTCCATCCATGACGAAAAAAACACTGGCACTAACCCGCCTCATGCAGAAACTGCAAAGACGCATTGCCAATGCGCGAGGCATCGCCCCAGACGCCGTTCTGGCGTCGCCGATACGATCGAGTATCGAAGAGCCCAAGCTCGAACCGCTCCGGGCCGACCTAGTGGGCCGGCCTGATGTCCAGGCAGAGACGGTTGTTCAGAAACGGAAATATCGCAGGCATCCAAAGGTAAGAGCGCGAAGTCGATGGGTTCATGGATAGAAATGGGCGGATTTTTGGTTCAGAGACTGACCTTGGGTGATGAACGTTACCAGCCTGATGGAAATGCTCCAGAGCGGCCGCCGTCCGCATATGTGCTCTTCTCCAATAGTAAGTCGCGTGACCTGCATTGCATCTCTTGCTCCGTGTTAGCATCCACACTCTAGGACGGGAGGAATCACTACCTGTCCGTCAATACGTTGCTACCCCCACCCCTAGCAACATCATGCCCCGTATGCATATGATTGCCGTACGATTCGATCCCGCATCACGGCTGTTTCCTTTTTTTCAATTGGTCACCAGCTAACCAAGATGGCGTCCCCGTCGCCGTCCAACAGAAATGAGAGAAGACCTCAAGGGACAAAACCTGTCCTTCACCGAAATCGCCAAGCTCGTGGGTGAGAACTGGCAGGGCATCTCGCCCGATGAAAAGGAGCCCTTCGAGACGCAGGCGCAGCAGGCCAAGGAAAAATACAACCATTCGCTCGCCGAGTACAAGAAGACTCCCGAATATCGCAGATATGCACATTACCTACAAGAGTTCAAGCATAAACAAGCGAGCCAAGGCCAAGGTGTGTATTCGTCGTCGTCGCGGAAACGCCCCAGTCCGCGAGGCTCGCTTGAGATTGCCGACGCCTCTCTGCTTCCTGCACTAACCAGAAGCCTTTCTTGGGAAGTGAAAGATGCCGCCAAGCGACCAAAGCTCGAGGCGATGCGCAGTCTCCACGGAAGCAGCACCAGCGCCACGTCCACCAGCGGAAGCTGCAGCCTCGGAGGAGGAAGTGGCAGTGGCAGCGACAGCCAACCAGGAAGTGAACCGCCACCAACACGGCAGCAGAGGAGATCTATCGTCTCCATGACCGACCCCCACTTCTCTGCCAGAACCGCCCGAACCACTTCAGTCTCGCGCCAGCAGTCCATAGACAAACATATGACCTCACCTACTTCGCCTGCTTCGACCAAGTTCGACAGTGGCTTCGCCGGTAGTCCACATGCCTCTCATGCTCGGAATCATTGCCAATGGAGAGATCCCTCACGGCCGTCCTCGGATGGGAAGCATCAACACCTCCCGTCCCTGTCCGACATGCTCAATGAAGACCAAAAAATGACGGGTATGCCGACGTCGCCTGACGGCAACGGCACTGGGTATGGCCAATATCTGCCAGCCCTCCAGCGGAACGAACGGCCAAGTCTCAAGGGGGGAAAGGGTCTGCTGAGAGGTCGGCCGCCAACATTGCGCCACGAGCATTCGTCCAGCGGAAGCTTGAGCTCCTCGGGTTCGGTATGCGTCGGTGTGCATGCTCGGTCGTCCAAAGACGCATCGTTGCCAATCCACGCTTTACTATCCAACAAGTCGAGCAGCTCGCCGTCGCCGCCGTTGTACGGACAACTAGCTTCGATGCCGCAGCGACCCGACCCCCGACAACCATATTCAAGCCAACAACCCGGACAATCCTCAATTGGAAATGGTACATGACCCCATCGCGCGACCCGAGTCCGATATGCTTAAAGACGGAGGACTAATGGCGGGTTAAAAGGCTTCGACCCGTATCCACCAGCTGCGTCTCCCGTGGACGAGGAGATGACCCTGACCGACCCTCCCCCCCCGAGAGAATCATCTGCGAGGAAGCAAGGCAAAGCCGGATCCGATCTCGACGGAATGAGTGCACTGCTACGAGCCGGGGAAATCGTTGGCCGCCGAAATCGCTGACTTCGCTGACACTCACCGTACCACTTCTCGACCGACGAAACGAGTATGTTTGGTGCCCTTTTCTGCGTCTAATCGGACTATTATGGCCACTTAAGTGGCCTGGCATGCCTTGCGCGCTGTCTTCTGCATTCTGCATCTAAAATCCAGATAGTCGTTTGATTTCTCTTCGCATCGAATTGTTAATACCCTGCATTGCCAGCCCTTGTTTGAAAGGCCTCGGGTTTACACTATCGTTCTTCGCCATATTAGGGTTGGTTCTTCCCTTGTCGCCATGACGGGTTCGGGCCGGGAAATACTTGGAGCGAGACGGTTGGGACCAAGGAGGGGTCGAATGTGTGGCGCTTTGGTGTTGTTGACTCTTATTGGGTTGTCTATATGCTCTGCCATAGGGTGAATAACCACTGTTGCAGTTTAGTTGTAACGATAAGTCGTATTCTAATGTACGAGAATATCGAAACACTCTGTGCGTGGACTAGCGATCTCTCGGCTGCATGAATAGAAAAGATGGAGTGGTGATGAAGTACTGAAAGCCGAGTGAAGACCTTTCGTAATCGACGAGGGCTCAGGGGAAGACCAAGTGGTGAAATTTAGGGCCGGCCCGTACATGCCTACATCCCTTGTCTCCTTTGCGTGATAATGACAGAGATCGAGAGGAGCGCTAGGTAGCTCAACCCTAGTGATAACCCCATGATGTTGATGACGGCAACGAGAAAGGAGTGTTTCTCGGGTAGCATAGTCGAATAGGACCTTTGGACACACTGCCTTAGATTAGAGTCTTGGACCCTGAGACCCACACTCGGACCCTAAAGTGGAGCTCAGGTATCGGCTGCCGGTCGACGTCGGCTGACGCAATTGAGGGCAGGGGCCAGCCCACTTGATCCTGGGCCTCCTCGTCATGCACAGCAAGCCTTGTCAGCGAGCGGCTTCTTGTCTCTACCTCTTGGTGCGATCCGCCCGTACGGATGGATTTAGTTACTGCGGTTGAAAGAACCGCAGTCGGTATTTAATTGATCTTGGCCAAGAGTGACACGGGCAAGTCGTGGGCAGAAGAAACCATCCTTTACTAACAAAGGCCTAAAAGAATAAGACTAAGTTTTGGTGATATTTCGTCATTGGGTTTTGACCCCACCAATAAAAGAGGACGGTTTCTTTTATCCACCACTTGACTAGCTAGCATATGATATGAAACGAACTAACGACGAAGAGACACTTGAATATGCACCCCGTGGCAGCACGTGACTAAAACCAGAGTACAGGAAGATCAGGGTCCAACCCATTGGGGACCATTTCAACTGCGGCCGCCAATGGGAGATAATGGGAGATAATGGAGGGTGGTCTACGGTTATGTAGCTGACGAGTACATAGTTCGGGCTTGCTTCGGCAACAGGGAATGAATGGGGAGCTGCGAATAGCATTATGGGAAACTTCATCAAGAACCTACAAATCTCAGAGCTGCAATCGGATTCCAAAAAAATGAGGTTTGTATCTTTGATTAGGGGGAGCGCCACCTGCTATTCAGGGGGAAGGGATGTCTTCCCCGTGTATGTATATTTCTAGCTTAATTCTTATCATGATCGATCTCCCCCCGTTATGGGACTGGATTGGAGCTCACTTCCATCCTTCGCCTCTCTTCTTTCTCAACCGTCTGCTCCAAGCTTACATCCTTTGATCTCCACTTTGAGCTTTCCCCTATTTCTTATAGACGGGAGGAGCATCCGCATTCTTCACCTCCACAAATTCTCCTCCGAGGCTTATTCCCTTGGATGAAGTAGTCTCCTCCGCGGCGTCGGAGTCTTTCGTGGTCGTCTGGCCTCCCTTCTTATGGCAGCCGCTTCCTCTAGCCTTTCGGGCGTGCCATCCTCCTGTTCCCCCGGAACGATGGCATCCCGATCTCCCTCCGCAACGTCCGGTTCGGCTCGTGGTTTCTGGTTGGAAAGCCGCCGAGGGGTTTTGGGCAGTGTCGTTCTTGGGAGTGTCCATTTTAGATGGCAGGAAGATATTGGATTGTTTTTGAACGTTCTTAAGATGCCTAGGAGGATGATATTAACTGGTTTGTGGGTTGATATTAGGAAAGTGATGTGAGTTTTGTGTTTTGTGGTGTGATGATGACGAGAATGACGTCGATGAAGGAGGAGGATATCACTGATTCTTATACTCCTCGAATCTCTCATAACTCGAATGCAGTCACATCGCTATCACATCCTAACAGGCAACAAGCCTACGCCATTGAAACTTTCGTGATAGCCATCACACCCTTAAACAATACAACTGCAGGAGATGCAAACCCCGAGACCACGTTGCCCGAATCATTCGGGGATAATCAGTCCTTCGGTAGCACTGCCTGTAGTTTCAATTGGCCATTACGTCACTGAAGCCTAAGGTGAACAACCGCGCGGTCTCACGAAGGTCCTGCCGGTCCACCTATAGCTAGCAAGAGTCTGCTGCAGAGGCAACGCGAAAAGAAATGCATACGTCATCGAAGCCTCAATATTTGCGAAGGCGCTACTAAATCTAATAATCGAGGTGGTTTGGTTGGGCTGTGTGCCCTGCTTGAATGATTACGACTGAGTGGGTGCCTTGGTGGCGAAATTTACAAGATATCTGTGTGAGATGTGCGGAGCACAGTAATGCAGCAACTGGCAAATGCTGAGGGAATTAGGCCAGGCCAAAAAAAAAAGGGAAAGAAGCCTAGAGTCCTCAGGTGAATGCAAAAGCGTGATAACCCCGACAACCTATGTGGCTAGGCTGTTTTGACTTCATGCACGTGATTCTGTATATCCGTGATTCCTGTTGGCAACCCACCAAGAGCGAGGATGTGCCGAGAGGACAAAAATTAAGAATAATGTTGTATGCAGGTATAGCAAAGCAGCGACAAGATCTTTTGGACGTCCCTCATTAATACAGTTTCTGCAATGTTCTCTTCATACACAAAGTCAACAAAACAATGGTTCCTAGCCGCGACGAGTGCAAGCCAATATAACAGTAAAGCCCCGCAAACACCAACCTCCACAAGATCAACACTTGCTTTCCCAGCGCCTGAATCACTCGCCGCCTACACTAATCTCCGCCGTCCAGTCCTTCCGAATATCGAGTTCGGTAAGATCTGGCGTCTTCTCAATGACTAGGCCCTTCTCATTGGCAAGATGAAGAAGACAGATGAAGCAGTAGCTCGTCGAGATGTCGTTCATGGCCTGCTTAGGGTATACTGTCTGCAGGTCGTTCATGACATCGGTAAACTTCAACGTAGGGTCGTACGCAGGCTCAGAGCCCGTCGGATCCGCCGCCGAAGGTGGTGGTGTAGGCAAGCGAGAGGTTGTATCGTCCTGGCCATGTGTTAGCTTGCTGCAAATATTAATGAAGAGGTGAGGGTTGGACGGTACCTTTGATAAGCTGTCCAGGCCCATGCCTTTCCAGATTTCCTCCTTTAACCGCCTAACGTCCACCTTCTTAGCGACTCGGGCGTAGTTGACGTACTCTGGCCGCACCCGCCGAGTTGACGTCACGAGCGTCGTTCCAAAGGCGCCGCCCATAGCGTTCATCATAGTTTCGCCATTCAGAACGGCGGTGAATCCGACAGCCTCGGTCATACCAGGAGGCGGGTCGGCACCAGGCGAAAAGTGATCGCGTGCATCGGCGAACTCGAGGTCGTCATCGTCATCCATACCGCCGCCGGGGAATGGCAGGCCATCATCCTGGAAGAAGTTGGCATCATAGTCGCCCTGGGGAAGAGCCGTGTCCTCGGTGGTCTGCATTGGCTCCTTCCGGTTGGCCCAGAAGGCCTCATCCATCTCGCCCTCGGGCACGTCTCGTTCGCCATGACCAGCATTGCCGAAGACGCCAGTCCGGGCAAGGACGCGACGCATGCCCATGCGAGCCTTGGGCTTCAGGAAGAGGCTCAGAAGCTGCCTGGAGCTGAAATGCTTGTCATCCGGAAGGAGGTTCCGAGACTTGGATTTCCAGTCTTTTTTGGGCATAGAAATGGCAGAATTGCTGGATGCCTGTGAGTAGATGATTTCGGCAAGAGCAGCGTCAAGCGGCGACTGGAAGTCGATTTCGAAAGGCTCCTTCTCTTTGCGAGTCCTCTTGGCATCAACTGGTTTGCTAGTGTCCTTGATCTTGCGGATCCGCCAATGTTCTGCGCTGGTCCAGTTCTTCTGAAGCGCTTGATCGAAGTAGCCGAGAATGTCCTCGTGCATTTTGTCGGCATTTTTTGGATGTGTCATGTTGACGACGTAATCGCCACCACCTTGGTCCAGCAACTCGACCTCCTCCCCGCCCTCCTCTCCATCCTCGCCCAACCTAGCATCGTAGATGCGCATCTGTGGTTCAAGGGCAGCCTCCCTTGCCCAAGCTTCGCCACCCTCGCCAAAGGCTACCTCGTTGCCCATGTCGAAGGTGCCAAGCCCGAGATCGTCGTCGTCGAAGCCGGGCGCGTTGTCTCCGTCTATGACCATGCCTGAACTGTCTCCATGCATGCCAGACCGTTCCTGGTCCTTCCACTCTTCTTGGGCTTTGAGGAATGGAATGTCCAGGGAGCCCGAAGGATCCCCCAGATCAAAGTTCTTTAGAGAAGGGCAGACCTCGAGACTATCAAGGCGACTCAAGTCGGGGAAGAACTTGGCGCCAAGAGCCGCCAAGTCAATTTCGACGGCTCCTTCCTCTTCCTCAACCGGGGACGGAGTCTGTTCACGTGGAGTCTGCTGGTCTTCCTCAGGATCGAGCCCCTCATCCTCGGCCTCGTCGTCCTTCTCTCGTTTTTCTGCGGCATCTGCTGCGTCATCGCTGCTGTCGAAGACGATACGGCCATGGGAGTCGATCATGAGGTGGTTAAGAAGCAGACCCTTCGCACCGCCCTCGTCAAAGTCTGCCGACGCCTTCTTGAACAGGGGGTCTACGGCGAATTCCAGTTCGAACTTCTTCAACTGCAACGACGCGAAAGACGGAGCAAGCGTGTTTTCTGAGGATCGTTGCTTTTTCTTGGGTTTCTTCTTGACGTTGCCATCTTCATCCACCTCTTCCTCGCTCTCCTCTCCATCTGCATCGCCGTCGCGGCCCTTCTTCTTGTTGTTGCTATCAGCTAAACCGCTCAGGAGTTTTCCCGTCTCGGTCGCGACACTGTCAACCCGGCTAGTGTAAATCTTGACGCAGCCATCGAGAGTGCAGCTGGCCTTCTGGAAATTGACACCATCGCCTTCCTTCAGCAACGACATGTCGTGGAAGTAGTCGATGAGGGCAAAGTTCCAAGAGTTTGCAGCGTTGATCTTGTTGTCGGTGGCCATCTTCATCCACTCCTCAAAATTGGCCAGGATGGGCACACGCTTCATGGGCGTGACGCCGCTCCCGGAGATCAGGATATCATCGTCGAGGTCGTCATCTCCACTACGATCAGCCCGCCGTCCGCGAGGTGTCCTTGGGTTCGACGCCGGCGACGCGTTCTCGATATCAGCTAACCGGTAGCTGACTTTTCGTGGCGTGCCCGCCGCGGCCGCTTTGAGCTGGTTAATCTGCGCCTCGTGCAGCGCCTGCCTTGAGTGTAGGCGCTGTGCTTTCTCTTGGGCGTCATCGTTGAGTGGAATTCTGTTTTTCATCGTTAGCCGTCGCTAGTTGCAACGAGGCACTACGCGCGCCAGTCACCGGGGACATACTTGACTGGAGAGTTTTTGAAAGGGGAGGCTCCCATCGAGCCAGAAGCAACCCTGGCGCTTCCAGCTCGTGGTCCCTGGGCTACTCGAGGCATTTCGGTCGAGTTGTCGGTGATCGTGAATTCGGAGTATGGTGTTGCCCTGTCGCGCTGAAACTTGATGTTGACCAGAGTTGTCGAATGTAAACAAATAGTCTTTATCTCCACGTGACGATAAGGCACCTTGTGCAACGGCGGACGTGTGCTGCTTGCGGGTCCACAGCAATAGTGTACCTAGTACTACATGAGTCATGCAAGTATTGCAGAATTTCAAGGTAGCCTAGACTTCCCCACCCACGACTTGCGTTGCCAATTGCGTTCTTGGTGACCCACCCTCCCACAGCGGGAATCCGAGTTGCTTGTCGTCATGGACTCTCATAACCGCAGGCAGGCGCAAAAGCAAGTTGAAATCGGCTCAGTGGTGAAGTGATGCGCCACGTCGACAACCAGACTCCTAATATCATTGCCATCAATTCTACAAATTATTCCTACATACAGAGGTAGCTTTGTCTTAATTTCCTTGTCCACGTTCAATGCCTGTATCCGGTTTTACGCTCTATATTGGACTCTCTTGGGTATCCTCGGCCACGGAATTCAAGCCCAGAATGGCACGCGACAGGTGACATCGATAAGAAAGAAAGTCGACCACCATGATGCCATTTTTGCCGGCCACTTCGAAACGAGTGCAGGCACGGCTCCGACCCCTCTTATCCACGACCCTCATCGTTTCGATCTTGGTTGTTATATCATATTTTAACAGCAATGACTCGCCGATAAGGGCACCCGATGCCTCGCTGCTCGTCGCACGCGGCGAAACGAAGACCTGTCGGGATGTTTACTATGCTGAGGATCGGTGCTCATTCGTCAAGAGCAACTGCGAAGATGAGCAGTCCGGCATCATCCCCTACTTGACAATCTATTACTGCGATTTCTATTACAACAGATTCGCCGGGTTCGCGCTCCTGACGCTATGGCTCGGCCTCCTCTTCTCTACCATTGGGATTGCGGCTAGCGACTTCTTCTCACCCAATCTCCAGACCATCGCCAACGTCCTCAACATGCCGGAAAATCTGGCCGGCGTCACATTCCTCGCAATTGGGAACGGGTCGCCAGACGTTTTCAGCACCGTCATGGCAATGAGATCCAACAGCGCAGCCATGGCCGTCGGGGAGCTTATTGGTGCTGCGAGTTTCATCACAGCTATTGTGGCTGGCACCATCGGCTGCGTTACCGAATTCAAAGTGGGGAGGAGCAGTTTTGTTCGGGATTTGAGCTTCTTCATTGCAGCCGTGTGTTTCACCATGGGCTTTCTGATAGACGGACACTTGTACCCGTTTGAATGTGTCTTTATGATCGGGTACTATGTCTTCTATGTGGTCGTCGTTGGTGGTTCTCACTGGTTCCAGGCGAGGAGAGCTCGGCGGCGCCAGACTCGCGCGGATGCGGAGGCGGCCAGATTAAGCGGATCCAGTGGCCAGATTGACTTCGAGCCATACAGGGACCGCGTCGAAGAGTCGACGGCACATGCACCTTCGACGAGAACTTCAGCGACGATTCAGGCAGGAGCCAATGGCACGCCTAGAATTTCGGTTGATGGCCCAATGGACTTTGAGGAGGCGGAAGACTTGCGTCGAAGACACAGAGCCGCGCAAATAGCAGGTAATATGCGAGTCAGACGGCCAACGTATGGCCGGAAAAACTCGCACGCCTTCATTCGGCCAAGCTTAGTGGGAGCCCTCGAATTCAAGTCAGCCATTGATAACTTCAGAAGGGAGGAGGCTCTTGGTGGGAGCGTTTCGAGTTATAGTCATGGACGTAGCCATTCTGTGCACAACCTGCCGCGAGCTGCTCGCGGCCCGGAATCTCAAACGCATTATCGAGACGGCCCATCCGGTCCCATCATTTCGGTCGCGGCCACTTCGCCAACGGGGAGGGAGCGAGCCGTGTCATACGGGGCCTATGCGGCGCCGGCTGCTCGGGAGTTGACGGTTTATGCTGAAGAGGGCTCATCGGTCCGCGGTGAAGCCTCGGCTTCGAGCTATCCTTTTCCAGAGCTCGTTCCGGAAACCAGAATTCGCACTCCGAGTCCAGGGGGCCCGCTAACGGTACCGGGAACTACCTCGGAGCCTGCGACAAGGCAAAACTCAGGTGCCTCTGGCTCAAGCAACCGGTCCCATACTACTGGGCCATTACGACTTCAAATACCGAGCAGGCGAAGTAGTGCTAGTGGCCGATCCGAAACACTTTCTCCCTTCCCTGGCTATACAGATTCACCTCAACCGATGACGCCGAACTCGGAGATAGGCGTCCCTCACCTGGAGCTTTCGGCACCGGCTCCAGAAATTCCGAGTTACTCGCCGGCACTGGAAGCGGAACCAGACGAAATGCCGCCACGGTGGAGGTGGTGGCCGTACTCGATTCTTCCCGGTCCGGAGGACATGGCGTCGACCCTCTTTCCCACAGTGCAGGGTTGGAACGACAAGGGCTTCGTGGACATGGTTCTTAGCACTATGTCGGTGCCCAGTGTCTTCCTTCTGTCGGTCACGCTACCTGTCGTGGAACCTCGAGGAGATGACGGGTGCTCTACTAGCGAGGCTGATGGGGAGCTGGCGACATTCGCACAACGAGACGATTCAGAATGGGACCGATTCAGGCGACGAACCCGATCCGGAACGATTCTATCATCGAGTACGTCTCTAGCAGCCCTGGATAGACCTGAAGAGGTGCGGCCCATCGTGCAAGGGATTCTACCCAAGGCGGTTCGTAGCCCTTCGCAGCCAGTCAGCCCTCCGCATAATGGGGGTGGCCAGCTCTCGAGTAATGAAGATTCCTGGAACAGATGGCAGGTTCTCGTACAGATTGCTGTAGGGCCGACTTTTGCGACATTTATCATAGCCTTTGTGCTGTTGGAGCAAAACATGACAATTGTCAAGTGGTCGCTAATCTACACAGCTCTCATATCACTTGCCTGCTTTGTTTTTATTCTCATGGCTACTACAGCCGGGAGGCGGCCTAAGTACTACAATCTCCTTTGTTTCCCAGGCTTCTTGGTCAGCGTCGCTTGGATCGTAGCCATCGCCGGCGAAGTGGTTGGGGTGTTGAAGGCAATGGGGGTAATACTAGCCATTTCAGAGGCTATCTTAGGCCTCACAATCTTCGCTGCCGGTAACAGCGTGGGAGACTGGGTATCCAACTACACAATTGCTCGTCTTGGTTCCCCAGTCATGGCTTTGTAGGTCTATCGTTCCAGCTCGTCAATGGTAAAGCTACTGACACGACTACAGTTCAGGATGCATTGGCGGGCCAATGCTCAACATACTACTCGGAATAGGCATTGGAGGGCTTGTAGCCATGGCGACCAAGGCAAACCATAAGCACAAGAAGCACCCAGATCGTCCCGTCACGTATCAGCCGTACCAGATCCAGATCAGCCCGACACTTCTCGTTTCGGCCGCTTCTCTTCTCATCACTTTGCTGGCGCTTATGGTCTTTGTTACGAGGAATAAATGGGTGTTTACCCGGAAGCTGGGCATCGGACTCATCATACTCTGGTGCATCAGCACTGTCTGTAATCTGGTTATTGAAGGAACTGGTGCTTGGACAGAGATGTCATGAGTTGGGAGCTACGGCCAAGCAGGGGTAGACGAGCATGGACTCGATGTAAGATATTGATACCCAGAATGCATGCAAAGCATCGAATAACTGCATCTATTAAAGCCAATACGGCCCAATGGACACCTTTAGCTTACTTCGGCGCGAAGTCAGCTTGAGGTGAGCGATTTCCTGTCACTTTTACGCGCCACTGGGTCTCAAGTTATGTAACCTTGCAGAAGCTCAACGCTAGCGCCCGCCCCGCCATCCGCAAGGAGCTGATACCGATAAGTTGCGTGCTTTTCGTTGACGATACAACAGAGCATTCTTGCCTCGGGCATGCATCCTGTCTGAAACATGCCAATCCGCCTGCAGCTTCTCATCTTGACCGTACCAGCAAGTTCTTTCACGGCGATACTGAATGGCTTTGCTAGCTTCGCACAGGGACGACAGGGACCACCGGAGCTGGCATCTATGAAACATGACGAATGGGCGACGCCGGTGGCTTGCTCTCTCGGTAAGCTGCGCCTCAGCAACGGAGCTGCGCGGAATGCGATTCGGATCACGTATCCGTGTGTGGGGCTTCTGTGATGGCTTGAGAGCGGGACGGAAGAAGTGGAGGTGTGTAGAGAGGAAAAGGCGCTGCAGGTATGGCATCATGAATGTATGCCGAAGGTTTGAGAAGTGCAAGTAAACGATAGGGAAACATATTCAAGTATAAAGGTCTTACCCGAACCTTCGAGTTTCCGAGATGCACCCTGTTCTTACCCTCTCAAGCTCCACCTTACTTTAAAGCTCACCCTTAGTCTTCATCCTCACCTGCCTCAGACAAGCAATCCTCAACCAAAGGCACTTCATCTACCTCCACTTGCCTTCCCCAAGGGCCAATTCACAGTCGAATCCTTTCTACCTACCAGCCTCGCCAGTCGTTATCATGGACTTTGTCTCGAGCATGGCCTCCAAGGTCACCAGCGGCGATGCCAAGAAATCTTCGGAGCAAAAGCAACCAGAGCAGAAGTGGCAGGACGTCGGAAAAGAGGCACAGGAGGCCTTTGAGGACTACCAGAGTAAGAGCAAGGAAGGAAAGAACCCGGACTACAAGGAGATTGGGCAGGTAGCCCAGAAGGCTTTCACGGCGTACCAGGCCGACGGAGAGAAGAAGGACTTGGCCGATATTGGGAAGTCGATTGCCGGTGGGTTCATGGGGAAGAAGGAGGAGCCTAAGAAGGAATGAGATTGGGGTTGATGGTTTTTCGGTTTGCCTTGTGCTCGACGATGGCGTTTGCAAGGCACGATCTATCGGTTGGGATATTAGTTAAAATCTTGTATGGCCGTTTAGGAACTTAATTGACTGGATACGACATATATCTGGACTTTTCTCCCCTGTCGGGTGCCGTAAGACATTGTCTTGAGAGTAATATCTATGGAGTTCCCTCTACGCGTCACGAGGCATGACCTTATCCCGAGACGGCAACAACAACAACAACGAGGCAGCGGCTGGCTGGGACGCCAAATATCATCACCTCCGCGATACGAGTTTTCGTCATTTTCTCGGCAGACACAAACGAATAATAAAACAAGATATTCATACCAAATAGATGACACCTATCACTTTTGAATCCTCATTTATTAGCCATCTGTCTTTTCAGTTAGCTGGTTGTCCCTCGACAGGTACGCGTGGACCCATGTATCATGGTGATGTGTCCTGTCGACCCAGCCACAGTGAATCATTTCCGATATCTAGAGGTTCACCAACACAACACGTGTTACAAACTCTACGATATATGGATATAAAATACTATAAAAAGGTGCAAGAGTAGCAACTTCATCCAATTGAACTTGCAGTCAACGTGAATTGGTCTTTCCTTTCAAGCGCCGTGAAAAAGCTCAACGGCTCACGAGACTTTCTTTCACCGCCTCCCTCCCACCAAAACGAGTGCTAACATAGAGCTTCTGGAGCTCTGCTGCCCCTCGGTGGCCCCCAATTTTCGACCTCCCCAAGCTCGTTTTCCAGTCTTTTTTATCCCTTCCCCACAACCAAGCGCGTTCCCGGAATTACGACGCAAAAGAGCATCGGAAACCACGAGAAACAGAAAGTAAACCGCAATGGCCACCTACCTGCCTCTTGAGGATCGTCCTCTCAAGGATACCATCTGCCTTTTCGATGTCGATGGGACGCTCACTCCTGCTCGTCGGGTAAGCTAACATCACCCCTTTCTTGGCCACTTGTTCCCGTTACCCCACCACCCCGCAATCATCTCAAAAGCTTGGGACCCAAAAAAACTCGAGGAAGCTCACGACAGCTCCATTGACGCCCTCAATTGAGCACTCAAAAAAAAAAAAAAAGCTATAGCTTTTTGTCGGCAATGGGGTAAATTCCACAAACAACTCGAGAGGATGGATTGAGGATGGAAACCCCAAAAAAGACACGGGAGTTGTATAGCTAACCACAAGATCGTTACACCTCCCCAGGGTGCCTCCCCCGATATCCTCGCCCTCCTCGCCAGCCTCCGCCAAAAGTGCGCTATCGGCTTTGTCGGCGGCTCCGACCTCGTCAAGCAGCAGGAGCAAATCGGCAACCCGGCCGGCGTCCCCGTGACGACCCTGTTCGACTACTGCTTCGCCGAGAACGGCCTGACGGCCTACCGCCTCGGCGCGCAGCTGCCCTCCAACAGCTTCATCAAGTGGATCGGTGAGGACCAGTACAAGGAGCTCGTCAACTTTTGTCTGCACTACGTGGCCGACCTCGACATCCCCATCAAGCGGGGCACCTTCGTCGAGTTCCGCAACGGCATGATCAACGTGAGCCCCATTGGGCGCAACGCCAGCAACGACGAGAGGAAGGCGTACGAGATCATGGATAAGGAGAAGAAGATTCGGGAGACCTTCATCGAGGCGCTCAAGGAGAAGTTTGGGCATCTTGGATTGACGTGAGTCCCTCCTCTTTGCTGCCCCGCCCCATTTGTGGGACCAGGAAACATAAAAAAAAAAGAAATATTGGCTTACACCTTGGTCGATAACTCTAGCTTCTCCATCGGGGGCCAAATCTCCTTTGACGTCTTCCCCAACGGCTGGGACAAGCGGTACTGCCTTAGCCACCTCGAGTCAGAGGCTAAGAAGCCCGGTGGCATCACCTACACCAAGATCCACTTCTTCGGCGACAAGACTTTCAAGGGCGGCAACGACTATGAGATCTACACCGACGACCGAACCGAAGGACACTCCGTCACGGGACCAGAGGACACCATTGCTGAGATTAAGAAGATGTTTGATTTGTAGAGGGTAGGAAGCACGCAAAGGGGTACAAATCAAAGATGGGGACAGGGATGGAGCGACAAAAGAATAATACATAGACCCCCCTGGTAGACACAAGAGAGCCTACCGCGCCAAGAAAAAAAAGGCACAAATGAAAGGTCATGTTCCAAGCATACGAAACTCCCCTGTAGTTGTTTTGTGTGAATATTTGTTCTTTAATTATATGGGTATGAAGATATAGTAAGTAGCGTATCGTCAAAAAATACGATCTGGTCATGAAAACGGCCCCGCTCGTCAGACAGCCCCTTATATATCCACGTGTGTCAACAAAAAACCCCATGCCCCGGGAAAAAGCACGCTTTCCTCCTCCAGATTACAAAAATAATGAGACACCTGAAGGGGGGAGGGCTCGCACGCAGCCCGATCACGCTGGCTTCTCTCTCTCTCTCTCTCTCTCTTGCATGGCTGCTAGAAAACAACAACAAAGCACAAAAACAACCCCCCCAATTTTATCCATTTCTCCCATTCACCTGCCATACTCCAAGTGCGGCACAATAACGGGTCCATACTTGGTGGTAGCCTGGAACGCGCCGTCGCCCTGGACGATGAAGTCCACGGCGAGGCTCAGCTTTGCCAGGCCTTCCTGGCCGGGAGCCGGCGTCATCGGCACCTGCGGGGCGAGCCCGGCCGCGGCCAGGGCCTCCGGATCGTAGGCCATGACGGCCACGTAGTTGCGGCGGCCCATGAGCTTCTTGAACTCCCGGGTAGTCCCGCTGGGGTCCGAGTGGAAAATCTCCATCATGTCCTCCTTGGTGTCCGACACCTCGTGCGACGACTTTTGGCCGTTCTGGGGCACGTAGAGCGCCTTGTTATTGTGCAGCATTCGCAGCAGATACTGGCCTTGCGGCGCCGCCACGATGGGCGATGTGATAACCTGGTACATGGTCTTGTGGTCCGACGGGTGCGTCGGGTCGTGCACCAGACCGGCGCCGCAAGCCTTGACGTCGCCCGAGAAGAAGGTCATGCGGATGCCCTTCTGTTGAGAGATGCCTTGTAAGGTCCGGATAAGGTAGGTGCGCTCGAGGTCCTTGGACGTGTGGGTCCACATATCCTTGAGTTCCTCGCCAATGTCGAGATCGCCAAATTGGTTGAGTACGTTGCCCATGACGCCAGACTTGCCAACTGCCTTTTTCACGTGCGAGAAGCCTTGCTGCACCACCTCCTTGCCGCCTACCACGCCGGCAACTGAGCTTGTCACCTTGCCGAGGATGTTGTAACTCGTGTTGACTGCCTTCTTGCCCTGTTGCAGGGCCCCTGCAAGCGACTCGACCGCTTCGAGCCTTGGGTAGACAAGGGGAACAGAAAGCATCCATATGCAGTGCTGTACGCTCGGCGGTAATGTTGCCACCTTGGGGAAGATGCCTTGGTAGGTTGGTCCGGCCATGACGTGTGCCTTGTTCCTCTCGGATCGGCAATCCGGGCCTATAACAACCACGGCAGGCCCGAGGAATTTGACAAAGTGCCATCCCTGGCCCGTAATGGTAAACAGGTCGTGGTCGTTTGCAACGCTCCGGAGAATCTCAACCGTCGTGTGATGTTGGAAAAGGAGGTACATCTCGATGGCTATCCGGCCGATGTTCTTGAACATGTTGGAGTTCTGCATGTAGTCTGGATACGAGCCATATCCGTCAAAACTGCCGGACCGTTAGCAAGAATTTTTTGCGCGCAAAGGGGACAGAAAGTACTCACATATCATGGTCGTCTATCTGAAGTATGTGGGGGATCTGGGCAAAGGCCTCCCGAAGGAATGGCTGGTCGAAATGGCTGGTATAGTAGTGGAAGTAGGCGTGCGAAACATCCTCTTCGTGCCTGGCCGTCCACGGCGAGCTTTTCCGGTTTTCCTTTCCGCTCATGGCAAGCCACTGCTTTAAAAGAGGCACCTCCTTCCATAACCTGTCGCCGTACAGCTGATCGCCAAGACCAAGCTGGGCGTGGAATCCTCCGACCTCGACATTCTTTTGGAGCACGTCTTTCCACATGAAGCTGACGCCGCCAAGCTTGGATCGCTCGTTCTGTGATGTGGCGGCGGCGAAATCGTTGCCCGAATGCGCAAGGAAGCGCCAACCCGTCTCCTGACGACCGGCAACCACAAACTCGTACCGCGTGCATCCGAGATGCGACGTCACGGCGTACGTCCACCTCTCAGTACCATTTTCACCCATCTGGAGGTCGACGTCATACTTGTAGAATGTCCACCGCTGGTGTACATAGATGGCGCGAGGCTCCAGTTGCCTTGGATTCGGCGACAGATCCACGCTAAGGTGCATGTGCATGGTCGGCGGCTGCGGCGAATCCGTCACAATCAGGATGCTGCCGTACCAGATGCCCTTCTCCACGTTCATATTTACATAGCGCAGATACGGTCCGAAGTAGACGCCGTTGGTCGGTTGGATTTTGTACATGTCGACGCCGGCGCTTGGTGGCGGCCCAGTGAAGCCGGCAGCAGACGGTGTGGCCGACGCAGCGACGCTCATGATGCTCTCGGCGTAGCCGGGGGTATTGGGGGGGAACATGGGCGATGCCATCGACTGCTTCCCACCGCCAAACATGGGTGAGCCCATGGGATTCCCGTACGTAGATGCTGTTGGCGACAAGGGCGCTGCTTCGTGGTGGTGGAGCGGATTTGGCCCCTTGGGGAACTCCCATTGCGTTGCTTGTGTGGCTAGGTGGATGTAGTAATATTGTCCCGAGTTCTGGTCAAGGTGGGCAATCCAACCCTCGGGAAGCGGAGGTGGTGAGGCCAATCCCGCCTGGCCCGTTCCCATCGGAAGAGTACCGGTGCCCGCGGACGCTGCCACGTTGTTGAGGGCGAGGGTCGGCAATCCGTTCTGTTCTGGTCGCGGATCGTTGGCGAAGGCCGGGTGACCGGGATGCTGGAGCGCCGGCGAGGCAAGCCCTGCAGGCACGCCATACATGCTGGCCTTCTTCGAAGGCGGCGATGCGGCCGTGGGTGGTGCCGCAGCCGCAGCCGCAGCCGGAGCCGGTGTCGAGTTGGCGCTTGATTGCTGTTGCGGACGTCCTTTCTCATTTGGGTAATTTGAGCTGCTACCACCCGGGTTTACGCTCGAGTATGCTGGCGGAGGTGTTTTCGTACCCATGCGCTGAAAGTCTTGCTCCAAGACGCTGACTTGCATCGTGCCCGGGTTGGAGTCCAGCGTGGGCTTCCTCCCCGAAGCAGCATTGTTCGGTGGGGTGGTGGATACGGGGGCCGAGCCCTGGTAGACGGTCGGTGGCCCATGAGGCTGCTGGTCGGGACTCTCGGTCGGCGTCCAGGGGCGCCGGGGTGGCGGTTGGTTCCCATATGCCGCGAGTCTCTGGGCAGCTGCCGCGCTTTGAGCCTGCAAACTGTTGAGAGTCTCGGTCCCAGATATGCCACTCGCCGCGTAGCGGGCCTCGATACCGCCGCCCGGTATGCTTCCCGGCTCAACAATAGGCGTCTCGGGAGGAGGCGGCGACCCGCGGCTTGCGCGTGTGGTCGAAGTGCTTGCCGTCGAGGCGAAACGGTTGACTGAGCTCTCGTTTGACATTCTCAGTGACTCGGAATGAGAAGCATTCTCCTCGGGGTCCGACGCCACAGGAGGTGGTGGATAGTAGGGTTTCTGATTGTGACTAGGGTAGTTGGAGGAAGAAGCACCCGGCCGCTGGATGAAAAGCTCCTCCCTGTCGTCCGAGTCTGGACTCAACGGCTTCGGCACGGTCCCTCTTCGCGCCGCGAGTCCAATTCCCTTGCCTTCTGACGGACTTGTCAACCTTGGCGAAGTATCATTATAGAGAGAAGCGCTGGGATTCGTTGCCGGCTTCACCGTGGGCCTCGTTGCCTTCTTCCTGGCGATATCGTCGTCGTCGGGATAGGGGAGAGGTAGCGAGTTGGCCGAGCTCAGGGCGCCGGGAGGCAGTGGGAAGGCCGGCTGCTTGTTCGACGGGGTTGACGAGGATGACGAGGACGTCGGTGGAGCCGGGTACCTGAAGCGTTCTTGCGGCTTCTCGGATGGCTTGGGGCTCTGAGGCTTGAATATCCTCAGAGGCTCGACCGTGGGGCTATCGCAGTCGTCGTCGTTGCGGTTGTGAGGCTTGTTGAGGAAGAGCTCCTCGTCGGGAAGTCCGCGATCGCGGGCCATTGTCGGTATTCGAAACCGCCTGCCAGTGTACGGCGTCTTCGGTACGGCTAGCAGAGAGCCTGATGCAGAGCGGGATGACGCACTAAGGGCGGGATGAAGCAAATCCTATTTTTGGAGTAGCAGGAAAGGGAACTTGAGGCTGGTTGCTAGTTGCTGTTTTGCTGCTGGCCTCGGCCGTCTTCGTGCACCAGGGAACAGCCAGTGGTCAGCCAGTGGTCAATGGCTGACAGGAAGAATGGGGGCGAAACAGCAGCCGAAGTCCAAGGCAGGACCAAGGATGCAAGCCCAGCGTGAGGATGTGAGGGGGCGGGGTGCCTGTGTGGATCGAAGCAAGGAACAGTAATAGTGCCGGCAGCTTTGTTGGGCTGGGCTCCGGAGCAGGTAGAAGGTCGTGTATCACGGCCCGAGAAGCGGTCGCAGAATAGGTCTGCCGTCACGAAAAGAGGGTTGATGGAGAATTAAAAGGGAAGCCAAAGGTTCAATTTGCGCAGAGATTGATTGCAAAGAAGGGGGTAAAATCGGTCCTCTGAGATTGAAGCGCGTTATGCAAAATTTGGGGCAAAAGAGGCTAACAAGACGGGAAGAGCAAGCAGGTGCGGACGACAGCCGTGGTTGGCCGCATCAAAGGCTCCATATTCGCAGGAGACCGTCTATAGATTTCCATCTGGCAGAGGCCAAGGGTTAGAAGAACAAGGCAGGGATAGCTTGGTTCACTTGGGCGCCAGCGGCATGGCCCCGCCGAAGGTAGCGCCTCTCAACCGTCAGCGCCTCTAGACCGTCAGCGACAGGCAAATGGATGCATGTCAGGCAGCAGACAATAGATCAGGAGGGGACAGACCAGCGGGACGAGCGCCGCGACAGGGCTCGCAACAGTGGCGGCGGCATCGTTGCTTGGATATTGGGTAACGTGCTACCCTCCACGACCCACAGCCCACAGCGCCCAGCTTGCCACTACCGAGCTTGGTGATTGGCTTGGCTGGGCGGGCGCTTAGAACTTCAAGGGGCAGCAAATGGCAGATGGGACGACAGCCCTTCGAAGCGCCCAGTCCTAGACTCATCGTCGAGCTAGACCAACAGGAGAATCGACCATCTGTCCATGTTGGGCGTGTTCGCATTGTGCCCATCATTCACGATGCTCCTACTTGCGGCACTCGCAGTTGGGGCTTATTTGGGGCGCGAGCTTCTCTGCTTGCTTTAATGAAGGTGCTGCGAGTTTGGAGAGTCAGATTCATTTATCAGACTAGCTCGTCGTAATTATCCCAACCGACGAATCCTTGCCGCCATGCCTCATCTGCCGAGGTTGGTAATTTGGCAGTCGCAATTGTCTTCTCGACGGGTTTTATGCCAGATTACAAGATGCTAGAGCTCATGGCTGGCCCAAGCGCTGTGCCTCTGATACCTCTCTTGAATCTTGGTCCAAGGACTTTGAGGCTTCACCAAAAAAATTCCTATTTTTGGGTGGAAGCGAGTACAGGTTCTTTGAACCAAATTTCCATAAGGCGGCTCTTCATTGCCTTGTCGGGTTGACGGAACCGTGGGTTGTAATAGCCTATCCCTTGATAAGACAAAAACGGCATTCTACGCCAAAAAAGTTATATTATTATTACCAATCTGGCGCTTTGGGAACTCTTCACCCCGGACGCTCCCGCCCACTACGACTCAAAGTTCAATTCGCCGTCGCAGACACCACCACCTGAGTGACAAACTCAGGCTGTGAATGCTGTCCCGTAGGATGAAAGGAATCGAACAGAACTTGGCCAGTCGGTTCGGCCGGCACTGGATGACCTTTTCTCCAGACCAAGCTCATGGACAATAGGTAGGCAGCCGAGATCGTTAGGATTGAAGGCGATACTCGGAATTGCCATGTCCGCCAGCCTCTTCTCAACTTTCAGGAAGCCCGAAACGGCTGCGGAAAGACAGAGCTGTTGTGAAAGTCGGTCTCCGCCTTGTCCGACATTGCCAGCAAAATGTCGGGAGGCCGAGGTGTCGGCTCCGCGATGACACCCCTAGCGCCGAGCAACCAATAGCAAATGGCACAGAGGACGTACGCGTGGCGATCGATTGCCTGCCATGAACATGCGCACCTTGCCACATCCATCAACTTCGAACTCATTCTACACAAAAATTCGTAAGCTCCTGTGACTAACAGCATTCCAAAACACCCACCTAACCATGCTAACGCATGCCTCCGTGCCTAGCTATGGGATCTGCCACCTAGACAATGGGTGAACAGGCGACCAACATGGAATGCGGGGGAAAGACAGTTACGACGCCTCTTGCCTGGCTTGCGAAATACGACGGATATATAAAATGTCAATTCGAGCCTCTAGGAGGAGGAATTTCTATTCATCAAACACCATAACATCCATCGAGCCTCCAATCTCAACCCCTTTCTCAGCCCTGAATCTACCATTCAAAACTATCACTTATCCATCAGGTTTCTCATTGAATCGATACAAATTCGATCAACATAATGGCGAACCCTAACCCTAACCACGATTCGGGGGATGCTCCTCCGCAATACACCGGTCACCCATTTTTCGACTTCCTCCAGTCCATGCCAGCCGGACCTGGTGCCGGTGTTGACCACCGCGGGGCCGAGTTCCCAGGTTTTTCGTGGGCCGACTTTGCCGGGCCCGGCGCTGGTGGTTCGCGGCGGGGCGGCCGATGCCGTCGGGGCCGTCGCTGGCGAGCCGCGAACGACCCTAACCAAGGCAGCGGCGAAGACGGTCATTGCGAACAAGGATCGTCTCAAGCCCAGGCCCAGGAAAACGAAAAGGAAGATTCGCCAGATACGATGCGTGACGTCGATGACCCCCCCGAGGAGTATCCGCACGGCCCTGGCCACCGCACACACGGCCCACACCCTGG